>Ga0213878_10000556_pt1 | contig 13840 bp, 11 predicted proteins | sample VelepicoBEBS_R02_FD_161053 | JGI IMG/M metagenome (GOLD analysis project Ga0213878, IMG submission 161053) | Vellozia epidendroides bulk soil microbial communities from rupestrian grasslands, the National Park of Serra do Cipo, Brazil - BS_R02 | ecosystem: Environmental > Terrestrial > Soil >... | reverse complement strand
TAACGCGCTGTAGCTTCACGCCGTCGACAAACGCCAGGTCGGGGCTGATGGTCATCGACAGCAGGTTGCGCCACTGCCAGAGTAGAATGGCCACCACCACGATAACGCCGAGGGCAATAGAGATAAGGTCGGAAGGGGTGACTGCGAGCAGATCGCCAAACAGATAGGCCATCAGATCGACGCGCACGTTGGACATCAGGCTGACCACCACCAGACCCAGCGACAGCGCGCTGTGGGCCATAATACCCAGCAGCGTATCCACCGCCAGTTGAGGACGGCGCTCCAGCCAGACCAGGCCGCCTGCCAGCATCAGCGTCACCACGATGACCGCATAAAACGGGTTCACGTTTAGCAGCAGACCGAAGGCGACGCCGAGCAGCGAGGCGTGGGCGAGGGTATCGCCAAAGTAGGACATCCGGCGCCAGACGACAAACGAGCCCAGCGGCCCAGCGGCGCAGGTGAGCATGATCCCGGCAAGCCAGCCGGGTAAAAGCAGTTCAATCATGAGTGACCATTTCCCCGGCGCAGTACGATGCGTCCTTGTAAATCATGGCGGTGGTTATGCTGGTGGCGATAAATGCCAAGTTGCTGCGCGCCGCGCTGGCCGAACATTGAGATAAATTCCGGATGCATGGAGACCACTTCCGGCGTGCCGGAGCAGCAGATATGGTGATTCAGGCACAGCACCTCGTCGGTTTTCGCCATTACCAGATGCAGATCGTGGGATACCATCAACACCGCGCAGTTAAGTTCCTGACGCAACTGGTCAATCAAATCATAAAGGGCGACCTGGCCGTTGACATCAACGCCCTGGGTCGGCTCATCCAGCACCAGCAACTGCGGCTGGTTGAGTAAAGCGCGCGCCAGCAGCACGCGCTGGGTTTCCCCACCGGAGAGTTTCTGCATCGGCGCCTCCAGCAGATGCCCGGCCTGCACGCGTTTCAGCGCCGGTAAAATATCATCCTTGCGCGTTCCCGGACGCAGGCGCAGAAAACGTCCTACCGTCAGCGGCATGGTGGCATCAAGGTGTAATTTCTGCGGAACATAGCCGATGCGCAGTTTACCTTCACGTCTGATAACGCCCTCACCGGGCGCGACCAGTCCGAGGACTACGCGGACGAGCGTCGACTTCCCGGCGCCGTTGGGGCCAAGAAGCGTAAGTATTTTACCTGGCTTCAGAGCCAGTGAAACATCTGACAGCACGCGGCGTTGACCGAAGCTGACCGAGACGTTTTCCAATGTGACAAGATTGGTCATGAGAATTTAGGCTTGCACTAACGATTGAATGTTATAATATCACACTCACCTCATCCGTTACGATTAAATGACGCATTATGTTACATAAAAATACGCTTCTTTGCGCAGCCGTATCGGCTGCCCTGTGGGGAGTCGCCGCGGCGCCTTCTCAGGCGGCTGTTGTCGCTTCGCTGAAACCGGTCGGATTCATTGCCGCCGCCATTGCAGACGGTGTAACAGAGACGCAGGTTCTGCTGCCTGACGGTGCCTCAGAGCACGACTATTCCCTGCGCCCATCGGATGTAAAACGCTTACAAAACGCCGACTTAGTGGTATGGATTGGTCCGGAAATGGAAGCATTTATGGACAAGACAACCAGCGCGTTCCCGGAGAACAAAAAAGTCACGATTTCAACGCTCGACGGCGTGAAACCGCTGCTCATGAAAGGGGCGGACGATGACGACCATGCCGATGAACATGACCACGATCACGCTGGAGAAAGTGATGCAGATCACCATCATGGCGAGTACAACATGCATCTGTGGTTATCCCCAGAGATAGCGCGCCTCTCAGCGGTTGCAATCCACGATAAATTAGTGGAACTTATGCCGCAAAGTCGAGCCAAACTAGACGCCAACCTGAAGGATTTTGAGGCACAACTTGCCGCAACCGACAAGCAGGTGGGTAGCGAGCTGGCGCCGCTGAAAAATAAAGGGTATTTCGTTTTTCATGATGCCTATGGCTACTACGAAAAACATTACGGTTTGACCTCGTTGGGCCATTTTACCGTCAACCCGGAAATTCAGCCTGGTGCGCAGCGTTTACACGAAATAAGAACACAGTTGGTTGAGCAAAAAGCGACCTGCGTTTTTGCTGAGCCACAATTCAGGCCGGCAGTGGTGGAAGCGGTTGCCCGTGGGACCTCCGTTCGTATGGGAACGCTGGATCCGCTTGGCATTGGCATCCCGGTAAGTAAAACGAGCTACGCTGCGTTTCTTACCCAACTGGCGAACCAGTATGCGAGCTGCCTGAAAGGAGATTAATGAGGAAGTGAATACGTGCAACAGATAGCCCGCTCTGTCGCTCTGGCATTTAACAATTTGCCGCGACCTCACCGCGTTTTGCTGGGGTCGTTGACCGTTCTCACCTTAGCGGTCGCCGTCTGGCGACCCTACGTTTATCACCCCAATACCGCACCGATCGTCAGAACGATCGAGCTGGAAAAAAGCGAAATTCGTTCACTGCTGCCTGAGGCCAGCGAGCCTATCGATCAGGCACCGCAGGAAGAAGAAGCCATTCCCCAGGATGAACTGGATGATAAAGCCGATGGCGATGCGGGCGTGCATGAGTACGTCGTATCGACAGGCGATACCCTCAGCAGCGTGCTGAACCAGTATGGTATCGACATGGGCGACATCAGCCAGCTTTCCGCGGCGGATAAAGACCTGCGCAACCTGAAAATCGGCCAGCAACTGTCGTGGTCGCTCAATGCCGATGGCGATCTGCAGCAGTTGACCTGGGAGATGTCCCGTCGCGAAACGCGTATCTACGATCGCACTGCTAATGGCTTCAGGATGAGCAGCGAAATGCAACAGGGCGACTGGGTGAACAACGTGTTGAAAGGCACCGTTGGCGCGAGCTTTGTCTCCAGTGCCCGCGACGCCGGGTTGACCAGCGCCGAAATTAGCGCGGTTATCAAAGCCATGCAGTGGCAGATGGACTTCCGCAAGCTGAAAAAAGGCGACGAGTTCTCAGTGCTGATGTCCCGCGAAATGCTGGAAGGCAAGCGCGAGCAGAGCCAGTTGCTGGGTGTGCGTCTGCGTTCCGATGGTAAAGACTATTACGCGATTCGCGCCGAAGATGGCAAGTTTTATGACCGCAACGGCACGGGGCTGGCGAAGGGCTTCCTGCGCTTCCCGACCTCGCGTCAGTTCCGCGTATCGTCAAACTTTAACCCGCGTCGCCTGAATCCGGTGACGGGCCGCGTCGCGCCGCATCGCGGCGTTGATTTCTCAATGCCGCAGGGTACGCCAGTGCTGGCGGTGGGCGATGGCGAAGTTGTGGTGGCGAAACGTAGTGGCGCCGCAGGTTACTATGTGGCGCTCCGTCATGGCCGCACCTACACCACGCGCTATATGCATCTGCGTAAGCTGCTGGTTAAGCCTGGACAGAAGGTGAAGCGCGGCGACCGTATCGCCCTGTCAGGAAATACCGGCCGTTCTACCGGTCCGCATCTGCATTATGAAGTCTGGATCAACCAGCAAGCGGTGAACCCGCTGACGGCGAAACTGCCGCGTACCGAAGGTCTGACAGGTTCCGATCGCCGCGATTACCTGGCGCAGGTGAAAGACGTCGTTCCGCAGCTGCAGATTGATTAATTGCTGTTCATGCAAGGCCGGCGCCCGACGGGTGCCGGCTTTTTCTTTTGTGCGATGCTTCCAGCCTCGCTACACTATCTCAATATTTATTCCTGGTACGACTCTGGAACCGGCATGGAAACGAAAAAAAATAACATTGAGTTTATTCCTCAGTTCGAGAAATCTTTTTTACACCCACGTTATTGGGGATCCTGGTTTGGCGTCTTCGCGTTTGCCGCTATTGCGCTAACCCCGCCTTCTTTTCGCGACCCAATCCTCGACGCCCTGGGCCGTCTGACGGGGAAGTTTGCCCGCAGCGCTCGCCGTCGCGCGCAGATCAATTTGCTGTACTGTTTCCCGGAAAAGAGCGAGCAGGAGCGGGAGGCGATGATTGATGACATGTTTGCCACCGCGCCGCAGGCGATGGTGATGATGGCTGAACTCGGCCTGCGCGATCCGAAAAAAATCCTCTCCCGCGTCGACTGGCAGGGTAAGGACATTATTGATGACATGCGCCGTAACAACGAGAAGGTGATTTTCCTGGTGCCCCACGGCTGGGGAGTGGATATTCCGGCGATGCTGATGGCGTCGGAAGGCCAGAAGATGGCGGCGATGTTCCATAATCAGGGCAACCCGGTCTTCGATTATGTCTGGAACACGGTGCGTCGCCGTTTTGGCGGTCGTATGCACGCGCGCAATGACGGCATCAAACCGTTTATTCAGTCTGTGCGTCAGGGCTACTGGGGCTACTATCTGCCGGATCAGGATCATGGCGAGGAGCACAGCGAGTTTGTCGATTTCTTCGCGACCTATAAAGCTACGCTGCCCGCGGTTGGCCGTCTGATGAAGGTCTGTCGTGCGCGGGTGGTGCCGCTGTTTCCGGTTTATAACGGTAAAACGCATCGCCTGACGGTGGAAGTACGCCCGCCGATGGATGACCTGCTGACCGCAGACGACAACACCATCGCCCGGCGAATGAACGAAGAGGTGGAGATTTTCGTTGGGCCGCATCCGGAACAGTACACCTGGATACTGAAACTGCTGAAGACCCGCAAACCGGGTGAAAAAGAGCCCTACAGACGTAAAGATCTGTTTCCTAAGAAATAAAAAACCCCCAGTATGGAGTACCCGTCAGTCAGTTAACTGACTGACGGGTACTCCATATTATGCTTTTTTCTCTTTGCAGAAAGTCGCGCCAACGTCTGAGATCTAAATATACGTTATAGTCATTTTTTGAAAGAAAAAATGAATCATGATTCTATCATAGCAATTGCTACTATTTTAACTACTATCAAGGGGTTGCTATGCTTGGCGTTTCCAGAGAAAGGATAAATGTCCGTTTAGATAACATACAGAGTGCTATTGAAAAAAAATCAAACAATGAATCGTTATCACAAAAGTCACTTAATAAAATCAAAAGCATTGCTAATTCCCAGTTTAATTTAAAAACTGGTGTATCTGAAAGCATATTCAGTAGTGCTCATCACAGTAAAATAATGAACCGCACTGGGGTGCCAGAATTAATTTCTCATCTTAGGGGTATAAGAGGGATTGAAAGTAATCGATTTATGACTGAGCAAGTAAATACTTGGATTAGAAATGCCAGTAACTTGCTGGGAAAAGATGTTGATACTGGTAGAGAAGGTCAGGTGATCGGCGAAGGCTCAAAAGGGAAAGTCTACAAAGTGGATGACTTCGTAGTCAAAAAAACAACTATTCAGAATTTAAGTAAGAGTTCACATGAAGTAAAAATGTGCAATGAATACAATGGAAAAGAAGTTGCGTTTATAATTAATTCTGGTATGAAAATGCCTTTTATAGATGGGGGTAAATCCGATCGTTCAGACACTTTAAAAGGTGTCGTTGACCTATATAACAAAGGCTTTATGATAGGAGATGCAACTCCAGATAATTTTTTAAAACTTGAAAATGGTGATGTGGTTCCCGTTGATTTTGGGCTGGTTTTTAAGTATTCAGACTTAGATAATATAGCTCATAAGACGAAAGTAGATATAGTGCATGATTATATAAAGGGTGGCCATAAGTATATTCCCAATGATCTCAAATCAGAATATGTGTCATGCATAAAAAAACTTAGCGAATCTCTTGGTTCTCAGAGTCCAGAATATAGTGTAAATGTCCGTGATTTAATGAGATCAGGGCTTTACAAGCTTTATAAGTAAGGTGATATTCAGTTTAAATAAATACTAAAAGGGTACACCAACCCAACGTGTATGCATAAAAAATCCGAAAATGGATGACCATTTCCGGATTTTTACATAACGACGGAATCGCTCAGCGGCGAAATTATTCGACGGTCAGGATTCGCGTGGTGTTAGTGGAGCCGACGGTGCTCATCACATCGCCCTGGGTCACGATAACCAGGTCGCCGGAAACCAGATAACCTTTATCGCGCAGCAGGTTGACGGCGGCCTGCGCAGCGGCAACGCCGTCACACGGGCTGTCAAAGTGCACCGGCGTAACGCCGCGGTACAGGGATGTCAGGTTCAGTGTACGCTCATGACGGGACATGGCGAAAATCGGCAGGCCGGAGCTAATGCGCGAAGTCATCAGCGCGGTGCGACCAGACTCGGTCATGCTGATAATAGCCGTGACGCCCTTGAGGTGGTTGGCCGCGTACATGGCGGACATCGCGATAGCTTCTTCCACGTTGTCGAACTGCACGTCCAGACGGTGTTTAGAGACGTTGATGCTGGGGATCTTCTCCGCGCCAAGGCAGACGCGCGCCATTGCGGCTACGGTCTCTGACGGATACTGACCGGCGGCGGTTTCCGCAGACAGCATCACGGCATCGGTACCGTCCAGCACGGCGTTTGCAACGTCCATGACTTCCGCACGGGTCGGCATCGGGTTGGTTATCATCGATTCCATCATCTGGGTGGCGGTGATCACCGCACGGTTCAGCTGACGGGCGCGACGGATCAGCGCTTTCTGGATACCGACCAGCTCCGGGTCGCCGATTTCGACGCCGAGATCGCCACGCGCCACCATCACCACGTCGGAAGCAAGGATGATATCATCCATTGCGTCCTGGCTGCAGACGGCTTCCGCACGCTCCACCTTCGCAACGATCTTGGCATCACAGCCAGCATCGCGCGCCAGGCGGCGAGCGTAGTTGAGGTCTTCGCCGTTGCGCGGGAAGGAGACGGCCAGGTAGTCGACGCCGATAAGCGCGGCCGTTTTGATGTCTGCTTTGTCCTTATCTGTCAGCGCTTCGGCAGAAAGACCGCCGCCCAGCTTGTTGATACCTTTGTTGTTAGACAGCGGGCCGCCAACGGTCACTTCAGTAAAGACTTTCATATCCTGCACCTGCAGGACTTTCAGCTGCACGCGACCGTCGTCGAGCAGCAGAATATCGCCGGGCACGACGTCATCCGGCAGGCCTTTATAGTCGATGCCAACCTGCTCTTTGTCGCCTTCACCTTTACCCAGGTTGGCATCCAGCAGGAATTTATCGCCGATATTCAGGAAGACTTTGCCTTCTTTAAACGTTGAAACGCGGATCTTTGGTCCTTGTAAATCACCAAGGATTGCAACATGACGCCCCAGTTTTGCCGCAATCTCACGGACTTTATCTGCACGAAGCTTATGATCTTCAGGGGTGCCGTGAGAGAAGTTCATGCGCACAACGTTAGCGCCAGCCGCAATAACTTTTTCCAGGTTGTTATCGCGGTCAGTAGCCGGGCCTAACGTGGTGACGATTTTGGTTCTGCGAAGCCTTCTGGACATGTAATACTCCGTTGACTGAAACAACTTTGGTGTTGCGTGAATATGGATACGGACGTTCCACATAGAAAGAAGTATGCAGGAACTTAGCCGAATGTATAAATAAGTTACAAGCTTGTTATCAAATTTTAATGATTATCGCTGCGTATCAGCAATTCCTTATCAAAACGCGATTCCTTCAATGCTTCCTTGACCCGCTTCAAGTTATCCCTGAATTTTGCTCCCCGGCGCAGGGTAAAACCCGTTGCCAGGACGTCGATCACGGTTAACTGCGCCAGACGAGACACCATGGGCATATAAATGTCAGTATCTTCCGGAACATCCAGGTTAATGGCAAGCGTCGCCTCACGCGCAAGCGGCGTACCGGCAGAGGTGAGGGCGATAACCATCGCGTCGTTCTCGCGGGCCAGCTGCGCCAGCTCAACCAGGCTTTTGGTCCGCCCGGTATGGGAGATAAGCACCACCACATCATCATCGTTGCAATTCATACAGCTCATGCGTTGCAAAACGATGTCATCGGAGTACACCACCGGAACGTTAAACCGGAAAAACTTATTCATGGCGTCATGCGCCACGGCAGCCGAAGAGCCGAGGCCGAAGAAGGCAATCTTTTTTGCCTGCGTCAGCAGGTCGACGGCGCGGTTGACGGCGGCCATATCCAGCGACTGGCGAACGTGATCGAGGCTCGCCATCGCCGATTCGAAAATTTTCCCCGTGTAGGCTTCGACGCTGTCGTCTTCATCAACGTTGCGGTTCACATACGGCGTACCGTTGGCGAGGCTCTGGGCGAGGTGCAGTTTGAAATCAGGGAAGCCGCGCGTTTCCAGGCTCCGACAGAAGCGGTTGACGGTAGGCTCGCTGACGCCTGCCTCCAGCGCTAACGCGGCAATGCTTGAGTGAATGGCCTGGGAGGGTGAGGACAGAATCACTTCCGCCACTTTACGCTCGGATTTGCTAAGGTTTTCCAGTCGTGACTGGATTTTTTCCAGCATGTTCATTAGTAGCAAGCGCTCATCAATTGAAACGATTTCATTAATGGGTGAAATCGTTGTGCGTTTTAGCAAGAATATACCCCTGGGCGCCGCACAAGGGTGAGGAAAGGCAGCAAAAAATGTTGTTTTTTTTCATTACATGATCAGAGTCGTGTTTTAGTACCGACGACGCGGACGAAATAACCCACAAAATTAAACCGTTGCCACCGTGATGAACCGGTTTTTTTCCCCTGCGGTGCCTTTAAAGCCCGTATACTGGTGAATCAGAGTTTCGGTAATTACGTAAACACAGTACAGTGCACTGTAAGAAAATTACAAGTAAGCGCCTGGCTGAAGTACCGGGCAATCCAACTGAGGAGAATGACATGGCGGTAACGCAAACGGCCCAGGCATGTGACCTGGTCATTTTCGGCGCGAAGGGCGACCTGGCGCGTCGTAAACTGTTGCCTTCCCTGTACCAACTGGAGAAAGCCGGACAGCTGCATCCGGATACCCGTATCCTGGGGGTCGGTCGCGCCGACTGGGATAAAGAGACCTATACCAAAGTCGTTCGTGAAGCGCTGGAAACCTTCATGAAGGAAAAAATCGATGAAGGCCTGTGGGATGCCCTGAGCGGTCGTCTGGATTTCTGCAATCTCGACGTCAACGACACCACAGCGTTTACCCGCCTTGGCAAGATGCTTGACCAGAAAGAACACGTCACCATTAACTACTTCGCCATGCCGCCAAGCACCTTTGGCGCTATCTGCAAAGGTCTCGGTGAAGCGAAGCTGAACAAGAAACCGGCGCGCGTCGTCATGGAAAAACCGCTGGGAACGTCACTTGAGACCTCCCGCGAAATCAACGACCAGGTCGGCCAGTATTTCGAAGAGTGCCAGGTGTACCGTATCGACCACTACCTGGGGAAAGAGACGGTGCTCAACCTGCTGGCGCTGCGTTTTGCTAACTCTCTGTTCGTGAATAACTGGGATAACAAAACCATCGATCACGTGGAAATCACTGTCGCTGAAGAAGTGGGCATCGAAGGTCGTTGGGGCTATTTTGACCAGGCCGGCCAGATGCGCGACATGATTCAGAACCACCTGTTGCAGATCCTCTGCATGATTGCGATGTCGCCGCCGTCTGATTTGAGCGCTGACAGCATCCGCGATGAGAAAGTGAAGGTGCTGAAATCCCTGCGTCGTATCGACCGCTCAAACGTGCGTGAGAAGACCGTGCGCGGCCAGTACACTGCCGGTTTCGCCCAGGGCAAAAAAGTGCCGGGCTATCTGGAAGAAGAGGGCGCTAACAAGCAGAGCAACACCGAGACCTTCGTGGCGATTCGCGTTGACATTGATAACTGGCGCTGGGCGGGCGTGCCGTTCTACTTGCGTACCGGTAAACGTCTGCCGACCAAGTGCTCTGAGGTGGTGGTCTACTTCAAGAACCCGGAACTGAATCTGTTCAAAGAATCCTGGCAAGAATTGCCGCAGAACAAGCTGACTATCCGTCTGCAGCCGGACGAGGGCGTGGATATCCAGGTTCTTAATAAAGTGCCGGGTCTTGATCATAAGAACAATCTGCAGACCACCAAGCTGGATCTGAGCTACTCCGAAACCTTCAACGAAACGCATCTGGCTGATGCCTATGAGCGACTGCTGCTGGAAACCATGCGCGGCATCCAGGCGCTGTTCGTGCGTCGTGACGAGGTAGAAGAGGCCTGGAAATGGGTGGACTCCATCACCGGCGCGTGGGCTGCCGATCAGGATGCGCCGAAGCCTTATCAGGCAGGCACCTGGGGGCCGGTTGCGTCTGTGGCGATGATCACCCGCGACGGCCGCTCCTGGAATGAGTTTGAGTAAGGTTGCCGCTACCCCTGACAGGGTATTTTACCGGTAACATGATCTAACACAGCTTTCGTTCAAAATGTACGCTTTTAAGCCTCGCGAGGATTCACCCGCGAGGCTTTTTTTATTACACTGCCGGAAGAAGTTTGCCCCTGAGCTCCAGTATTCATAGGTTTCTGCATTGTTAAACACTGCTTTAGCCCTTGTTAATGCTGTGGCCCGGACAGCCTAAATTTGAGGAGCATTTATGAATCCGACAATGTTACGCGTAACAAAACGCATTATTGAACGCTCACGAAAGACCCGAAGCGCATACCTTGCGCGGATTACCCAGGCGAAATCAGATACGGTGCAGCGGTCCCATCTCGCCTGCGGCAACCTGGCGCATGGATTTGCCGCTTGTCAGCCGGACGACAAAGCATCGTTGAAAAGCATGCTGCGTAACAATATCGCGATCATCACCTCCTACAACGATATGCTCTCAGCGCATCAACCCTATGAATATTATCCGGACATCATCCGCAAAGCGCTGCACAGTGTGAACGCAGTCGGTCAGGTGGCGGGCGGTGTGCCCGCTATGTGTGACGGCGTCACCCAGGGGCAGGACGGGATGGAGCTCTCCCTGCTCAGCCGGGAGATCATTGCGATGTCAGCGGCCGTCGGGCTGTCTCACAACATGTTCGATGGCGCGTTGTATCTCGGGGTGTGCGATAAAATCGTCCCGGGGCTAACCATGGCGGCGCTGTCGTTTGGTCATCTGCCGTCTATTTTCATTCCGTCAGGCCCCATGACCAGCGGATTGCCGAATAAAGAAAAGGTGCGTATCCGCCAGCTGTATGCCGAAGGCAAAGCCGACCGGATGGCGCTGCTGGAGTCGGAAGCGGCCTCCTACCATGCGCCGGGCACTACGGAACCGCCAACACCAACCAGATGGTGGTGGAATTCATGGGCATGCAGCTTCCGGGTTCCTCATTTGTGCATCCGGACGCGCCGCTGCGCGAGGCGTTGACCGTGGCTGCGTCGCGTCAGGTCACCCGTATGACCGGCAACGGCAACACCTGGATGCCGCTGGGTAAAATGTTCGACGAAAAAGTGGTGGTGAACGGTATCGTGGCGCTGCTGGCGACCGGCGGTTCGACCAACCACACGATGCACCTGGTGGCGATGGCGCGGGCGGCGGGGATCATCATCAACTGGGATGATTTCTCCGATCTTTCCGACGTGGTGCCGCTGCTGGCGCGCCTTTACCCGAACGGTCCGGCCGACATTAACCACTTCCAGGCGGCGGGCGGCGTACCGGTACTGGTGCGTGAACTGCGAAAAGGCGGTCTGCTGCATGAGGATGTCGACACCGTCGCCGGGCACGGCCTTAGCCGTTATACCCTGGAGCCGTGGCTGAACAACGGCGAGCTGGACTGGCGCGAAGGGGCGATGGCGTCGCTGGATGCCGACGTGATTGCCAGCATGGAGAAGCCATTCTCCCATCACGGCGGCACCAAAGTGTTGAGCGGTAATCTGGGGCGCGCAGTGATGAAAACTTCCGCTATACCGACAGAGAACCAGATTATCGAGGCGCCCGCGGTGGTATTTGAAAGCCAGCACGACGTTCTGCCTGCATTTGACGCCGGTTTACTGGACAAAGACTGCGTGGTGGTGGTTCGCCATCAGGGACCAAAAGCGAACGGCATGCCAGAATTGCATAAACTTATGCCACCATTAGGTGTATTATTGGACCGCCGTTTCAAAATTGCATTAGTTACCGATGGACGGCTTTCCGGTGCTTCAGGTAAAGTGCCTTCAGCTATCCATGTTACGCCTGAAGCTTACGATGGCGGAATGCTGGCGAAAGTGCGTGACGGCGACATTATTCGGGTGAACGGCCAGACAGGGGAACTGACGCTGCTGGTCGACGAGGCGGTACTGGCGGCGCGTGAGTCGCATATTCCTGACCTGCGCGGTTCGCGGGCGGGAACCGGTCGCGAGTTGTTCGGCGCGCTGCGCGAGCAACTCTCCGGCGCAGAGCAGGGCGCAACCTGCATCACCTTTTAATACGACAAGATTTATCGATCTGGCGAGAGAAAAACTCTGATGAAAAACTGGAAAACAACTGCAGAAGCAATCCTGACCAACGGCCCGGTAGTCCCGGTTATCGTAGTGAAAAAAATCGAACACGCGGTACCGATGGCGAAAGCGCTGGTGGCGGGCGGCGTACGCGTTCTGGAAGTGACGCTGCGTACCGATTGCGCGCTGGACGCGATCCGCGCTATCGCTAACGAAGTTCCGGACGCTATTGTGGGCGCAGGTACCGTGACCAACGTGCAGCAGCTGAAAGATGTGACCGAGGCGGGCGCGCAGTTTGCCATCAGCCCGGGCCTGACCGAGCCGCTGCTGAAAGCCGCAACCGAAGGCACCATTCCGCTGATTCCTGGGATCAGCACGGTTTCCGAGCTGATGCTGGGTATGGATTACGGTCTGAAGGAGTTTAAATTCTTCCCGGCGGAAGCGAACGGCGGCGTCAAAGCGCTGCAGGCGATTGCGGGTCCATTCGCTCATATCCGCTTCTGCCCGACGGGCGGTATCTCTCCGGCGAACTACCGCGACTACCTGGCGCTCAATAGCGTGCTGTGTATCGGCGGTTCCTGGCTTGTGCCGAACGACGCCCTGGACGCTGGCGACTATGACCGCATCACTACGCTTGCGCGTGAAGCGGTAGAAGGCGCGAAGTAAGCCTGAGCGCATACCGGGTCTGCGGATGCCGCAGGCCCGGTAAACCGCATTTTTACCCTTTCACGACCACGGATGCCGCCGCGGCTTTCGCGCGCGTGACCGCTGCATCTACCGACGCTGCTGTCGCCAGTGCCACACCCAGACGCCGGGTTCCGGCGATGTCCGGTTTACCGAATAAACGCAGTTGAACGCCTGCGCCAACGGCCGCCTCTACGTTACCGAATGTCAGATTCTGGCTGGTCAGTTCAGGCAGGATCACCGCTGAGGCGCAAGGGCCATACTGGCGGATGGCGCCGACCGGCAGGCCGAGAAAGGCGCGAACGTGCAGGGCAAACTCGGAAACGTCCTGTGAAATCAGGGTGACCATTCCGGTGTCATGCGGGCGCGGCGAGACTTCGCTGAAGATGACATCGTCGCCGCAGACGAACAGCTCAACGCCGAACAGACCATGACCGCCGAGCGCCAGTACCACCTCGCGGGCAATCTGCTGGGCGCGGGCCAGCGCCTGGTCGCTCATCTGCTGCGGCTGCCAGGATTCACGGTAATCTCCCTCTTCCTGACGATGCCCGACCGGGGCGCAGAAATGAACACCATCCACGGTGCTGACGGTCAGCAGGGTGATTTCGAAATCAAATTTCACCACGCCTTCGACGATGACACGCCCGGCGCCCGCGCGCCCGCCCTGTTGCGCATAGCGCCAGGCTTCTGCCAGCTGTTCTTCATGGCGAATAAAACGTTGGCCTTTGCCGGAGGAACTCATCACCGGCTTGACAATGCAGGGCAGGCCAATGGCGGCCACCGCATCGCGAAAGGCGGTTTCGCTGTCGGCGAAACGGTATGAGGACGTTGGCAACTGCAACTCTTCTGCGGCCAGACGGCGGATGCCCTCGCGGTTCATCGTCAGCTTTGTCGCCCGCGCGCAGGGCACAACATGCTGACCGGCCTGTTCGAGTTC
>Ga0213878_10000555_pt1 | contig 13853 bp, 11 predicted proteins | sample VelepicoBEBS_R02_FD_161053 | JGI IMG/M metagenome (GOLD analysis project Ga0213878, IMG submission 161053) | Vellozia epidendroides bulk soil microbial communities from rupestrian grasslands, the National Park of Serra do Cipo, Brazil - BS_R02 | ecosystem: Environmental > Terrestrial > Soil >... | reverse complement strand
GCTCCCCCTCCGCGACCATGGCGAATACCGTGTCGTCGACGGAGAGGCTGTACCCGCCAAACAGCGCGCGATGGCGAATCTTTCCCAGAGGCGACAAACATTCTTCAGATTCATAGATCCGTTGATAAGATAAATTTTTCATGATTATTCCCTGTAATCATGGACATAGATTTAAAATGTGATAACGGATCCGCTAACAGGGAAAATAAGAAACTTCGGGTGCGGGAGCAAGATGAACCTGCAACAGATCACCGTAACCGGACAAATTTGCGAGATCCTTTCAGAAAATGAGGTTGATCTTTGTACTCAGTGGATGTACTGTATATTCATACAGTAACCCACAAGGCGGGATGCACTATGTACACTTCTGGTTATGTTAATCGCTCATCAATGACCCCGGCGTCCACAACAGGTCGCCCCTCTCAGCCCTTTTCAAGCGGGCTGATCAGCGAAGTGCTTTACCGTGAAGATCAGCCAATGATGACGCAGTTGCTGTTGTTGCCGCTGCTGCAGCAACTGGGGCAGCAGGAGCGCTGGCAGCTATGGTTAACGCCGCAACAGAAGCTAAGCCGCCAGTGGGTTCAGGCGTCCGGATTATCGCTTTCTAAGGTGATGCAGGCAAATCAGATGACGCCAAAGGAAACGCTGGAATCGATGATTCGCGCGTTGCGCACCGGTAACTATAGCGTCGTCATCGGTTGGTTGCCGGAAGCATTGACCGAAGAGGAGCATATTCGCCTCGTCAACGCCGCGGAAGAAGGTAACGCATTGGGGTTTGTTATGCGTCCTGTACGCAACACCTCCCTGCCACCGAGACAATTTTCTAGTGCAAAAATTCACTCAAATGTGTTTCATTGAGTGAATTTAAGATTTTTCCTGGTATTTTTTTTAGACGGTCGATAACCCACTCTTTCTTAGGGTCAATTTTGCGGGAATGCTTGTCTGGCGCGGTTTGCAGCATTTTGCCCCGTCTAAAAAATAAGCACATTTGTTAAATAATGTGTATACAATTCTTTTTTTTTCATATGCCTGACAGACTTCACACTTGTAAGTTTTCAGCTACGTTGTAGACTTTACATCGCCAGGGGTGCTCGGCTGACACTATATATTGGCATAGTTATTAACAAGTCACGCCCCCGGTGAAGGATTTAACCGTGAATTCCTGATGGAGCTTCATGGCGATTTTGGATGATAACGAGGCGCAAAAAATGAAAAAGACAGCTATCGCGATTGCAGTGGCACTGGCTGGCTTCGCTACCGTAGCGCAGGCCGCACCGAAAGATAATACCTGGTATGCAGGTGGTAAACTGGGCTGGTCTCAGTTCCATGATACCGGTTGGTACAACGATGAACTGAACAACAACGGCCCGACTCACAGCAGCCAGGTGGGTGCCGGTGCGTTCGGTGGTTACCAGGTGAACCCGTATGTTGGTTTCGAAATGGGTTATGACTGGCTGGGTCGTATGCCGTACAAAGGCGACGCAGTTAACGGCGCATTCAAAGCTCAGGGCGTTCAGCTGACTGCTAAACTGGGTTACCCGATCACTGACGACCTGGACATCTACACCCGTCTGGGCGGCATGGTATGGCGCGCTGACTCCAGCAACAACATCGCTGGCGACAACCACGACACCGGCGTTTCTCCGCTGGTTGCTGGTGGCGTTGAGTGGGCAATCACCCGTGACATCGCAACTCGTCTGGAATACCAGTGGGTTAACAACATCGGTGACGCAAGTACTGTTGGCGTTCGTCCGGACAACGGCATGCTGAGCCTGGGTGTTTCCTACCGTTTCGGCCAGGGCGAAGTTGCTGCTCCAGTCATCGCTCCGGCTCCGGCTCCGGCTCCAGAAGTACAGACCAAGCACTTCACTCTGAAGTCTGACGTTCTGTTTAACTTCAACAAAGCAACCCTGAAACCGGAAGGTAAGCAGGCACTGGATCAGCTGTACTCCCAGCTGAGCAACCTGGATCCGAAAGACGGTTCCGTCGTTGTTCTGGGCTACACTGACCGCATCGGTTCCGAAGCTTACAACCAGAAACTGTCCACCCAGCGTGCACAGTCTGTTGTAGATTACCTGGTTTCCAAAGGTATCCCGGCTAACAAAATCTCTGCACGTGGCATGGGCAAATCTGACCCGGTTACTGGCAGCACCTGTAACAACGTGAAAGCTCGCGCTGCACTGATCGACTGCCTGGCACCAGATCGTCGCGTAGAGATCGAAGTTAAAGGTATCAAAGACGTTGTAACTCAGCCGCAGGCTTAAGTTTATCGTCTTATAAAAAACCCCGCGCTGCGGGGTTTTTTTATTCTCCAGAACGTAAAGCGCGAAGGCTACTCTTTGCCTAACAGCGCCTGCAAATCCTGCTTCAGGTTGCTCATCTTCGTCGCGTACTTTTCTTTGTTTTCCGCATCTTCAATCAGTTGCACAACGGTTTCGGATAACGTTTTGCCGCGACGCTGCGCCAGCCCCGCCAGCCGTTGCCAGACCATAAACTCCAGGTCGATAGATTTCTTACGCGTATGCTGATGCTCGGCGTTAAAATGCCGCTTACGCCGCGCACGAATGGTCTGCTTCATGCGGTTTTGCAGGTCAGGATTCATATGCTGCTCAATCCAACCATTAACCTGCACGGGTTCATTTTCGAGCGTCAGCAACACATCTACCGCTTCCTGAGCAGCGCTGGCCTCTACATAGCGGGTAATCAGCTCGCCTTCACGATGCTTCTTTACCAGATAATTCCACTTCCAGCCGCTTTCAAGGTTTTCCAGTTGTTGATATTTCATTGCGATCTCAATGTGACCGTGTAACTCATTTCAGAATAACAGGTTTTTACCGATGTGCTGAGAAGAAATCACCTTCCGTGCGCAATGCCAGGGAGCGTCTAAAAGATGCCCGCTATTCCCCGTGTGCTCACTGGCAGCATAGGGTATAATCCTTCGCTTTACATCTAACTAAAAAACAGCGACTTTGACCATTACTAAACTTCCCCGACGCGCCCTTGTCCCTGATACTGAAGCCTATCAGACGCTGTTTGCGCAGCCCAGTCTGGCTTCGGAACCCGATTCTTTGCTGAGTGACACTCAGGCGCGCTTATTTTACGCGCTGGAGCAATTTCTCCATCCGCAGGCGATCTCCTCATTTCTGCTGGTGAAAGCGCCGGAAGAACCCGACTATTTTCAACTGCTGAATGATGCAACCGTCGCGCTGCGAGAACCCGAGGAAACGCTGACCGGCGTTAATTACCAGATCCAGGGTAAAAACGTGACGATGCAGCCCGCAGAGCAGGCAGGCGATAATTTTGCAAGCCTGGGGCCTGTCATTCACGCCGATTGGGTGGAGGCTGAGCAGCTGTTTGGCTGCGTACGTCAGTTTAATGGTGAAATTAGCCTGCAGCCGGGCCTGGTGCATCAGGCTAACGGCGGCGTGCTGATCCTCTCTCTGCGCGCACTGCTTGCGCAACCGCTGCTCTGGATGCGGCTGAAAAACATCGTCACCCAGCAGCGTTTCCGCTGGCTCTCCTTTGATGACGCGCGTCCCCTGCCCGTCAGTATCCCGGCCATGCCGCTGTCGCTGAAGGTGATGCTGGTCGGCGAACGGGAATCGCTTGCTGATTTCCAGGAAATAGAGCCGGAGCTGTACGACACTATCATCTACAGTGAATATGAAGACAATCTGCAGATTGTTGACGAAGAGACGCAAAAGCTGTGGTGCCAGTGGGTGTGGCATATCGCGCACCAGCAGAATCTGCCGGGGCCTGACGCGTCGGCCTGGCCATTGCTTATCCAGGAAGCCGCGCGTTATACCGGCGATCAGCAAACGCTGCCGCTTTGTCCGCTGTGGATTGGCCGCCAACTGCGTGAAGCGGCCGCCTTTTGCGATACCGGCAGCCTGAACGCCGAGCAGCTTGCGACAATGCTTACTCAGCGCCAGTGGCGCGAGGGGTATCTCGCGGAGCGGATGCAGGATGAAATTCTACTTGAGCAGATCCTCATCGAAACCGACGGTGAACAGGTTGGCCAAATTAATGCGCTGTCTGTCATCGAATTCCCGGGACACCCCCGTGCGTTCGGCGAACCGTCCCGAATCAGCTGTGTGGTCCATATCGGCGACGGTGAATTTATCGATATCGAACGCAAAGCCGAGCTGGGCGGAAACATCCATGCTAAGGGCATGATGATTATGCAGTCGTTCTTGATGGCGGAGCTGGGTCTTGAGCAGCAGATCCCCTTCTCGGCCTCGCTGACGTTTGAGCAGTCCTACAGCGAAGTCGACGGTGATAGCGCCTCCATGGCGGAGCTCTGCGCGCTGATAAGCGCCCTGGCCAATGTTCCGGTGAATCAGAGCATTGCCATTACCGGTTCTGTCGATCAGTTTGGCCGGGCGCAGCCTGTCGGGGGACTGAATGAGAAGATTGAAGGGTTTTTCGCCATCTGCCAGCAGCGCGGTCTGACAGGGAAACAGGGTGTGATAATTCCGTCGGCGAATATTCGTCATCTGAGCCTGGCGCAGGACGTGCAGCAGGCGATAGAGGCTGGCGAGTTCTCGCTCTGGGCGATCGATGATGTTACTGATGCCCTCCCGCTCCTGACCCAACTGGTGTGGGATGGCGAAGGCAAAACGACACTGCTGCAAACTATTCAGGAACGTATCGCGCAGGCAACACAACAGGACGCGCATCATCGCCCCTGGCCGCTGCGCTGGCTAAACTGGTTTAATTCCAACTGATCGGACTTGTTCAGCGTACACGTGTTAGCTATCCTGCGTCGCGAACTCAAAATAAGGCTTACTGAAAACATGGTAGATAAACGCGAATCCTATACAAAAGAAGACCTTCTTGCCTCTGGTCGCGGTGAGCTGTTTGGCGCTAAAGGCCCGCAGCTGCCAGCACCGAACATGTTGATGATGGACCGTGTCGTCAAAATGACGGAAACGGGCGGCAACTTCGATAAGGGCTACGTTGAGGCAGAACTGGATATCAATCCGGACCTGTGGTTCTTCGGTTGTCACTTTATCGGCGATCCGGTCATGCCGGGGTGCCTCGGTCTTGACGCCATGTGGCAGCTGGTAGGTTTCTACCTCGGCTGGCTGGGCGGCGAAGGCAAAGGCCGTGCTCTGGGCGTAGGTGAAGTGAAATTTACCGGCCAGGTTCTGCCGAGCGCGAAGAAAGTGACCTACCGTATTCACTTCAAACGCATCGTTAACCGTCGTCTGATCATGGGTCTGGCCGATGGCGAAGTGCTGGTTGATGGTCGTCTGATCTATACCGCAACCGACCTGAAAGTGGGTCTGTTCCAGGATACTTCCGCGTTCTGATCCCCTCTGTTTTATGCAATGTATACTCTAAATAATTCGAGTTGCAGGAAGGCGGCAAGTTCACGAATCCCCAGGAGCATAGATAACTATGTGACTGGGGTGAGTGAACGTAGCCAACGCACATGCAACTTGAAGTGTGACGAGTATAAACGGCGAAGCCTCCATGTATGGAGGCTTCTTAATTTAAAGAGACAGCATCAGGCGACTACTGCCCTGTCCCCCATGGCTTCTCGCCAGCCTCCCAGCCAATGAGACCTTTGATTTAAGGTCTGGTAAGGACACATTTCTTTCGATCTCCCGGCAATGCCGGCCTGGTAACCACGTTGATGTGCCCGTTCCAGGCGATCTCGTTTTTGTCTCTTCATGCCTCGTTTCCCTCATTTTTAGATCTGGTGGAAAAGAAAACAGTGATTACAAAATATGCAATCACCTATAAGAGATACCGTGAATTGCCGGAATCGTCAATGCGCAAAATTCACGCCATTGTCATATTTGTGAGCTACTCAAAATTTCATTTGTACAAAAAGTGTGAGCTGGCACAGGTAACAACCTGAGCGAAGAAGCAAAAAAAACCGTCGCGGAGCTGCAGTTCGCGACGGTTTTTTCTAACAGATTTTACTTATGGCAGACGATTAATCGACTGGGCAATCGCCGCCGCCTCCTGGCTCCAGGCCTGGGCCAGCGACTTCACCATCGCATCATAGCCATCCTGCTGTTGCTTAAGCTCGATGTGGAATGGACGCTTAATCAGTTGCCCCTGATGCTTCAACAGCCACTCGCCGCTGACGATAACACGCCCGTCATAACGTCCGTGGAAACCGCTGACGTTGACGTTCAGGGTATCCTGGTCGCTGCCAAGCGGCTGTGACGCCACCACCCAGCCCGGCAGTTGGTCGCTGAGGTTAGCCACCAGCGTGGTTCTGAGCTGCTGATCGAGCGGGCTCGCCCACAGGTTGTTAGTGGCTATCACATACTGCACATCGCTGGTCTGATATACCACGCCGTTCCCTGCGAGATAATCAGGAATACTGACCTGTTCAACCCACAGCAGGTGGCTGTTCTGGCTGGCGCTGCTCTGCGCGCCAGCCTGCGGAAGCGGCAGCTGATAGTACGTTTTGCTATCACTGCCGCTGCTGCTGCATGCGGATAACAGGCACGCCACTACCACCGGTAGCCATTTTTTCATTCTTTCGCCCTCTTCGGCTGTGGATCCTTTTTATCCTTCGCTTCGAACACTAGCGCATTGCTCTTATCATTGAGAGTTTTCAGTACTGGCTGCAGCTCGCGCAATACCTGATCAAGGCGCTGCATATCCGCCACCATCTTGTTATAGGCAGCCGAGCCTGGCTGGAAGCCCTGCATACTGCGGTTGAGTTCACGCAGCGTGCTCTGCATATCCGCAGGCAACTGCTGCATTGACTGGCTCGCAGTTATCTTATTCAGGTTATCCAGCGTCGTCTGCATACGCTGCATTGTCTTCTGGCTTTCCGAGAGCGTACTGGTCGCCTGCGTCAGCAGCGGGGTCAACGGCAGGTTATTGATCTTATCCAGCGCTTCCATCAGACGCTGCTGGATCTGCGCCAGACCGCCGCTCACCGTCGGGATAATAACGTATCCGGCAAAGCTTCGGCTGCCCGTCATCGGTTCCGCCTTCGGATAGAAGTCCAGATCGATATACAGCGCGCCGGTCACAATGTTGCCGGTTTTCAGCGAGGCGCGCAGACCGCGGCCCAGCAACTCATTCAGATGTACGCCGACATCAGTATCTTCGCCCAGTTGCGCCTTAAGCCGCTCCGGCTCAATGCGGATAAGCACCGGGATCCGGTAGTCGTCATTCAGTTTCTGACGCATTCCCGGCGGGAAGAACGGCACTTTATCTACAGTCCCCAGACGAATGCCGCGGAACTCAACCGGCGCGCCCGGCTGCAGCCCGCGGATGGAATCTTTAAAGAACGTCAGGTAATCGATATGATCGGTGTACAGCGAATCGGCAATGCTCTTCTGGTCATCATAGAGCGTAAACTCCGTCTTCTCCGCAACCGGCTGGCCCAGTTCAAGACCTTGAGGAATATCAAAGCTCACGCCGCCGCCGAACAGGGTAGAAAGCGAACCCATTTCGACCCGCATCCCGGCGGAGGTTAAATCCACCGCAATCCCGCTGTCCTTCCAGAAACGCACATTCGTCGTCACCAGACGGTCGTTCGGCGCATTGATAAACAGCTGGTAGCTGATGGTTCTTTTCTTCGGATCGAAGGTGCTGGTCTCAACAGACCCTACGCGATAGCCACGGAAAAGCACCGGATCGCCAGGGGAAAGCTGTCCTGCCTTGTTGCTCTCCAGCAACACGCGGATCCCTTTCGCATCCGGCGGCGCCAGCGGCGGCGCATCCAGCAGCTGATAGCGGCCCGGCCTGGACCCCTTAACCCCCGGCTGTAGCTCAATATAGGCGCCGGAAAGCAGCGTTCCGAGGCCGCTGATGCCCTCACGGCCAACCTGCGGTTTGACGACCCAGAACACGGAGTCTTTGTGCAGCAGCTTCTCCATCCCGGAATTCAGCCGCGCCTTGATCTCAACGTGCGTCAGATCGTCCGTCAGCATTGTGCTCTCCACCACGCCTACGTCCACGCTGCGGCTCTTAATTCGGGTTTTCCCCCCCTCAATACCTTCCGCATTGGTGGTGATAAGCGTCACCTCCGGTCCCTGGTGGCTGTAGTGGTAAAAGAGGATCCACGCCCCAATGAGCGCCGTAACGATGGGAAAGATCCACACCGGCGACCAGTTTTTCACCTTTTGCACCCTGGCCTCTCCACTCTTATTTTCCATGTTGTTGTGTTTCCTCATGGTTTGACTCTGGCTCGCGGTCCCACAGTAAGCGGGGATCAAAGGTCATTGCCGAGAACATCGTCATCACGACCACCAGCGCAAACATCACCGCGCCCATTGCCGGATAGATATTCATCAGCCCTCCCATGCGCACCAGCGCCGAAAGCACAGCGATGACAAAGACATCAATCATTGACCAACGGCCAACGAACTCCACTACTTCGTAAATCAGATGCATACGCTCGCTGTCGTGCGGGCCATTGCCGTTGGCATTCCAGCACAGCCAGCCAATGGCGAGCATTTTGAGCGTCGGAACCATAATACTGGCGATAAATATCACCAACGCCACCGGATACGATCCTTCGCTCCACAGCAGAATAACCCCGGCGATGATCGTGGAAGGCAGCTGGTTGCCCAACAGATCGGTAATCATAATCGGCATGATATTCGCGGGCAGATACAGGATGATGGAGGTCACCAGCAGCGCCATCGTCCATTGCAGACTGTGCTTACGCCGGGCGGTGCCTTTCGTCTGGCAGCGAGGGCAAACGCCATTTTCCACTGGCAATATCGCCGTACAGCAGGGACAAGAACGCAACCCCTGACGCAGCCCGGAAACCCCGATGCGTAATGGCTGTTTGATGGCAGGCATCGGCGCGATATCGTCCCACAACCAGCGGCGATCCACGCACTGAAAGGCCCGCAGCTGAAGCAGACAAAACAGGCACCAGGGCGCAAAGCTACTGCCGACGCCAATGTCCCCGTAGGCCATCAGCTTCACGAAACTGACCAGCACCCCAGCAAGGAAGATTTCCGCCATACCCCAGGTTTTAAGCTGAAACAGGATGCGGGCCAGGACGATTTGCACTTTTTGCGGCAAGGGAGCTCTGTTCACCAGCAACAGAATGGTGAGCAGACAGAATGCCGGAACCAGCTGCACAAACAGCATAAAGAAGGAGCCGAGGCTGGCGTAGTCCTCGGTAAAGAGCACGTTCGGGATCTCCAGCAGCTCGATTTCACTGTGGATACCCCCAACGTTCATACTCACAAAGGGAAAGAGGTTCGCCAGCACCAGCATAAACAGCGCCACCAGCGCATAGGCAGTGGGACGCTGCCTTGGCACGTCCCACTCGGTGGTCAGCGTAGTGCCACAACGCGGGCACGACGCTTTATGTCGGTGTTCAAGGTGCGGTAAGGCCACCAGCAGATCGCACTGCGGGCACAGAATATGCCGCGCTGCATGATGTTGTTCGCACATGAACTACGTCCTCTGATTAGCCGCCGTTTTTTAACGCTTCCAGGTATTCCCAGCGCTCGAAAGCCTCTTCCAGCGCCTGCTCCGCCGCGGCCATGTCGGCAAGCACTTTTTGCGTCTGGTCGTGAGGCTGATTGAAGAACGCAGGATCCGCTACCTGTGCCTGCAGACTTTCGAGGTTTGCTTCCAGTTCCTCAAGCCGTTGAGGCAACTGCTCTAATTCGCGCTGCAGGTTATAGCTTAGTTTGTTACTTGCCCGTTTGACAGTTCCTGCTTTCGGTTGTTCTGTTACAGAATCATTCTTCACAACCGCCGGTTTTTTAAACTGAGACTGCGTCTGCTGACCGCGTGCATCGTGGTAGCCGCCGACGTACTGACCGATTCGCCCTTCGCCTTCGAAAATCCAGCATTCGGTCACAGTATTATCGACGAACTGACGATCGTGGCTGACCAGCAACACCGTCCCCTGATAGCTATCAACCAGCTCTTCCAGCAGCTCAAGCGTTTCGACGTCGAGATCGTTTGTTGGTTCATCGAGGATTAGCAGGTTGCTGGGCTTGAGGAACAAGCGTGCCAGCAGCAGGCGGTTGCGCTCCCCGCCCGAAAGCGCGCGCACTGGCGTCATCGCCCGTTTAGGGTGGAACAGGAAGTCCTGCAGATAACCCAGCACATGGCGGGGTTTACCGTTGACCATCACTTCCTGTTTGCCTTCCGCCAGGTTGTCCATCACCGTTTTTTCCGGGTCGAGCTCTGCGCGATGCTGGTCGAAGTAGGCGACCTCAAGCTTAGTGCCGACATGGATACGGCCGCTGTCGGCCTGCAGTTGACCGAGCATCAGCTTCAGCAGCGTGGTTTTCCCGCAGCCGTTAGGGCCAATCAGCGCAATTTTATCGCCGCGCTGCACCTGGGCGGAGAAGTCCTTCACCAGCACTTTGCCGTCTACCTGATAATGGACATTTTCCATTTCAAAGACGATTTTTCCGGAGCGGCTCGCCTCTTCGACCTGCATTCTCGCACTGCCCATCACGTCACGACGCTCGCTGCGTTCGCGGCGCATCGCTTTCAGGGCGCGCACGCGGCCTTCATTGCGGGTACGACGGGCCTTAATGCCCTGGCGGATCCATACCTCTTCCTGGGCCAGCTTGCGGTCAAATTCCGCGTTTTGCAGCTCTTCGACACGCAGGTTTTCTTCTTTTTCCAGCAGATAGGTATCGTAATCGCCAGGGTAGGTCACCAGCTTGCCGCGATCGAGGTCGACAATTCGCGTCGCCATGTTGCGGATAAACGAACGGTCGTGGGAGATAAAGATAATGGTGCCGCCGAAGTTTTTCAGGAACCCTTCCAGCCAGTCGATGGTTTCAATATCGAGGTGGTTGGTCGGTTCATCGAGCAACAGCACCTTCGGACCGCTCACCAGCGCGCGGCCGAGCGCCGCCTTACGCAGCCAGCCGCCGGAGAGCGAGGCCAGCGGCGTATCCGCCTCAAGGCCCAGTTGCGCCAGCACTTCGTTGATCCGGTTTTCCAACTGCCATAAGCCGTGGTGATCCAGCAGTTCCTGGACGCGCGCCATTTCGTTGAGGTTTTTATCGCTTGGATCCGTCATCACCAGATGCGAGATTTCATGGTAACGCTTAAGGTATTCCGCTTGCTCCTCAATGCCTTCGGCCACAAAATCATAGACGCTGCCGGCGATGTTACGCGGCGGATCCTGTTGCAGACGCGCGACCACCAAATCCTGTTCGTAAACGATGCGGCCATCATCCAGCCCCTGTTCACGATTGAGGATCTTCATCAGCGTCGATTTACCGGCGCCGTTACGGCCAACCAGACAGACGCGCTCATTATCTTCGATATGCAGTTCAGCATTATCCAGAAGCGGCGCATCGCTGAACGACAGCCATGCGCCATGCATACTAATTAAAGACATCTATTCTTTCCTTCAGGCGGCTGTAATCAGCCAGCAGTTGTGGATCTGACCGTTGCGCGCAAAATCCGGAGAAAGCGTTTTTTGCGTAATTTCTTGTGCTTTCAGCCCCAGTTTCGCCAGCCCGTCGTGATCGATGCGGAAACCGCGCTTGTTGTTGGAGAACATGATGGTGCCCCCTTTGCGCAGCAGGCGTTTGAGGTCGGTCATCAGATTCAGGTGATCGCGCTGCACGTCAAACGTATCCGCCATACGCTTGGAGTTAGAGAAGGTCGGCGGGTCGATAAAAATCAGGTCAAACTGCTCGTCAGTTTCACGCAGCCAGCCCAGTACGTCGGCCTGCAGCAGGCGATGCCCGCGCCCCGTCAGGCCGTTCAGGCGCAGGTTACGCTCGGCCCACTCCAGGTAAGTACGCGACATGTCGACGGTAGTCGTACTGCGCGCGCCGCCGAGCCCGGCATGCACGCTGGCACTGCCGGTATAGGAGAACAGGTTAAGAAAATCTTTCCCCTTGCTCATCTGGCCCAGCATATGGCGGGCGATACGGTGATCGAGGAACAGACCCGTATCCAGATAGTCGGTCAGGTTGACCCACAGGCGGGCGTTGTATTCGCTCACCTGCATGAAATCCCCCTTCTCGCTCATTTTCTGGTACTGATTTTTCCCTTTCTGACGCTCGCGGGTTTTCAGCACCAGCTTATTCGGCGCAATCCCCAGTACGGAAATGGTGGCGGCGATGACGTCAAACAGACGCTGGCGCGCTTTGGTGGCATCAATGGATTTCGGCGGCGCATATTCCTGAATCACCACCCAGTCAGCATAGCGGTCCACCGCCACGTTGTACTCGGGTAAATCGGCGTCGTACAGGCGGTAGCACTCAACCCCTTCCTGACGCGCCCATTTCTCGAATTTCTTCAGATTTTTACGCAGACGGTTGGCATAATCGTCCGCCAGCATCACCGGCGCCGCGCCATCGTTTTCCGCCAGGTGATAGTTTTTCTGCACGCAGTCCAGCGGGCCGTTTTTGGCTTTAAACTGACGCTCGGCGCGCAATTGCAGGCAGCTTAGCAGCTCCGGCGAGGCGCTGAACATCGACAGATTCCAGCCGCCAAACTGGGTTTTCATAATGCGTCCGAGCAGGTTATGCAGAGCGATCAACGACGGTTCGCTTTCCAGACGTTCACCGTACGGCGGGTTGCTGATGACCGTCCCGTATGGCCCTTTCGGCAACGGATTTGACAGCTGGGCGACGTCCTTAACCTCAAATTGAATCAACTCTGCAACGCCCGCGCGACGGGCGTTGCTGCGGGCGCGTTCAATGACCCGGCCGTCGATATCAGAGCCAAAGAAGCGCGATTCATAGGCCGCCAGTCCCTGACGCGCACGGGTCTGCGCGTCGGCTTTTACCTCGGCCCAGACCGCTTCGTCGTGCTGCGCCCAGCCGCTAAAGCCCCACTGGCCGCGATGCAGTCCTGGCGCGCGATCGGTCGCCCACATCGCCGCTTCAATCAGCAACGTTCCGGAGCCGCACATAGGGTCAAGCAGCAGTGTGCCCGGCTGCCAGCCGGAACGCATTACGATAGCGGCGGCCAGATTTTCTTTGATCGGCGCAATACCGGTACGATCGCGATAGCCGCGCAGATGCAAACCGTCGCCGCTCAGATCGAGCGAAATATGCGCGATTTCTTTATTCAGGCGTACGTTGATGCGTAGATCAGGATTCTCGCGATCGACGCTCGGGCGCGGCAAGTTTTTACGGGTGAACGCGTCGACAATCGCGTCTTTCACCTTCATCGCACCATACTGGCTGTTGCGGATCTCTTCGTTCAACCCGCTGAAGCTGACGGCAAACGTCGCGCCAGGGTTAAACATCTCTGTCCATCTGATGGCCTGCACGCCGAGGTAGAGGTCGAGGTCGCTGTAGACCTTACACTCCCCCAACGGCATCATGATGCGCGACGCCAGGCGGCTCCACATCAGACTCCGGTACAGCAGCCGCGTGTCCCCCTGAAAATGGACACCGCCCTGAACGACCTGGCACTCAGATGCGCCTAGGCCTTCAAGTTCAGTTTTTAACAGCTCTTCCAGCCCGCGGGCCGTACTGGCAAACAGAGAATTCATATCGTCACTTCGTTACTCAAATAAAATTGTTGCGCATTATAGCCAATCCGGACTTCATATCATAAAGTTGAGGGCTAATTTTTTTTAGCGCAGGGGGAAGTGGAATGGCGACGTTATCACGGTTATTTATACATCCAGTAAAATCCATGCGTGGTATCGGCCTCACACATGTGCTGGCAGACGTCAGCGGTCTGGCCTTTGACCGCATTTTTATGGTCACCGAAACTGATGGCACCTTTATTACCGCTCGTCAGTTTCCACAGATGGTGCGCTTCACCCCCGTCCCGGTACATGACGGTCTCCACCTGACCGCGCCGGATGGCAGCAGCGCGCTGGTGCGCTTTACCGATTTCACTCGCCCGCCTGAGCCAACGGAAGTCTGGGGCAACCATTTCACCGCGTTGGTAGCGCCAGA
>Ga0213878_10000554_pt1 | contig 13857 bp, 8 predicted proteins | sample VelepicoBEBS_R02_FD_161053 | JGI IMG/M metagenome (GOLD analysis project Ga0213878, IMG submission 161053) | Vellozia epidendroides bulk soil microbial communities from rupestrian grasslands, the National Park of Serra do Cipo, Brazil - BS_R02 | ecosystem: Environmental > Terrestrial > Soil >... | reverse complement strand
TGCCACGTTGGTCACACTGCTGTCGGCCTGCGCAAGCTCGCCTCAGACTACGCCATCGGACGACCCCGCCACCACCATCGACGTGGTCGAGCGCGACTGGCATACCGATGTCTGCATCCGGACCGAAGATGCCGATGCGCGGCTCACGCGGCTAGTGGTCGGGTACGACGGATCGCATTACCTGTGCTTCGGCTTTGGTGACCGGCACTACCTGCTGAGCCACGAGCGCGGCCCGATGACGCTGTTGTCGGCCCTGTTGCCGGGCGCGGGCGCCATCCTACTGACAGTCCTGCGCGACACGCCCGCCGCCGCGTTCGGCGCGGATAACGTGGTGCGACTCGGCATCAGCGAGCAAGGCATCGCGGAATTGCGGGATTTCCTGGCCAATGCCGTGCAGACCGACGACAGCGGCAAGCCGGTTGGTCTTGGCGACGGCCCCTATCCAGGCGGCCTCTACTTCGGCGCAACCGCACAATACGACGGCTTCTACACGTGCAATACCTGGACCGCCGACGCACTGCGCACGGCCGGCATACCGATTCACGGACCCGTGCTGTTCGCCGACGGCGTCATGCGCCAGGTCCGCGGCACATCACAGGCCGCGAGCGGCTCGCCTACCCGCTAGCAAGGCGCAGGGCTGCAGATTGTTGTCGTGGTGCCGGGCGCAGGTGTCACCACCGTAGTCTTTTGAGGTGGATTAGGGTCGCTGCTGCTAAACGACACACAGCCGGCCAGGCAGACCGGCAGCATCAGCAATATGACAAGTCTGGACATGGTGCTCTCCAGGACGCGCATTGAAGCAACGGATCCAGTATGGTCGTCGGTCTTGTGTGCCGATATCCGCCGTTCTCCTACATCGAACGCTAGCAGGGGTTCGGACTACAGATCGTCGTGGAACCCCCTTGTGCCGGCGCCGGCGTGACCACCGTGGTGTGCTGCGGCGGGGTTGGGTCACTGCTGCTGATCGACACACAGCCGGCCAGGCAGATCGGCAGCAGCATGGAGATGGCAATTCTGAACATGGCGTGCCTCCCGTGACGCGCGTTCGCGACTTGCAACGCAGTCAGTATAGATGGCGGCGACTGCACGCCACCATGCACGAAACGGAAGTGTCGCTTTAGGCCTTCACCATCCTGGCACGCCACTGAAGATGCCCGACGGTCAGGAAAAACTACCTGTTCATGGGCCCGATTCCACCTGCGTCGAATCGGGCCCTTTCAGCCTGATGTCAGAGCTGGTCAAAACGATCCAGGTTCATTACCTTGGCCCATGCCTTGGCAAAGTCCTGGACAAACTTCTGCTTACCATCGTCCGCGCCATAAACTTCCGCAACGGCACGCAGTTCGGAATTCGACCCGAAAATCAGGTCCACCGGCGTAGCCGTCCACTTGACCTTTCCGGTTTCGCGATCGCGCCCCTCATACGTGCCCTGGTCCGTCGAAGATTTCGACCATTTGGTCGACATGTCCAGCAGGTTGACAAAGAAGTCGTTGCTCAAGGTGCCGGGGCGATCCGTCAGCACGCCGTACCGGGATTTCCCGGCATTGGCGTCCAGCGCCCGCATGCCGCCAACCAGGACCGTCATTTCGGGAATCCTCAGATTCAGGTAGCTCGCTCGCTCGACCAGCATTTCCGACGGGGACCGCGAGTTCTGCTTGCCGTAGTAGTTGCGGAAGCCGTCCGCAGCCGGTTCAAGCACTGCGAAGGACTGGACACTCGTTTGCTCCGGCGATGCATCCACTCTGCCTGGCGTGAACGGCACCTGTACCGGGTAGCCACCCTTGCGGGCCGCGTCTTCCACGGCAGCCACGCCTCCCAGCACGATCATGTCGGCGAGCGATACGCGCTTGCCGCTGGCTTTCTGCGCGAGATTGAAATCCTTCTGTATTGCCTCCAGACGGCTCAACACCCTGGCAAGCTCGGCGGGATCGTTGGCTTCCCAATCCTTCTGAGGCGCCAGGCGAATGCGCGCGCCGTTTGCGCCACCGCGCATATCGGTCACGCGGAAAGTCGCCGCCGATGCCCATGCGGTCCTGACCAATTCAGGCGTGGTCAGGCCGGACGCCAGGATGGTCGACTTCAGCTTGGCGACGTCGCTGCCATCCACCAGCTTGTAATCGGGCTTGGAGAGTGGGTCCTGCCAGAGCAGGTCTTCCGCCGGTACTTCGGCACCGAGGTAACGAGCCTTGGGCCCCATGTCGCGATGCGTGAGCTTGAACCATGCCTTGGCGAAGGCCAGCTCGAATTCCTTCGGATTCTCGAGGAAGCGCTTCGAGATCTTCTGATATTCGGGGTCGACTTTCAGCGCAATGTCCGTTGTAAACATCATCAGCGGATGCCGCTTTTTCGGATCGTGCGCGTCCGGAACGAAGTTGGCGCTCCGGTTATCCTTCGGAACCCATTGGGTCGCTCCGTTCGGATTCTTGGTCTTTTCCCAATCGAAGCTATAGAGCCATGTCAGGAACTCATGGGTCCAGCGTGTCGGGTTGGTGGACCAAGCACCTTCAAGGCCACTGCCGGTGGCGTCCACGCCGACACCTGTGCCGCACTTGTTCGCCCAACCCAGACCTTGTTCTTCAATACCGGCGGCGGCTGGCTCCTTCCCGACGCATTCCGCCGGATTGTGCGCGCCGTGGGCCTTTCCGAACGTGTGTCCACCGGCGATGAGTGCAACGGTATCAACATCATCCATGCCCATGCGGCCGAAGGTCTCGCGAATCTCCTTCGCGGATGCCAGAGGATCGGGATTTCCTCCCGGGCCTTCTGGATTGACGTAAATCAGACCCATTTCCGTTGCCGCGAGAGGCTTCTTCAGGTTTCCCTTCGCATCGTTGCGCTGATGGGCGAGCATTTTCTTCTCAGGGCCCCAGTCCACCATTTCAGCTTCCCAGTCGTCCACGCGTCCGCCCGCAAAGCCGAAGGTTTTGAAGCCCATCTCCTCCAGTGCGACGTTACCTGACAGAACCATGAGGTCACCCCATGAGATCTTCTTGCCGTACTTTTGCTTGACCGGCCACAGGAGACGCCGAGCCTTGTCCAGACCGACGTTGTCAGGCCAGCTGTTGAGCGGTTCAAACCGTTGCTGGCCGCCCGAAGCCCCGCCTCGGCCATCAAAGATCCGATAGACGCCGGCGCTATGCCAGGCCATGCGAACGAAGAAAGGCCCATAGGTGCCGTAGTCCGCCGGCCACCAGGGCTGGGATGTCTTCATCACGACTGCGATATCCCGCTTGACTGCCTGCAGATCCAGGGTCTTGAACTCTTTCGCATAGTCGAATGCCGCTCCCATGGGATCGGACTCGGCCGAATGATATCGAAGTGGCTGTAGATTCAGTTGCTCCGGCCACCAGAAACTGTTCGGCGTCGGGCTTGTTTGTGCAAGAAGTACATTGCTTGAAAATGCGGCAGAAACGGCTATTGCCAGTGCAGAGATTTTTAAGGATTTTCTGATGCTCATGGAACGGATTACTCCTATTGGTTGGTTGACGAACCGCTTCTGCCATACAAATGAACCTGATTGACAATGGGTATGTCTGCCGATCGGGCAAACAGACCTGCCACGCCGGATTACGATGGTGAAAGTCATGGTGTGTGCCAGTCTTGTCAGACTGGATATGCGATGGGGCGGCCTGAATGACCAGCACACTCGCCCTCGATGAATGAATCGCCAGACGTTTTGGGCAATCCGTATAGGGGACTCTCAGCAACCGCCAGCGACTTTAGCGAAATACTTCGCCCCGGCTCTTTGCATCACAGCAGAGATGTTTATTTTCTCTCGTAGTATTTTCCTTAAATCACGGCATATCATGGAAAATAACTACTCTCGACTCTACGTGGATATCCATGCCGCCAAAATTAGATTATTTCAATTGGATCGATTGACCAACTCAATTTGCGAAAAACGAGATCGCACGGTTGTACTCACTTCACCAGCCGCCAACGCAAAGGCATTCGCCAATACAGGGCAAATCAGGGATACAGGGACAATCTCTAGGAAGATCCGCAAACCTCCGTTCCTGATGGAATGGATCGTCATCCAGTCGCCGTGGCCCCGGGTTTTTGATGCAGATCATTGGCAGCGCGTGGCCAAGCTCGAGTAGATGGCGTTGAGGTGCAGTGCGGTCGGGATGAGGCGTGACAAGCCACGTCAGCCCCGAACGACAAGGCATCGTCAGGGGCCCTCGCCTGGGTGCAACTTGAAATTAGCTAGCTGGAGTGTGTGGCTGGCCTGGACAAGGTATCCAGGCAGCACTTGTGCCTGCGAAGGCAGTGAATTGTCTGAGCGACGGGGTTCGGGTGGCGGATGTGAGGCAAGTGCACCCTCTGCAAACGGGGTTAAGGCAGACGGCCAGCCATCGATAAAATCGAGCCGTCGGGACAGACGGCTCGGGATCCCCGCGTTTCTTCACATCATGGAACCACCGGCCCATTCCTGGCGCCTCTGCGGGCTAGCCATGGATGACGACTGGGCGTCGGTGATGTCGGCCCGCGGCAACCCCCTCCGGTCGCATTTCTTGCAATTCCCGACTTATTCAGCGGGCCGACAACGTGTGACATTCTGACGCTGCACTATTTCGGCAATAAGACGACGCGGCGCCGCATACCGCACATTCCATAAATCTCTGCAAACTCAGTTACCGCTGCATCCGCATCTCGCTAGAATGAAACCGCCTGTCTTCGGAGATGCCCATGAAACGCGATACCGTAGCCGTGACCGAGACGACTCCAGAAGGGCTTGCCGCCCTGATCTATCACATTGCCCACAGCGCCAGCCAGGGGCAGCTCGATCCCGAATTCGTACGCAAGCTTGGCAAACGCGTGGACAAGGAGCTCGAGGCCATGGAAGCCGGCGAGCGCCTGACCGCGCCGGACAGGGAACGATTGCTGCATGCGGTGCAGACCCTGCACAGGACCACCGATGTGGAAGAAGGCGCCCGTCTGACCCGGGCGCTCGAGCGATTGCGCAATCACGACGCGCAGCAGCCCCCGCAGCCGGCCGCACCATAACCGCCGACTGAACCACGGGCCTTGAACGAAGAACGCCCCCTGCCCGGCGTGGGCCGGGCAAGGGGCGTTTTTTATCCGGCAGGACTGGGGGGAAAGGCCCCGCCTGCCGGTGCCTCCCTTTAGCTTGAGCTTAGAAGCGGTGACGAATACCGGCGATCGCGCCGGTCTGGTTCGCGCCGGCCACAGCTGTGCCGGCACCGTTCAGACCCAGGTTGGACGCGCCCTTGTTGGTCACGTAACCGACGTTCAGGTAGACGTCCGTGCGCTTCGAGAACGTGTAGTCGGCCGACAGCACGAACATCCACGAATCATTCTTGCTCTCGTGCACGTCAGTGTAGTACGCGGCACCGGTCAGCGACAGGGCCGGCGTCACGCGGTACAGGCCGCCGAGCCAGTAGACATTGTTGCGCGTGGCGGCAGTGGTAGCGCTCGTGATGCCGTCATCACGCATCCAGCGGTAACCAGCGAACACCTTGGCCGCACCGAAATCGTAGGACGTACCCACGGCCAGACGCTTGACGGCGCGGTCGGAGATGGCCGGCGTTGCGCTCTGGATCTGGTCATAGGCGGTACCGACCGAGAAGCTGCCAACGTTGTAGGCCAGGCCGGCGCCGATGTTGCGGGCCGCCTTGTAGTTGCCCGGCACTTCGCCGTTGTTGTTCACGCCCGTGCTGTAGAAGGCCGTGCCGGTCAGGCCGCCGAACTTGCCGGTGTACTTGACCGCATTGTCGGCACGGCCGTTGAAGGCCGCGTCCACCGAGTTCAGCGAGTACTTCGGACCCACGCCCATCGGGTCGTAGGCGCCAAACAGGTCATACAGGGCGTTCTGCTGACGGCCCAGCGTCACGGCGCCGAAATCGCCTTGCAGGCCCACGAAAGCCTGGCGGCCGAACAGGCGGCTGCCCTGGCCTGACAGGCCGGTGTCGATATCGAAGCCCGATTCGAGCGTGAAGATACCCTTCAGGCCACCGCCCAGGTCTTCCACGCCACGCAGGCCCCAGCGCGAACCGGACATGTTGCCCGAACTCACGCGTACTGCGGTACCGCCATTGCCACCCGGCGAATGGGTGGCGAATTCAATACCTGCATCGGCGATGCCGTACAGGGTCACGTTGGAGGCGGTCTGTGCCGATGCAACGCCAGACAGCGCGCACGTACCCGCGGCTGCCAAGGCAAATAGAGCTTTCTTCACTGGTAATTTCTCGTTTTGTTTAAGACATTGAGGCGCTTCCCCGCCCCGCGACCGATCCGATAAAAGTGCACGAGGCACTACACGAATCGTGCGGTGACCTAGGGGGCATCGCGATTGTTCCAGTGGAGTATGAAATTCGTGTGTCTACACGTTTTTCATTGCGCTTATTGACACCCAACCTTGGTGGGGTATGCGCATGGGTGCGCTGCAAGATGCGGGTTTTCCCGACCTGATTTGGTAGGATTCACACTTTTCCGAGAACGGCATTTGACAGCCCGATGACAGTACGTCCAGGGTCCAGGGTGCCTGTGTCAATGCGCCTGGATTCGATCAAGACCTTCGTCGCCTCACGGCTGTTGTTGCTGCGCCAGCATCTGCGTCGTCCAACACGGCGGGAAGTCGTGCTGGCTGTGGCAGCCGTTCCGGCCCTGGTGCTGCTGTACATCGTGCTGCTGATTCCTTTCACGCCCGGCATCAGCGACATCCGCAAGGCCAAATCGGAGCAACCGGCCGAGGTGCTGTCTGCCGACGGCAAGGAACTCGCGGTCTATCGCTGGGCGAATCGCGACTGGGTCAAGCTTTCCGATATCTCGCCGAACGTGGTCGATGCGCTGATCGCCACCGAGGACCATCGCTTCTACCAGCACCACGGGCTGGACTGGCGCCGCACGGCATCGGCCGCGCTGCATACGTTCTCCGGCGACAGGCAGGGCGGGTCCACGATCACGCAGCAGCTCGCCCGCAACCGCTATCCCGACGAAATCGGCCGCGCGCCCACACTGACGCGCAAGCTCAAGGAGGCGATCACGGCCCTCAAGATCGAGGCGCTGTACTCGAAGGACGAAATCCTCGAGACCTACCTGAACACCGTCCCCTTCCTCTACAACGCGTTCGGCATCGAGATGGCCGCGCGCACGTACTTCGACAAGTCCGCCGACCGCCTTGACGTGCTCGAAGCGGCCACGCTGATCGGCATGCTGAAGGGGAACAGCTACTACAACCCGGTACTGAACCCGGAACGCGCGCTGGACCGCCGCAATACCGTGCTGGCGCAGATGGTCAAGCGTGGCAAGCTGGATCCGGCGCGGTATGAAGTGTTGAAGAAGCGCCCGCTACGCATCGATTTCGAGCGGCAGATCGAAGCCCCGGGCCCGGCGCCCCACTTCGCCCAGCAACTGCGCAAGTGGCTTATCACCTGGGCCGACCGCAACGACTACAACCTCTATACCGACGGCCTCGTCATTCGTACGACGATTGACGCGCGCCTGCAATCCATGGCCACCCAGGCGCTCACGCGCCAGGGCAATCAACTGCAGTCGATCGCCAATGCCGCCTGGGCGCCGCGCGCCGGCTGGACCGAGAATCGCGCACTGGTGCAGGCATTCGTGCGTGAAACGCCGGAGTTCCGCGCTGCTGTTGCCAGCGGACAAGGCGAAGACGACGCGCTGAAGCACCTGATGGCCGATCGCGCGTTCATGCAGGCGCTGCGCCAGCAGAAGACGCGCGTACAGGCCGGCTTCATGGCCATCGATCCGACCACCGGAGAGATCAAGGCCTGGGTGGGCAGCCGCGACTTCACCGTGGATGCGTTCGACCACGTGGCCCAGGCGCGCCGGCAGCCCGGCTCCACGTTCAAGCCGTTCGTGTACGGCGCCGCTTTCGCACGCGGGCAGAGTCCCGACGAAACGTTTATCGACCAGCCGGTCGAGATCAAGCTGGCCGGCGGCGAAATCTGGCGACCCACCGACGAATCGCCGCCCACCGGCCGCGCGCTGAGCCTGCGCGACGGCCTGGTCTATTCCAAGAACACCATCACCGCACAACTGGTGCAGAGCATCGGCGCGGACCGCGTGGCGCAACTGGCCCGCGCGATGGGCGTGCGCGACAGCAAGCTTGAAGCGGTACCGTCGCTGGCGCTCGGCACGAGCCCGGTGACGCTCAAGGAGATGGTCAGCGCCTACGGCACCATCGCCAACGGCGGGCAGTACATCGCGCCCTCGATGGTCACGCGCATCGAGGACCGCGACGGTAATGTGCTTGCGCAGTTCCGCCAGGCGTCGCCACAGCGCGCGCTGTCAGCCTCGGCCAACGATACGCTGGTCGACGTGATGCGTGACGTGATCGACCGCGGCACGGGCACCGCGATCCGCACGCGTTTCGGCATCCGCGCCGACGTGGCCGGCAAGACCGGCACTACGCAGGACAACGCCGACGGCTGGTTCATCCTGATGCATCCGCAACTGGTGGCCGGAGCGTGGGTGGGCTTCAACGATAGCCGCGTGACGCTGCGCAGCGACTACTGGGGCCAGGGTGCCCACAGCGCACTGCCGATCGTCGGTGATTTCTATCAGCGGGCATTGCGCGCGCGCATCATCGACCCACGTGTGCGGTTTGCGGAGGCGGACGAGAAGAGCTGGTACTCCGGCATCACCGATCAGATCAAGGGCTGGTACCAGAAATTGTTTGCATCCGGCAAGAAGGAGGAAGCCGCTCAGGCACCGCGTCCGGCGCCGCGCCGGCCGGCCCTGCCAGAGACCGAGAACGACGCATTGCCGCCGGCCGCCGCGTCGGCGACGTCTGCCGACAACGGCATGGCGCTCGACCCGGGCGAGGTGGTGGAAGCCGCGCCGTCACCCTCCACGCCCTCCACACCCCCCTCGACCGCGCCGGCGTCAGCCGCGTCGGAGCCCCCCGTTGCGCCCGCGCCGCCCGCAGCGCCTACCGCCGCCAGCGATCCCGCGCAACTGAACGCCACGCCGGCAACGGCGCACTGACCCTCTCGTCTCAGTTGGATAGCGCGCGGCCGACGATCAGCGGATCGGGCTGGCCGATGGCGGTCACATCGCGGTTGGCGTAGGCAAAGCGGGACAGAACGTACCGCATGGCGTTGAGCCGTGCCCGTTTCTTGCAATCGGAGCGAATCACGGTCCAGGGCGCGTCAGCGGTGTCGGTGTGCGCGAACATGGCTTCCTTGGCATCCGTATAGGCATCCCATTTATCCAGGGATGCAACATCGACCGGGCTGAGTTTCCATTGCTTGAGAGGGTGAATCTCTCGTTCCCTGAAGCGCCGGCGCTGCTCCGGCTGGCTGACTGAGAACCAGAACTTGAACAGGTGGATGCCACTGCGCACCAGGTGGCGCTCGAACTCGGGCGCCTGCTGCAGGAAATCCTGGTATTCCGGCGGGGAGCAGAAACCCATGACGTGCTCCACGCCGGCGCGGTTGTACCAGGAACGGTCGAAGAGCACGATCTCGCCCGCTGACGGCAGGTGTTGAACGTAGCGCTGGAAGTACCACTGGCCACGCTCGGATTCCGAAGGCTTCTCCAGCGCCACCACGCGGGCACCACGCGGGTTCAAATGTTCCATGAAGCGCTTGATGGTGCCGCCCTTGCCTGCCGCATCGCGGCCCTCGAACAGAATGACGACACGCCGGCCACTCTCGCGCACCCAGGCCTGCAGTTTCAGCAACTCGACCTGTAGCCGGTACTTCTGCTTCTCATAGTTCCTGCGCGACATCAGGTTCTGATAGGGATAACCGCCTTCACGCCAACCCGCGGCAAGCTCGTCATCGGGATGACGCTTGCGGGTCGCTTGCCAGACACCAGGATCTCCCTCAAGAAGCAGGCTGCGCAACTGGGCGGACTCATCCGGCGAGAGGCCATCCATAAGCGTACGAATGGCGCCGAGCATGGCCGTGGCATTGGAGCCTTGCCGCGCCAGGACGTCCTGCAGACTGCTCACCGACTGGTGAGCAGCCGCATCAACGGCGGCACCCACTTCATTGCGCTCTGCGGACTGCGGTGTATTGGTCGGCAGTACATCGCCCTTTGCGACTGCGCGCGGCGCTACGGCACGCAGATCCGGGGGATTGACCGGGGCGGATGCAGTACGTTCGTTCATGCGGGAGCTCATCTCAGGTTCTCGATTGGCGTGATGGTGTGGAACCCGCCCGATCTTGAGGGACTGTACGACCGCAATGGAAAAGGTCTGGTGCAGGATGAAATGGGTATGTCGGCCTTGCCCCCACCTCGCTCCTTCCTCCTGCGATTGGGTTCCAGTGCGCTACTAACGCGCACCGGTTACATTTTGTAGAAAGTACGCCAGTACTGTCCTGATTTGGATCATCGCTCGAAGTTGTGCTCGGAACTTCGGCGTCCGATCGACTCACACTGTCTGGTCGTGATGGAAGCCTGGACCCGGTGACGCGGAGCTGGCCGCACCGGACTTGATGCAAGCGACGGCGACATCCGAAAGCGTCAGCGGCGGTTCGGCCGAAGGACGCGCCAGCAGATAACCCTGCGCATAGTCGATACCGAGCTCGCGGCACGCAAGCAGGTCCTCCACGCGCTCGATACCCTCGGCCACGAGCTTCGTGCCACTCAGCTTGGCCAGCTTGCACAGCGCGCGCACTGCCTCGAGCTGGAACGCCGATGTGGCGATGCCATCGATCACGATGCGGGCGATCTTGACGTAGTCCGGCTTCATCGCGATCCACTGACCTAGGTTGGCGTGACCGGTGCCATAGTCGTCGAGCGCAAACTGCGGGCCACGGCTGCGGATTGAAAAAACCGCCTTTGTCAGCGACTCGAGTGATCCCAACGGCGCCTGCTCAGTCAGCTCCAGCACGATACGGTCTGACGGAATGCCCTGATCCCGCAGGAAAACGCGCACTTCCTCGCGCGTGTCCTCGATATCGCGCAGCGAATCGGCGCTGTAGTTCAGGAACAGTTTGCCCGGCAACCGCGCTTGCATGAACGCGGCGATCGCGGTGCGCGCGGCCAGCCGCTCCATGCGCACCAGCGCTCCCGCCCTGGCCGCTTCGGCGAACAGCGCGACGGGGCTCTCCAGCGGCGTGCCCGCGGGGCCGCGAATCAGTGCCTCGTACCCAAGAATGTCGCCCGTGGCGAGCGAGCCGATCGGCTGGAATACCGGTCGCAGGTACTTGTGTTCGAGGCAATCGGCAATAGTTGGCGTCAAGGGTCGCGACAAGGCTTGCACTCAAACTGGCGTTGGATCGTACGGATCTTTCTGCGGGAAAGACCCGCTCCCACCGCAGGCTAACGGCACGCCCGAAACGCCCCTTGAGCGCCGGCACACCCCACTTGGGCGGGGGGCGCCGGTCGGTTGCCGCGCTACACCAGTCCGATGTCCCGCGCCCGGCTTCCCGGAAATACCTGCGCCAGACGGCTATCGTCCAGCCCGTACAGGCGGCGGAAGACCCCGCCCAGCACGGCTCGATAGTCGTTCAGCACCGGATAGTCCCGGTTCTGATTGAGCGTGGACTGCGACACCGCCACCTGCTCGCCGACGATGCGGCCGCCGCGCACGCTGCCGCCCGCCACCCAGTACACCGTCCCGTGGCCGTGATCGGTGCCACGCGTGCCGTTCTCGCGGAACGTGCGGCCAAACTCGGAGATCGCGACCACCGTCGTATTGCGCCATGCCGGGCCGATTTCCTCGGAAAATCCAGCGATACCGCGCCCAAGGTTGTCGAGCAGGTTGGCAAGCTGACCCTGTGCGCCGCCCTGGTTGACGTGCGTATCCCATCCGCCCACGTCGATAAAGCCGATATTGAACTTGTCGCGCATCAGTCCGGCCATGCGGCGCGCTTCCTGCTCGAAACCGCGCGCACTCAGCGCACGCCGGTTGGCCGCCTGCATTTCCTGCATGCGGCCGGACATCGATTCCCCCTGCGCGCTGCGCATCTCGGTTTCGTGCTGCCGCATTGCTTCGGCCTGCTCCGCAACGGTCTGGCGCAGATCGAACCCTTCGGCGATCAGTGACTCGAAGCGCGTGCCCTTGTACATCTGCGCCAGCACCTGGGTCTGGTGCGCGTCGAACGGGGTGCGGCCCGTGCCTTTCAGCGATACGTTCGGCACGTTGGCCGCCCCCGACATCACCATTGGCAGGCCATCGGTAAATGCCACCGGCGCGGCCTGGCCACCCATCGATTGCGCGAGCCGATTCAGGAAACCGCTGCCGCGCGGCACGCCTCCGGCATGCCCGTCGCCGGACAGCCCGGCCTCGATGCCGTCCTGCGTTTCGAAATGGCTGCGCGACATATCGCTGGTGCCCGCAAACGGGATAAAGGCGAGCTGCTGGCGCTGCCACATCGGCAGCATCGTGGCGCCCAACGCGGGATGCAGCGCCCAGCCATCGACCGACAGCGGCAGCGCTGCGGCCGGGTCCGGCGCAGCGCCATCCGCCACCGGGCGGCGAATGGCGATGGTCGGCCGCGACTGATAGTAGAAATCGCTGCCAGTCGGCACCAGCACGTTGGCCGCATCGTAGCCGCCACGCAGGAATATCAGCAGGAAGCGCGCGTCCGCCTGCGCCGGCAGCGCGAACACGCGGGACGTCACTAACGGCCACGTCAGCGCCAGCCCCGTACCGCCCATGGCCTTGAGCCATTCACGTCGATTCATGACACGCTCCTTGCGCATTCAACGTTGCATCCATTCCGGCGAGCTGAGCAGCACGGTGTTCCACTCCTGCTGCGATCCGGCCTGCGCCAGCGCGCCACGCGTGGCGGGGCCCAGCGTGGACTCGATCGTGTCGTAGAACATGCGGCTGTTCGGCATCGGGAAGCCGCGCCGCTGCGTGGGCTGGCCATCGTCACCGGAAAACAGCCCGGCTGGCCCGCTACCGATGGCCCGCGCAATCTCGAAACGTCGCACCAGCTGCCCGGAGCTGGCCCATGCGCTCTCGGCCGCAGGATAGCCATCGGGGGCGATATGCCCGTACAGTGGCTCTCCAAGCTGGTTGAGCCAGTTGATCACCGGGCGCAGGTTCGTGACCGGACGGCCGTCATAGGCCAGCCGCATCGACGACACCACGAACACCATCGGGTCTTTGAACTTGCGTGCGCCGTGGGGCGCGGCGCTGTCGAACTCCTTCGACAGGAGCATCGTCCTCAGAACCGCGCCGATATCGCCGTCGGTACGCGTGAACGTGGCCGTCATGCGATCGACCATCGATTGCGGAGGCGCGTCGGAGACGAAGTACGTCGCCAGCTTCATCGAGATAAAACGCGCCGTGGCCGGGTCACGCGACAGGATGGTCACGGCCCGCTCCACCTCGCCAAAGCCGGTGGGGTCGATCCGCTGGCCCAGCAGCGTCTTCGGTCCGAAGTCATGGCGATTCGGGTTGAACTCGAACAGCCCGTCGCTGCGATACAGCGCCGCACGCGCCGGGCCGAGCTTCGGCGGCTCGCCACGCACGTTCACGCCCAAACCGGTCAGCACGCGCGCCAGTTCCTGAACGTCCTGCTGTGTATAGTGCGACCCGCTGGCGCCACCAGACACACCCAGCGTGTGCAGCTCCATCAGCTCGCGTGCGTAGTTCTCGTTGATGTGATTGACCGCGCTCTGCGCGTTGTCGAGGTACTCGAGCATGGCCGGCGCGGTCACCGTTGCCATGACCAGATCCCGGAACTTGCCCAGCGCATGCGGCCGGATGGCCTTTTCCTCGTAGTCGGGCAGCGCCAGCCTGACCTGGCCCTTGCCGGCATAGACGCTGAAGTGGTTCATCCAGAACCATGTCATCTGCTCGCGCAACTGGCCTGGCGAGTACAACGCGCGCAGCAGATGGCGGCGCTCCGTATCCAGCACGAGGTCACGCCCCTGCCGATTGAGCGCCTCACGCGCCTGCTGCTT
>Ga0213878_10000553_pt1 | contig 13861 bp, 12 predicted proteins | sample VelepicoBEBS_R02_FD_161053 | JGI IMG/M metagenome (GOLD analysis project Ga0213878, IMG submission 161053) | Vellozia epidendroides bulk soil microbial communities from rupestrian grasslands, the National Park of Serra do Cipo, Brazil - BS_R02 | ecosystem: Environmental > Terrestrial > Soil >... | reverse complement strand
TTCCCGCGATCACACCGATGGTTGCGACCATCTGGATCGGCCGCGGAAAACGTCGCGCGACAACGGCATGATAAAGCGGCACCAAAATGCAGTAAGTCTGAGTCAGGAACGCGGAGGTGGAGGCGGGAGTATAGGTCAGTCCGTCGACTTGAAAGACCATGCCCAAGCCCCCGAAAAGTCCGAGCAAAAGTCCCTGCGTAGTCTCGTGCATCGTCAGGGATGGCAGAGCTCGCCAACTCAAAATGACCATTACAATCCCCGCGATGCCGAAACGCAGGGTTCCTTGCAACCCGACCACGAACCAACTCGACTCACCGGGGATTTCTTTGAGGTAAAGCAGGGTCAGCGCCTTGCTGGCCGGAAAGCTCAACCCCCAAAAAAGACAGGCCAGCGCCAAACCGATCGTCGCTTGGACGTGATGTGATGGCCTGAGCTTCTGATGCATAGGGTCGAGCGTCAGGTATGCATGGCGGAACAACCCCGTCAACGCCCGACTCGCCCCGTCGTTTTAGACTCCCGACGTCGCCCCTCGTCGGAAACTCAGGAGGCTATGTCGGGCAGGCCGGGAGGCTGCGTCGGGCAAGCCGGAACGAAGTGATCGCTCTGGTAGAGGCTCCGAAAGTCTGCAGATATCATCGAAGGGATAAGGTGATTCGATGCCCAGAGCGAGACTATCCCGGAAAGCTTGCCGAGCCGTTCCTTTGGCATGCAATGTTTAACGGCGTAACCACACGATAGAGCAACGGCTCGGCGCACTCTCCAGCCTAACCTCCCGTCGAGGCGTCGAATCGTTCAAAGCCCTGGTCGTACGCAAGGGTCTTTCGGGAGCCTCGCCTCCCACCAGTGTCGTTCCCGGCGATCCCGCGCGATCTCGGCGTTCTACAGATCCAGCCCCAACTGATTCGCTTCAATGCGGCGGAACGCTTTTGTGTTCAGCTCCACATGGTCCCGCTCTAATCCCGCCCGCCGACAGCCGACCTCAAACATTTTGCGGATCTGTTCAGCAAAAATCCCGTCTCCTCGCATTCTTCGGCCGAATGCGGATTCATTGAGTTTTCCTCCTCGCATGGATTGGATACGCCCGAGAACGGTGTTCTTTCGATCCGGAAAATGAGTCTCGAGCCAATTGATAAAAATGGTAGAAACCGCCAACGGCAGGCGAACGATCGTATAATAGGCAAATCGAGCACCGGCTTCAGCCGCGGCGGTCAGGATGGCTGGTATCTCGTGATCATTTAGGCCAGGGATAATCGGAGCGGCGTTAACTCCTACCGGGATGTTAGCATTCGCTAACTCACGAATAGCGGCCAGCCGAGATCGGGGATTGGAGGCTCGCGGTTCTAACTTTTGCGCCAAGCTCGCATCCAGCGTGGTGATTGATATGGTTACGCCAGCCGCCTGGTGCGCAGCTAGACTTGCTAAAACGTCGCAGTCCCTGGTGACTAAGTGATTCTTCGTTACGATAAAAGTCGGGTTCCGGAAATCCGCCAGTACCTGAAGACAAGCGCGCGTGATCTTGAGCTTTCTCTCGATGGGTTGATAACAGTCTGTGACCCCACTCATGGTCACGGTTTGCGGACGCCAACTGGGCCGGTTTAACTCGGCTGCCAGAAGCGAGGCGGCGTTCAATTTTACCAGAATTTTAGATTCGAAATCGATCCCAGCCGAGAAGCCCAAATATTCGTGGGTGGGCCGGGCATAGCAGTAGGCGCAACCGTGTTCGCATCCGCGATAGGGGTTGACGCTGGTTTCGAAACCAACATCCGGGCTTTGGTTGCGCGCGACGATGGTTTGGCTGTCGTCGCGAAACAGCTGAGTACGAATATGTGGCGGGGATCCGGGATCACACCATTCATCCACATCATAATGTAACGCCTCGAACCGGTTGAGCGGATTGATGCTTGAACCGCGTCCGAGGATCTTCTCCCCCCAACCGGAAAGATTTGGAGCAGCGGACGGATGCATGAGGGTAACATGCATGGGCGGGATATATGTTCAAGTGAACATTTAGCGGTGCGATTTATGTCGGGCCGAAATTTTGTAGGGCGAGGCTCCCGAATCATTGCAGACGAATCCGGAGCGTTGAGCTGGGCACGAGCCAGATTTTGTCTAGGCCGAAACGCGTGCCGAGCCGGGGGTTGCGCTCTCCCAACGGCTCCGACTTCGCTGTGCTTCTCGACTTTGGGATCCAATAACACCAAAGCTAAGTCGGACGGCTCGGCGCTCTTCTCGACCTAATTAAGCGTGCAGTGGCTCAACGCACCGCACTCCATTCGAGCTTGAAGTCATTAGGGAGCCTCGCCCTATCAAAATGGGGTCTTACCCCCATCAACGGAAATAATCCGGCGCGTTACCGGGTTTCCACTTAATGTTACACCCAATGCTGGCTCTCTGTTCAGTCGGGACCGATTTACCGGATAAGACCGCATCAATTGCGGACCGCAAATCGCGGCCGCTCAACGGCCGACTGTTCCCGGGGCGGCTGTCATCGAGCTGGCCGCGGTAGACGAGTCGGCGCTCTTCGTCGAATAAGAAAAAGTCTGGGGTGCATGCGGCCCGATATGCTTTAGCGACCGCTTGGCTCTCATCATAAAGAACGGGCACGCCCAGGTCTCGACTCAGTTCAACCAGCTTCTCGGGAGCGTCATCGGGATAATGTTGAGCATCATTGGAGCTGATCCCGAGGATACCCACATTCTTCTTTTTGTAGTCCGCCGCCAAGCGAGCTAGCTCCGGTTTGACGTGCAAAACATAAGGACAATGCCGGCAAATAAACATTACCAGCAGAGCCTGACTCGAAGCAAAGTCGGAAAGACTGACCATCCTGCCATCGGCTACACTGGGCAGGTGGAAATCCGGGGCTTTCAGCCCTAGTTCTACCATCGTAGAAGGTGTCGCCGCCATAACTTCAATATGGAACAGAAGTGGGGGCTTAGCGAATTTTGGCTGATGATGTGTCTCGGGGCCGCGCAGACAAAGTAATCAGTAATCAGTGAGTCAGTAATCGGTGGGTTTTTGAGAGGAGGGCGAGACTGTCTGCCAATTAAAACGCCTTCGAATGTTCAGATGCCTCGCGGCTGACGCTAGATGCGAGCAAACGCAGAGTCGCCGGTTTTACTGATTTCTGCTTGCTAATTACTGCTTAGTTTCAGCGCTTACGGTCTCACTGGTTGTCAGCAAGGTGCGAATTTTCACCCGGACTCACATCCAACGGCCGCACCACCATGATCCCGGCGAACTTGCGATAGCGATAGATGTATTGATGCAGGGCGACGTCGATCATTACTTGGTGTTCGTCCTTGGAGGCGTGCATAAAGTGCAATACACCGACCCCATCTCGGTACGCGATTCCGACATGCTCGGTAAATCCTTCAGGTCCGCGCCCGGTGATGCAGATAATATCGCCGCTGCGGATCTTTGCCTCGACCGCTGCAACCCGTTCCCGCGGGATATGGTAGATCGGCCGTGAAGCAACGGTTTCTTCCATATTGCGGATCGCAGGCACCAGACTGGGATTGTGCCGCAGATAGCGCGAGCTTCTCCAATACCGGCTCATCTCGTTCAGATAACGGCCTCGCATCGGGACTCCACCGAGACTGACGGTCATATTCTTCACTAAGCCGCGTCTCTCGTTGTCATAAATCCAGTCCTCAAGAAAGTGCAGACGCGTGGTATACAGACCGTTGCAGTGACCGCCGCGATAGCGATCCAGCTCTATCATCGCCAGAAGATCCTGGGGAGTGTATCCGCTCGATTTCAATTCGAGCATTCGGGAAAACCCCAGAGCGATCTCGTAAAAAGTCCAACAATCCATCCCTAGGAGATCGACCGAAGGCGCCTCTACGCGATCGTCAATTTCCAGGGTGAAACTTCGGTAAGGCGTCCCCAATAGCGATTTCCCCACCAAAACCATTCGTTCTCCGATGGGCCGCGAACGCCAGCCCTCTTCCTCTGCCTTGCGCACCAACATCTCAAAAGTTGGTTCGCCTCGAAACACAGTGGTGAACGGGAGCGACGCAGGTGCCGGGATAGCCTGAAGAAAAGAGAAACCCAGTACAACTACCGCCACATGCAAACGCATGTCCGGTATATTGCCAGATTTTCCGCACTCAGCCAGGAGAAACGCCGGGAACGCCACGACCATTGCAAACGCGACGATTTGGTAGGGCGAAAAACTCGGCGCGTCCATGATGTTGCTTCGCGAATGAATTAATCCGCGCCGGTTTTGAGCCGTTCCCTGCGCATGGTATCCCAATCGTATCCTCAATTCGTAACGCTCGGTCCGCATGAGATTTCGGAGCATGGCGTGCTGTGGATCGCGGCTCAAAACCGGCGCGAATTAACCAAATAGCGAAACCGCATCGTGGGCGCGCCGAGTTTTTCGCCCTACCGACTTTTCACCGTTCCCGGCGTTCCCGCGCGTTCTCATTGCTTCACCCCGAGGTTAATCTAGGTTTTCGTCATGACGATCCAAGACCAGATCGAGGCTGATCTTAAAGACGCGATGCGAGCGAAACAGGCCGAACGGCTCTCAGTTTTGCGAATGGCGAAATCGGCGCTGATGAATGCCACAATCGAGAAATACGGAGCCGGTGGAAAACTGTCTGATCCCGAAGCTCTGGTTGTTATCCGTAAACAAGTTAAGCAGAGGGAGGACTCCATCGCGGGCTTTGAAAGCGGTGGCCGGCCCGAGCTGGCAGATAAAGAGAGGCGCGAAATGGAGATACTCACCCAATATCTTCCTAAGCCATTGTCGGGTGAGGAGATAAAGGCGTTGGTGCAGGACGCGATTACCGAGAGTAAGGCCACCTCGAAGGCGCAGCTCGGTCAGGTCATGAAAATAGCGACCGAGAAGGCCGCCGGCCGCGTCGACGGTAAGACGCTGAGTCAAAGTGTTCGGGAAGCTCTCCCCTGATTTGGGTCAGTGGTTGGCGCTTTGCAGTCAAATGCGGTGGAAGGTTAGAGCGGTGTGTGGACACGGAACGAATGGGATTCGCCTACGCCAAGCGACTCGACTGAGCTCGCCGAATGTCCTTCCGCCTTCGTCCCCCATTCCCGGAACTATGGCGGACAAGACGGCGCCACAAGCTTTATGAGACAGATGGGGTACTTGTAGAAAGCGGATTGGTAAATTACAAAACTGTAATCTACAAATTACAAAACTGTAATTACAGGCGCTGGATGCTAACCATGAAGTCTCCTTTAGGCTTGTCATTTGATGCCGAATCGGCTTGTATAGCCGATTGGCCTCGGTTGAGTGCGACTCTGGCCCTTTTTAATGAGAGCAGCGATTGTAGTGGCCGCGGGCTATAGTCAGCGAATGGGCTTCGACAAGCTCACTGCGGACTTGGGCGGAAGACCGTTGTTTATCCGCACCTTAGAACGGTTTGAGAACTGTCCGGAAGTGGATGAGGTCGTATTGGTTGCGAACGAAGAGCGCACCAAGCCGTTCGGCAATCTGGTCGGAGAATATGGGCTTAAGAAGGTAGCAGCGGTGGTAACCGGCGGCGCGGATCGGCATTTGTCGGTCTGGAAAGGTTTAGGGGCCTTAAGTGAAGGTGCTGAACTGGTCGCCGTTCATGATGGCGCCAGGCCTCTGATTTCGAGCGCGACTATTTCCAAAGCGATGCTCCTCGCAACTAAATTTGGAGCAGTTGCATTAGCGGCTCCAGTGGTCGAGACGTTGAAAAAGGCCGATAGTGATGGTTTGGTAGTCGGCAGTATTGACCGCTCAGGGCTGTGGACGATGCAAACGCCACAAATCTTCAGGCGAGATTGGTTGGTTGCCGCGTATGAGTTGGTGCTGGCTCGTGGAGCCAGGGTCACGGACGAGACATCGGCGGCAGAAATGGCCGGATTTCCGGTGCGCGTAATGCAGAGCGGAGATTGGAATTTAAAGGTGACGTATCCGAGTGATTTGGAACTAGCTCGCAACTTGTTCAGCCTGGACACAAGTAAAGTAGCAACTTCAACATGATGCGGCCGCAAACTCTCCGTCTGACTATCTGAAGATTTCGACAAATGGTATATCAGACAACAAAGCTCAAGAACGGGATTCGGGTAGCGACCTGCGAGATGCCCCAGATGAAGAGTGTCAGTGTGGGCCTCTGGGTCGCGGTAGGCGGCCGTCACGAGCCCGAGGAACACTGCGGCATCTCTCACTTTCTTGAGCATCTTCTATTTAAGGGCACCAAGACGCGGAACGCTCAGCGGCTGACGGAAGAGGTTGAAGGGGTGGGAGGATTTATCAATGCTTTCACCACCGAAGATCACACCTGCTTTTATGCAAAAGCAGCGGCCCATTACTTCGATATTCTCGCGGATGTGCTGACCGACATGTTTCGCAACTCGCTTTTGGCGGAAGTCGAGATTGAGCGAGAACGCGACGTCATTCGTGAAGAGATTTTGATGTATCGGGATCAACCCTCCCAGTTTTCGCAAGAGTTGTTAAGCGGAGTCATGTGGCCGCGCCATGCTTTGGGCCGGCCGTTGACCGGTTCGCTGGAATCGATCAGCCAGATCCACCGGCGTGATCTGGTTCAATACATCGAGCGGAATTATAATGGGAGTACGACGGTGATCACGGTGGCAGGACGATGCCGCCATGAAGAGGTGGTCAGCAAATTCGAATCGTCGATGGCGGATCTTCCGGCGGGAGCTCCTCCGGAGTTTGATCGCTGGAATGGAACCAAGCTTCAAAACCGGATGGCGGTAGCCAAGGAAGGAACCGAACAAACTCATTTAGCGCTGGGTTATCACGCTATCGATAGAAACGACGACCGCCGACACGCTCTGAAACTTCTCAGCGTGATCCTGGGCGAGAATATGAGTTCCCGCTTGTTCCAACAGCTCAGGGAGCGCTACGCCTACTGTTACTCTGTGCATAGTGGAACGCTGGTGCTCGAAGATTCAGGTTTGATGAGCATTTGTGTCGGATTAGAGCCGGGCAAATTAAAGAGCGCGCTCCGGGCAATCCGCCATGAATTGGAGAGATTTTGCGCCGAGTCGCCGAGCGAGAAAGAGCTCCGGCAAGCGCAGGAGTACACGATCGGCCAAAACGAACTTAGCTTGGAAAGCACCACTAATCAGATCATGTGGATGGGGGAATCCATCATCGCTTACGAGCACGTGATCCATCCAGAAGAGGTCCAAGCGAAAGTCAAAGAAGTCACGCCCCAGGCGATCCAAGCAGTTGCGCTTCTCTGTTTTGATCCCGCTCGTATGGGCCTGGCCGTCGTCGGTCCGGTCGGAGAGGGCGATATGCATCGCTGGGTGGCTGAGAGTGGGTTGTGAACGTTTCCGGACGCCGATGGACGGGGGTAGGGCGAAAAACTCGGCGCGCCCACGATGTTGTTTCCCAAAGTAACTAGTCCGCGCCGGTTTTGAGCCGTTCCGTGCGCGTGGCATCCCCACGCACCCTCAATGCGTAACGCTCGGTCCGCATGAGATTTCGGAGCATGGCACGCGGTGGGTCGCGGCTCAAAACCGGCGCGGGTTAGCCACTAGCGAAACCGCATCGTGGGCGCGCCGAGTTTTTCGCCCTACCACCCCCTTGCCCCGATAACGGATCAGGTCTACGATTGGAATTCGCTAAGTTTCCATGAACGTAGAAGTCGAGAATTTACCGAATTGTTTGGCGTCATTGAGGGTAGAGCTGCCTCCGGAGCGCGTAACCAAAGAATGGAACGATGTTGTAAAAGGGTTCCAGGAGGTTGCCCGGATACGCGGTTTTCGGCCGGGGAAGGCCCCTCAGAACGTGGTCGAATCAAAATTTCGCAAAGAGATCCAAGAAGAGTTAACGCGAAAACTCGTTAACGAATCGACTAAAGAAGCAATTCGGGAAAAGGGCCTTCGGGTTTTATCCGTATCAAACGTTGAAGATGTTGAATTTACGCCGGAGCGCAGCATGCGTTTCACGGCGACCGTGATTACTTCGCCGCAGTTTGAACTGCCTGAATACAAAGGGATTCCGGTGAAGGTGCCACCGCCGGAAGTGTCGGATCCCGAAGTGGAAACGGCGCTGGAACGGCTCCGGGAGCGGCACGCGACCTTTACTGAACAAACGGAGGGTGCGTTTGAAATGGGGGGGTTTGGGGTAATCGACTTCGAAACGACGGTCGATGGGCAACCGTTGCTGGAAGCGATTCCGGATGCTCCTAAGCGTCTCGGTAGCGGCAAGGATTTTTGGGTTAAACTCCAGGAAGATAGTCTGTTGCCGGGTTTTGGCGCCGCGGTAGTCGGAATGCAAATCGGAGAACGGCGCGAATTCGATCTCAAACCAGCGGAAGATTTTCCCGTCAAGCCTCTGCAGGACCGTGTGATCCACTTTCAGGTGGAATTGAAGGCGCTCAAGCAGATGGAGTTGCCGGAATTGAATGATGAGTTTGCCGCGCAGATTGCCCCTGGCGTTAGTTTAGACCAGCTGAGAGGTCAGTTGCGGGAGAGGCTTACTGAGCAAAAGACCGAAGAAATTGAGCGAGCTAAGCGTAACCAGATCGTTGATTATCTAACTCAGAGGGTCGAGTGCGAGTTGCCGCAGAGCTACGTCAAGGACGAGACCCGGCGAATCATGTCTGAGATCGTGGAGCAAAACCAACTGAGAGGCGTTAGCGAAGACGCTTTGCGGGAGAGCGGAAAAGAGATCATGAATGTCGCGTCTCGCAGTGCGAAAGACCGGCTCAAAGCGAGCTTTATCCTAACCAGGATTGGTGAAGTCGAGAAAATCGAGGTCACCGGTCCAGAATTGAAACGCCGGGTGGAGTCCCTGGCGGCGCAGCATGGGATGGCGTACGAGAAAGCCATGTCGGAGTTGGACAAAAAAGGGGCAATTCCCCAGCTGGTCGACGAGATCCAGGTCGGCAAGGTCCTTGATTTCCTAACCTCGAATGCTAACGTCGAAACCAGTTCGGAGCCTGAACCAAACCGATAATTCGGGACGATTTATTCATGTCGAAATCTAATTATTCTAAGCCAAGCTCATACCTTGTTCCCATGGTGATCGAGCAGACGGGAAGGGGAGAGCGAAGCGTCGATATTTATAGCCGGTTGCTAAACGATCGAATCGTGTTCATTGGGACGGCTATCGATGATACCGTCGCCAACCTGGTGGTGGCGCAAATGCTTTTTCTGCAAATGGCAGATCCGAAAAAGGATATCAATATTTACATCAATTCGCCCGGGGGCTCGGTCACGGCTGGGTTGGCGATTTATGATACGATGCAGTTCGTCACCTGCGACGTAGCCACCTATTGTGTTGGGATAGCCGCAAGCATGGGAGCGGTCCTGCTAGCAGCCGGGACCCGCGGGAAACGGTATGCCTTACCGAATTCGGACATTATGATCCACCAAGTCTCCGGTGGTGCCCAGGGTACTGCTAGCGATGTCGAACGCACGGTGGAGTGGATGTTCAAGATCAAGAAGCGGCTGATCCATATCCTGTCACAGCACACCGGCAAAACCGAGGAACAGGTTGCGCTCGATTCCGACCGTGACTACTGGATGTCAGCGGAAGACGCCAGAGGGTACGGTGTGGTCGACGAAGTGGTTAAGTCGCGTAAGGACGTCAAAGAGCCGCTTCCACAAAATGGTGACAGGGTGCTAGCTTCGTGAAAGGTTTCTTGGTATCTTGTAGAGCGGTTTAGCAAGTCGTATGGCTCGGGCCTCTAATCTGACGATGTGTTCTTTCTGTGGAAAGAGCCACGCAGAAGTTCGCAAATTAATCGCCGGCCCGGGTGTCTACATCTGCGATAATTGCATCAACGTCTGTAAAGGCATCCTGGATAAAGAGTTAAACGAGGATGCCCGGCGTCAGACGACAACGCTGCGTGTACCTAAACCCGCCGAGATCAGGCGCGAGCTCGATCTACATGTGATTGGCCAGGACGCCGCTAAAAAGGTCCTTTCGGTGGCGGTACACAACCATTACAAGCGTATCCTGAACGCCAACCCGACTAAGGATTTGTCCCTCGATCCGTACGCTGACGTCGAGATCGAAAAGAGCAATATCTTGATGATCGGCCCGACTGGGTGCGGGAAGACGCTTCTGGCCCGGACATTGGCCCGAATTCTAGATGTGCCGTTTTGCATCGCTGACGCCACTACCCTGACTGAAGCCGGGTACGTCGGCGAAGACGTCGAAAACATTATCTTGCGGCTCTTGCAGAACGCGGACTACGACGTCAAGCGAGCTGAGATCGGGATTGTTTACATCGATGAAATAGACAAGATCGGCCGCAAGACCGACAACGTCAGCATCACCCGCGATGTCTCTGGAGAAGGCGTCCAGCAGGCGCTTCTGAAGATTTTGGAAGGAAGCAGCTGCAATGTCCCACCTCAAGGCGGACGGAAGCATCCTCACCAAGAGTACATCCAGGTTAATACCGAAAAGATCTTGTTTATTTGCGGAGGCGCCTTTGTTGGGTTGGATCGGTTGATCAATCGGCGCCTAGGCAATCGGGTGCTCGGCTTTCATTCGCCTCAAAACAGTTCTCCGGAACTCCATTTGCGGGATACGTTGCGGCATACCGAGCCTGAAGACCTACTCTCCTTCGGGATGATTCCGGAGTTCATTGGCCGGTTACCGATTGTGACGGCGCTGGATAGCTTGACTGAGGAAGAGCTGATCCTGATTTTGACCGACACGCGTAACGCGATGGTGAAACAGTACACCAAACTGCTGGCGATGGAGGGAGTTAACTTGGTGGTTACCAAGGATGCTCTCCGATCCCTGGCCCAGCAGGCGGCAACTAAAGGAACTGGAGCCCGAGCGCTTCGTTCCATGTTCGAAAAGATCATGCTCGACGTTATGTACGACGTTCCCAGCCGGGAAGACATCGCCGACGTCGTGATCAATCGAGCCGTGGTCGAGGGGAAACGAGCTCCTCTTATTCGCAGAAAACAGGACAAAGACGCGGCCTGATAAACCGCCTCATCTAATTTCACCACAAAGGCACGGAGGACACAGAGGCCAATTTTTGGTTTCCTTTTCAGATCTTTGTGTCCTCTGTGTCTCTGTGGTGAAATTAAGCGGAATGAGATGGCGACGGCTTATTCTGCAAGGCGCTTTAGCGGGTGCCTTGCTCGTCGCCGTTGGCGTTGCCTGCCACAAATCCGCACCGACCGACCAGGAATTGACTCAAAAGTTAGTTGGGACCTGGATCACTGACGAGGCCGGAGGAAACTATCGGTTCTACGGAGAGAACAGCTTTCATCGCGATGGGATGCACTCCGCCGATGAAATCATGCATGCCGACGGGGGTACGACGCGTTGGAGCTTTTCCGGTATCTGGGATGTTAAGGATGGGAAGCTTGTCGCCTCGGGCGAGGTGTATCGAAGCGATTCCAGCGCGGTCGAGACCTACCAGGTCGAAGAACGCATTGAAAGTCTGACCGAAGACGAATTGGTGCTGGTAAACGAAAAGGGCAACCGCCTCGTCCGGCACCGGAAGCGGTTTTAGGCGAATGGGCGCAATTTTTGGTGGGGCGAGGCTCCTGAAAGGTCGACCGATTTCCGCGAAGGAGCTCGAGGTTCGCCGAAATATGAAGTGCTACGAAACTCCGCCCGCCGAGCCGGTCCCACCGCGTGTTGATGCCCCTGATCGTCGGGTCTGGCTTTTCTCGAATCGAAATAGTTCGCCGATTAGCGGTGGCATGCGCTGGGACGCGGCTCGGCACGCGATAGGCGTAGCGGCGACCTGGGCTGCTTGCTCCAATCTGCGTCTCCGTTAGCATCCTAAGGTCATTCAGGAGCCTCGCCCCACCAAGTTTGCGCCTGCTTTCCTATTCCTCAGCCTGTGTTAAGCTTCCCCCTTACATGAAGCGCAAATTGGTTGTCTTAATGGTGGCGCTGCTCGTGTCGTTCAACCTGGCGGTCGGCTACAGAGTCCTTACCGGAAACGCAACTGCCGACTCGAACACCGACTATTTTAATCTCACGGTCTTTACTCGAGCCCTGCAGTTAGTGCGGCAGGACTACGTGGATGAAAGCAAGACTTCATACCGTGGCCTTACCTATTCTGCCTTGCATGGCATGCTCAACAGCCTTGATCCCCATAGCCAGTTCATGGAACCGCCCGATTTCAGGGACATGGAGGATGAGACCAAGAGCGAGTTTGGCGGCTTGGGGATCGTCGTTTCCACCAAGGACGGGGTCATTTCGGTGGTTACTCCCATGGAGGATACTCCCAGCTTCCGAGCCGGCATCATGCCTGGGGATGAGATCCTTCGGATTAATGGAAATGTAACCGATCGGATGAGCTTGCAGGATGCTTTGAATATGTTGAAAGGCGATCCGGGGCAAAAAGTGACGCTCACAATCTATCGGCCATCGACCAAGGAAACGAAAGATTTCACCCTGCAACGCGAGATCATTAAGGTGACCAGCGTCAAGGACGCCGAGATCCTGGATCAATCCGAGGGTACCAAGTTCAAAATCGGTTACGTGCGCATCACCCAGTTTAACGAACCAACGGCGCAAGAACTCGCGCTGAAGCTAGATGATCTCCAGCGTCAAGGGATGCAGGCGTTGATTTTGGATCTGCGTTTCAACCCGGGTGGATTGTTGACCAGCGCCGTCGATGTGTGCGGACAATTCTTAGCGCCTAAGACGATGGTGGTGTATACCGAGGGTCGAGAGGGTTCTCAACGCCGCGAATACTTTACGGACCAAAAAGCCAAGCCTCGCCTGAATATGCCGATGGCCGTGCTGGTTAACGGTCAGAGCGCGAGCGGAGCTGAAATTGTCGCCGGCGCCTTACGAGACCTCAACCGGGCGATTCTTGTTGGAGAGACTACCTTCGGGAAAGGATCGGTCCAGAGCGTTATCCAGTTGCCCGACGGTTCCGCGCTCCGCTTAACCACGGCCAAATACTACACTCCTAGCCGCCAGGTGATTCATCAAAATGGAGTCACTCCTAATATCAAAGCGTCGTTGACACTGGATCAGGAGAAGGCGCTGCTTTTGCGAAGGAAGGAAGGTCCTCTGTCGCCAGACGATCAAAAATTTGCCAACAGCCAACGGGATTCGCAACTGGATCGCGCAGTCGACGCGGTGAAGAGCGTCATGATTTATACTCAGGGCGGCGCTCAGCCTCAACCGTCGCAACCGTCGGAGAAGTGAGCCTTGTCATCCGGTAGGACTTCTGCGAGCTCCGTCGAGCAGCTTTGCGAAGGTGGAATCTTGTCGCGCCGTAGTAATGGCTACAGGGACGAAGGCGGATTATCCGGCCCGATCGTACTCTCCATCGAGACGTCCTGCGATGAGACGGCGGCTGCAGTACTTGATGGAAGTAGGCTCCTGAGTTCTTGCATCTCCAGTCAAACGATGATCCATCGCCAGTTCGGCGGAGTGGTGCCGGAAGTAGCATCCCGTAATCACCTCTCTAAGGTTGAACCGTTGGTTCACGAAGCGTTGGATAAGGCCAACGTTCAGGTGCAGCAGATCGATTGCGTTGCCGCGACGCGCGGGCCTGGGCTACTAACATCGTTACTGGTTGGCTACTCGTTCGGGAAAGGCCTGGCGATCGGTCTCAACAGACCTTTTATTGGTGTCAATCATATCGAGGCGCATCTGCTTTCACCGTTTTTTGGGACTGAATATCGCCCCGAGCGCTCCATCGGATTGGTGGTAAGTGGGGGACACACCTTATTGGTTTTGGTGGATGGTGTTGGAAAATATCAGGTGTTGGGCGGAACTGTAGACGACGCCGCCGGAGAAGCGTTCGATAAGGTCGCCAAGCTGTTAGGATTGCCCTACCCGGGAGGCCCTCAGATCGACGCGCTCGCACCGAAAGGTGATCCCAGGCGGTACGATCTTCCCCGACCAATGGCAGGTCGTCAGGACTTCAATTTCAGTTTTAGCGGA
>Ga0213878_10000552_pt1 | contig 13872 bp, 11 predicted proteins | sample VelepicoBEBS_R02_FD_161053 | JGI IMG/M metagenome (GOLD analysis project Ga0213878, IMG submission 161053) | Vellozia epidendroides bulk soil microbial communities from rupestrian grasslands, the National Park of Serra do Cipo, Brazil - BS_R02 | ecosystem: Environmental > Terrestrial > Soil >... | reverse complement strand
CGGTAGGAGAAACTTCAGGTTTCCAAATGTAGTCGCCCGTGCCGAGCGGAGAAAAAGGAGGCTGCTCCCGGCCCTGCGTGAAAGTGGCTGCAGTCGTTGGCGACGAAAGAACAATCAGCGACACAAGAACAGGCAATAAGTAGAACCGCGCAGCCATTTCATCTAGTTTCCTATCCCATAAATAACATGGCTTCCGTTCCGATCAAAATGCCCACCGGTTCGGCGCCAACGAGAGGCAACTCCAAGCCAATGCGTAAAGCAACCCGAAATCCAAGGTCGCTTTCGATCAGTAGAGACGACGGTTACAGCTCGCGTCGGCGACCATCGCAACGCTCATCCGTAAGAACGTCATACTGAGACACCGTGAACCTACGTCAATGTCCGTTGATTCGACGCGTTCTGTGACAAATTTCCGATTTGCTATCTGCTATTTGGTATTCTGAATCTCCACGCTACATGGCGCGATATTCAGCCTAGACCTTCACTCGTTCGATGTGCGCACCGAGGCTGCAGAGCTTCTCGTCAATAAGCTCGTAACCGCGATCGATATGGTAAACCCGGTTGATCTCGGTTTGACCTTCCGCTTGCAAGCCAGCTAACACCAAAGCAGCCGAGGCCCTTAAGTCGCTAGCCATGACCGGTGCGCCACTGAGCCCGTTCACGCCTCGAATGTTCGCGGTCGCCCCATCAAGTTCGATCGCCGCTCCCATTCGCTTTAGCTCAGACACATGCATGAAACGCTGGGGAAAGATATTTTCGGTGATCTGGCTATCCCCTTTTGCTGTGGCTAACAGAGCGCACATTTGAGCCTGCATATCCGTCGGGAATCCGGGATATGGTTCTGTTCGCAAATCTAACGACCTGACAGCGCCATTCGGCCGGATAGTAATGGCGCCATTTGTGCTACTGAAGTTGAAACCGCATCCTTCCAGCGCACTGGTCACGGCCGTTAAATGGTCGTGCCTTGCCCGCGTAATGGTCACTTCTCGTCCGGAAATTGCTCCGGCAACCAAGAACGTGCCAGCTTCGATACGATCCGGGATCACCTCGTGTTCTGCGCCGTGCAACTCTTTAACTCCTTCAACGACGATCCGCGGAGTACCGGCACCCTCAATCCGTGCGCCCATCTTATTTAGGAAGTTCGCCAGGTCTACAACCTCTGGTTCGCAGGCCGCATCGTCGATCACAGTTGTTCCATCAGCGAGAACACTCGCCATCAAAACATTATCTGTCCCTAAAACCGTGCTGCCGAATTTCCCTTTTAACGAAATCTTTGCTCCGACTAACTCGGGTGCAAAAACCTTGACGTTGCCCCCATGGACACGAACGGCCGCTCCTAGCGCTTCGAATCCGCGAAGATGCAGATCAATCGGCCGATCCCCAATCACACAGCCTCCCGGCAAAGACACTGTAGCTTCTTTTTCTCTACCGAGCAGGGGCCCAAGGACACAAACCGACGCGCGCATTTTTCGGACAACATCATAGGGCGCAATGGTATCGACCTTCTCGGCTTTGACCGTGACCACCCCGCTCGCCCTTTCGACCTCAGCACCCAGGTGGTTCAGGATCTGCAACATGTAGTGCACATCGCTGAGATCTGGCACCCGATGGATGACACACGGCTCTTTGGTCAGCAAGGTCGCAGCCAGAATCGGCAAGGCAGAGTTTTTTGAGCCGCTGATCTTAACAGTGCCCGCCAGCGTATGGCCTCCGTGTACAATAATCTTATCCATACCTAGCGATCACGGCACTCGCTTCCAACCTTGGGCTCGTATGCGTCATATCAATTCCCCCCGTTTTTAGCTCTTTCTGCAACGCTCAGTGATCGAGCAGGAATCCGCTACGCATTCTTTGTGCATGTTAGTGCGCGAATTGGCCATGGCGCCCACTGGGCTGGGAATCGCCGCCGACCTTAAACTCGCCCTGTTTTCTCGGCTAAAAAGGGTTTACCCCGCCTCCTGCGATCCGAGTGTGACCGTTTGCTAAAGATTTTGGCGAAGCCATGCCGGAAGGAGCTTAACGCGATTTGTTCTGTCGAGGTAAATCCACCTCAATCCGCTTTTGATCAGCAGAGGCGGCGACAATAGCTTGGCCGAGCTCTTTCGGATAAGTATGGCAAACACCAGATCGAAAGATAACCGTTTCAACGGCGCACCGCTGTCATATTGGCGGACGAAGTCCTTCGCTTCCGCTGCCAGTTCGAACTCGCGATATTCGCGCTTTGCATAGAACCACACGGCGGTTTCGGCCGTGACATAGACAAGCCTCCGTCGTTTGCCCGACGCACGTGGGTAGAATATTTGGTCGAGGGCGATGGCAATCGGACAGTCTGCGCCTGGATCGTAATCTTTCTGGCGTTTACACTTACTTCCTTCCCTAATGTGTGCCGACGTGACGGTCACGGTGACCGCCTCACACGAACCGTTCCCCTTCACCGCTAACCGCGACGACCGCATTGCGCTTCGCCTCCCTATGTGACTCGGTTTCTGCGTGGCGGCATGAGCCATTCGAAGCTCAGTGAATCATCGTGACTCCAGTCTTCTCGTATTCTATCTGCTTGGAACATGAAACCTGTTCAACGTCGTACTGAGAACTCTTCATGGTGCAGCGGGAATCGATTTTGAGGTCTTAGTCGAAGATTTCCCGTTAATGACCGATGACGACGCCACCATTGTCGAACCGGATAACAATCGACTGAAAAAATGAACTCTATTCAGCCAGTTAGTGAGCAGGTTTCATTTTGCTAACTCTGAAATTGCTATGAAAATTGTTTAGATGCCTCTTCCCAGAAGGCAGTGTGGATATCTTTATGAGCAGCCTTTGAATTCTAAATCACCCCAGAGCATGAGAACCTCATTCCGATTCGGCATCAAAACGGTCACTGTTTTGTGCTTGGCGACCGGCCTAACTGCACCGCTGTTTGCTCAAAAAAAGCTGAACTCGGTTGCCGTGACGGTCGGTGATCTAGGCAATCCGTTTTTCGTTCAGATAGCCCATGGCGCAGAAGCCCAGGCGAAGCAGTTTAATCCGGCGGTAAAATTCACGGCTGATTCCAGCAACTACGATGTCAATAATCAGACTAACCAGATCGATAACTTTGTCTCCGCCGGTGTCCAGTTACTGATTTTAAACGCTGCGGATAGCAAGGGGATCGCCCCAGCCGTGATCCGGGCCAAAGCGGCCGGATCGACTGTAATAGCTGTCGACGTTGCTGCAGAAGGTGGCGTCGATGCAACCGTCACGTCCAATAACAAGCAGGCAGGCGAATTAGACGGCCAATATGTCGCCGACCGGCTAAAAGGCAAAGGACAGGTCGTGATTGTCAATGGACCACCTGTTTCAGCGGTCACCGATCGGGTAGCGGGGTTCCTCGAAATAATGAAGAAATATCCGGACATTAAAATCGTCTCACAGGACCAAAATGCGGCCGGTAGCCGGGATGGGGGTCTTCGGGTGATGTCGGACCTCTTAACCGCGTTTCCTAAGATCGATGCTGTTTTTGCGATTAATGATCCGAGCGCAATCGGCTGCGACCTAGCGGCCAAACAGGCGCAACGCAAGGAGTTTTTCATCGTCGCCGTGGATGGTGCGCCCGAGGTAGTGCCCTCTCTGAAGGACCCCGATAGCTTGATTGCGGCAAGCGCAGCACAGGATCCTTACACAATGGCCCAGAAAGCCGTCTCGATTGGTTACGACATTATGAATGGCAAAAAGCCGGGCCAGGAGCTAACCCTGATTCCGGTTGAGCTGATTACCAAAGAAAATGTCGCTCAGTACAAAGGCTGGACCAAATAACGCTCGGCCAGTTTTGGAAGTGCGTAGGGTCAGCAAGAGCTTTCCCGGCGTGCGAGCGCTCAAGAACGTTGATCTGCGGATTTGGCCCGGTGAAGTGCACGCCCTGGTCGGTGAGAACGGCGCCGGCAAGAGTACCCTGATGAAGATCCTCGCCGGGGCATACCGCCCGAATTCGGGTGAGATCCTGCTCGACGGCAAACCGATCCAATTCCGAACACCGCACGAAGCGCGTTTAGCCGGGATCGGCATTATCTACCAAGAGTTAACTGTGGCGCCGAATTTGACAGTAAGTGGTAACGTTTTCCTTGGGTCCGAGCTAAAGCGTTTGGGGTTCATGAAAGATACGGCCCAAATGGACCGGCGAACTCAGGAAGTGCTGGACCGTCTCGGCGCCAGGTTTAAGGCTTCGGATCGCGCCTCCCGCCTCGCGGTGGCTGAACAACAGCAAGTCGAAATTGCGCGCGCTTTATTTTACAAAACTCGGATCTTGGTGATGGACGAGCCAACCGCGGCTCTATCCAATCGCGAGACAAACCGGCTCTTTGATATTGTCCGGCACCTTCGATCCGAAGGTCTGGCCATCATCTACATCAGCCATAGGATGGCTGAGGTCTACGAGTTGGCTGATCGTTTATCCGTCCTCCGCGACGGCGAATATGTGGGCGAGCTCAAGCGCACTGAATTCTCTGCTGACAAAGTGATCGAAATGATGGTTGGCCGGCGACTCGAGGAATTCTATGAACGCTCCAAACGCAGCGTAGGGCAGGTCGTTCTCGATGTGAAAAGAATGAGTGACGGGAAACGGGTAAAAAATGCGAGTTTTCAATTGCGCAGAGGCGAAGTATTGGGGCTGGCCGGACTCGTCGGTGCCGGGAGAACGGAGTTGGCCAGGTTGATTTTCGGTGCAGATAAGCGCAAATCCGGTGAGGTTTATTTGAACGGGCGAAAGCTGAAAATCGATCAGCCTCAGGATGCCATCCGTGCCGGCATCGGTTATGTGCCGGAAGACCGCAAACTGCAAGGCCTCTTTCTTCAGATGTCATCTGCAGAAAATATTACGATGAACATTCTTGGAAGTTGCGCCGTCGGAGGTGTTCTCAATTTCAGAAAGTTGAAGGAACACGCGAATGCGGAGATCAAATCCCTTCGGGTTAGAACGGCCTCGCTCGCATCAAGAGCAGGCGGCCTTTCCGGTGGAAACCAGCAAAAGCTCCTGTTAGCACGCTGGCTGGAAATCGATCCCAAAGTCTTGATGCTTGATGAGCCGACTCGCGGGGTCGACGTCGGCGCTAAAGCTGAAATCTACGGATTGATTCAGCAGTTGGTCAAAAAGGGAATGGCTGTTCTGTTCATCTCCAGTGAATTACCGGAGATCGTTGGAGTTTGTGATCGGGTCCTGGTGATGCGGGAGGGAGAAATCACCGGCGAGGTCGGGGGTGAGACAGGAATCGAGATCACCCAACAAAACATCATGAAGTTTGCAACCGATGTTGCAGGCAGCGGATCAACCAATGGCAACTGAAACTACTACCCAAGCAGCCGAGCTAGCCGCAACTAAGCGCAAGGAGCGTACGCAATCCTTGATTCGATTGGCAGGCATGCTCCCGGTGCTCATTCTGATATGCATTTTCTTTGCGGTTCTAACGCCGAATTTCCTGACCCAGAACAACATCATCAACGTCGTCCGGCAAGCCTCCATCAACATCGTGCTCGCGGCCGGAATGACCTTCGTCATTCTGACCGGTGGAATCGATCTGTCCGTTGGTTCAGTGCTCGCGTTTACGGCGGTGATTGCGGTCGCCGTTTCCCTCATTCCGGCCTTGAGCTGGGCAGCTGTGCCGCTCGCTCTTCTGGCAGGAATACTGGTCGGTGTATCAACCGGCATGACCGTCGCCTATGTCGGATTGCCCCCTTTCATAGTTACGCTGGGCACCTTCACGGCTATCCGGGGAGCGGCTTATCTGGCGGCTGGCGGGACCACCGTAATTAACAGCAAAATCGGGTTCGCCTGGATCGGAAATGGTTACGTCGGTCCAGTGCCTTGGCTGGTCATTATCGCTCTTTTGACGATCGCGGTGAGCGCATTCATCCTGCAAGGCACGGTGTTAGGTGTCCATGTTTACGCCGTTGGCGGCAATCCGCAAGCAGCTCGTATGACTGGCATTCCGGTTCCGCTTGTATTGATTTTTGTTTACGGTGTAAACGGGTTGCTTGCCGGCCTAGGGGGTGTAATGAGCGCCAGCCGTTTGTACAGTGCCCAAGGGCAGCTTGGTATCGGCTATGAATTGGACGCCATCGCGGCCGTCTTCTTGGGCGGTACCAGTTCTTCTGGAGGTAGTGGCACCGTTTTCGGGAGTTTGATCGGTGCATTGATCATCGCAGTTCTCAACAACGGCCTGACTTTGATGAATGTCTCGTTCTATTGGCAATTAGTCATCAAAGGAGCCGTCATTATACTTGCAGTCTCACTCGACAAGTTGCGAACCCGTGGTCAAGCGGCATAACTTATGTCTCAGTACCATTCGGAAGAGGAATTTAGAAAACTAGCTGGGCGGTTCTTTGAGGGCAAGATCACCCGGCGTCGGTTCATTCAGCGGAGCGCCAAGTTGGGGCTCTCCGCCGTCTTGCTGAGCCGCTTGGCATCTATGCCCTATGCACTCACCGGCAACCTAGTCGATTCTTCCCCGCTAGCTCCCAATGAGTCTCCGGTCACGAAAGACCGCATCGAGTATTTGAAGTCGAAGCCTTACAAAGATGTAACGATTAACGTGATGGCGCTCCGATCTGCCGTTGGAGACTGCCTCGAATATCATGCCCCGCGATGGGAGGAGGAAACTGGAGCTTTTGTCAATGTTGCGAAGATTCCGATCGAAACTCTCCACCAGCAAATCTTTTCAGATCTGAGAACGGGGGCGGGACAATACGATGCTTATCAGACGGCGGCTTGGTTTTACGGGGACTTCTTCACGGCCCAGGAACCGCATATTGTGGAGATCGCACCGTTCCTTCAGGATCCAAGGTACCCCTACTGGGATCCTGCTGAGTTCTTGCCCGCGATGAAAAAACTCTATACCTGGCAGGACAAACTCTACGGCGTCTTATTAGACGCCGATGCCCAGATTCTTTATTACCGAAAGGACGTTTTTGAGAACGCGAGTCATCAGGACAAGTTCAAAGCCCAGTTCGGCTATGACTTGCCGAATCCGCCGAAGAACATGAAGGAGATGCACGACATTGCATCATTTTTTACCGGTTGGGATTGGAATGGCGATGGGAAAGACGATTGGGGCATCTCGCTCCATGCGAAGGTGAATGAACAAGGTTTTTTCCATTTCCTGACGTTGGCCGCGCCCTATGTGGTGTCGCCAACTAACAGGCATTTTTACTTTAACCCGGACGACATGAAGCCGTTGATTAACTCCGAGGGACATCTGCGGGCCCTCGAAGATTACGTGAAATTCCTTGCTAACGGACCGAAAGAACAAATCAATTGGACGCTGCCTGAAGGTTGGACCCCGTTCCTCACCGGACAAGCTGTCATGGAGGCAACCTGGGGTGATTTGCCTACGCTTGCACAGAGCCGCGCGCATTCCAATGTGCAAGGTCGGGTCGCGGCAGCGGTCATACCGGGCACGACCGAGGCGTTTAACCCTATCACCGGCCAATGGGAAAAGTATCCACTGAACGTCGTGGGTAATACCAATGGAGGGACTTGGCACTGCGTCATTTCCCGCCTATCGAAGAAGAAAGAGGCGACTTATGATTTCCTCGCCTTCATGGCCAACAGGAAGAATGCGTTCTTTAACTCAACGAACGGCTGGACTGGGGTACAGCCGGGCATGAAATACGAATATTTTCCGCCCATTGGTACGGGCAACGTTGTTGAATGGGAGAACCAAGGCTGGGACAGGGGGGACGCACTTCGTTACCTCGACGCGTACTACCAGAATCTGATCTTACCGGAGCAAGAACTTTACCTGCGGATCCCGGGTGCCGCAGATTACTGGCGCGCGCTCGATGTCCGCATTTCGTCGGTTCTGGCCGGTCAGACAAGCCCGAAAGCAGCCCTTGACGATATCTACCAGGAATGGGAGCAGATCACAGAACGGTACGGACGCGAGAACCAGAAAAAACTTTATGTCGAGTCATTTTCCGGAAAGTAAACGGCTTGTGGCATAGTTATGACCGGATTAGATACCTGCCGGGTATCGACGTCAATCACAGATCCGGGGCGATCCTTCGCATGGAGAAATCATTTTTATGCGAACAAATGACGCGCGGTATAATAGCAAGGTCACGCTTCTTCTGAGATAAACGCAACCACCCCCCTCCTGCGTATCTGAAGGGTATCATCTTACCACTAACAAAGTATTATTCAGGACCTACCTTCTCCCTGATATTACTTCGAAGGGAGGTTCCCAAGCTCCAGACGTTGTAACAACGCCCTCGAGCTCAATCATTGTTGCCGTCCAGCAATCGTTGACTAAGCTCGGCTATTACCACGGCTCTATCGACGGTATCGCCGGGCCCGAGACGCAGAAAGCAATCCGCAGGTTCCAATCCATGGACAAACTTCCGGTCACGGGCCAGATCGACAGCCAAACCTTGAAAGGACTCCAAATTCACTAGATTTGCTTGTTTAGCCCGCGTTTGGTCACGCCTGCCGTTGCCGGCCTTCGCAGCCTTTCATTCCGGGTCGTACGTCCGTCGCCGACTCCCACCAGTACGTCGATTAAAAACTGAATATGGCGAGACAGGGTCGACACGTCGACCTTTGCCAATGCCGAAACCTCGATTACCTGGCACAGGAGCCGGACGCCGGCAATAATTGACAGGATGAGTAAGCAGCTTTCTGCCTGCCTTGGACCTGGCAGCAGGTCACCTAACGGCTCTTCGAAATGCTTAGCAATCTTTCGTCGGAGGATCCTCGCCGCCCGGTCGTTGGCTGCTGAACGTATCATAAGGAGGAAGCCGTCGGCTGCCGTGGATTCCGGTCCTGCCAATGGGATAAGTGCCTTAGTCAATTTTACGCTCAGCGTTCCGAGATCCTCCTCCTTCGCGAGTTGTTTCAGACCAGTGCTGGTTTCTGAAAACATGGCCTCAACGACTTCCTCAAAGAGCTTTTCTTTCGACCCGAAGTAGCGATTCACCAGAATCGCGGTGCCCCCTGCCCCCTGCGCAATCTCTCGAACGCCGGCGCCGTCGTAACCGGACTGGGCGAAGGCCACAAGCGCCGACTCCAATATGGCAAGTCGCGTCGCTTTGGCATTCCGCACGTACTTCGCCGGTGGCCCGTTCATTAACTGGTTATCGACTCCCGACTCATGGGACCTCAGTACACGCTTTTGTCCGAACAAGTCGACCTTCTGCCGCTAATGTGCGGCGGGAGCACCAAAGGTGCCCATATAGAGAAGCGCAGCGGCTACACCACCAATGATTGGGCCCAGAACGGGCACCCACCCATACGCAAAGTCGCAATTTCTTTTGTTGGGAATTGGCAACACCAGATGAGCCAAACGTGGCCCAAGGTCGCGCGCCGGATTTATTGCGTACCCGGTTGGACCACCCAAAGACAGACCAATTCCCCACACCAGAACGCCGACTACCCAAGCACCCAAGGCGTTTCCCAGCGCCGGCTGTTTCGGATCGATAAAGAAAAGCATCGAAAGAATCCCAAAAACCAACACAAAGGTGCCGATGATCTCTGTCAAGAGGTTGGCAGCATAATCACGGATGGCCGGGGCCGTGCAAAACACAGCCAGTTTGAGGTCCGCGTTTTCCGTTGCTTCGAAATGCCTTCGGTAAGCGAGCCAGACAATCACGCCTCCGAGAAAAGCACCGATCAATTGCGCCAGGATGTACGGGAGAACCATACTCCATGGAAATCTCCCAAGAACGGCAACAGCAATGGTCACTGCAGGATTGAGATGCGCCCCGCTAATAGGCCAGGATGCATAGGCTCCAACTGCAACTGCAAAGCCCCACCCGCTGGCAATGACTATCCAGCCCGAATTCTGGCCTTTCGTCTTACTTAACACGACGTTAGCAACGACACCATCGCCTAGGATGATGAGTAACATTGTCCCGATTAGTTCCCCTACGAACGGATTATTCATGAGTAAACTGATTTCAATCGCTGGTATCAGGCGCCTCCGCTTGCCTTCAAAGCCGAGACGCTGTTCGATAGCCTGGTTAGTTTCCCCAAACCACCAGACTAAGATCTAACCTTGAAAGGTTCTGAGGTTCGGGCTAAAAGAACCACTCAACTTGGGTTCCAAACAGCCATCCATGATTCTGATTTCCGTTGTACGGCGGTACCCAATCGTTTCCATCTTCCTGAGCCGGTGTCACCATGCCTTTCAAGGAATCAGACCAAACGGCGTAGGTGGCAAAGAAACGGAACTCCGGTCGCGTGTAATAACCGCCTCTTGGCTTGATCACCGGGCCGACGTCAAAGACGCCTAACCAACCGCTTTTACCGAAGCCGGGATACCCAGAGCCGTTGCGGTTGTTGCTCTCGTAATTGCCAGAGAATTGGCCTTGAATCGCAATGTTATCTGTCAGCCAGAAACACGGGCGTGTACCGAACTGAACGTCATGGACATGACCCGAAACAACTTTCGATACAATCCCTTCACTCGGTTTCACTATGTTCCCACCAAACGCGCCAACTCCCGGTCCGGTGGTGCCGCCCACGGCTGAACCCTCGTAGCTTTCCTCCCAATCTGCGAATAGCCCGACCGAGAACCAAGGTACCGGAGCCGGTGCCGGTGCCTGTGGCGGCACTACGCCCTTTCCTTCTTTGGAGGTCTCAGCCACTGGTGCTGCTGCGTGATACCATGGCAGAGCGAAATAGCACTGGAACCCCGCGCGATATAGGAATGAATGGTCGATCGCGTCGCCAATATTGATGGTGTTGCCCGCAGGAAAGTTCGGATGGTAAAACAGGAATAGGTTCTCGGCCTGCTGGGCATAGCTATAATTATCGCCCGCTTGAAAGTTTGTTGCCCCTTTGCCGAATAAGGCGTAGGCCGTGAGCGAGTTATTACCGCCTCCAGGGCCGAACTGGACATTGTAAATTGCCCCACCGCCAATACCCCAGGCCTGACCAATGTGTAGCGGGTTCGTCAGCTTGACGATATTACCCGCGTTATCGTAGGTCTGATTGAACGTGCCGCCCTTTTCGTAGTTACCGATAAGCACGAGGGCGAAGTGACCCGGGATCGGCCCAAGCGAAATATCTTTCAGCCGGACGTCAAAAGTATGCTTGAACAGTGTGCCGATACTGGGCGAAATGAAATTATCATTCAGACCGCCTAGCCAGGCTAACCACAATTTGCCCACTCCGACGTCAATATCGCGCACACCGGCCCCGTAACCGGATGTATCCAGGAAATAATAATCTTCGGCGTCGACATTGAAGCGATCATAGAACCGTTCACCAGTCCAGAAAGTAATCTCAGGCGCGTTCTTGAAGACGTTGCTGGCGCTCAGGAAAGCCTGGCGCATAACGAAAGCAAAGTCGTTACCGCTGTTTTCAACGCCGCCATAGTTGCTGGTGAATGTGTTGCGGCTCTGCACATACCGGATAGCCGGCGTGAACGTCATGGCGACGTCCATCACGTCCGGGCTATCACCGAGCAGGTGAACCTGTTTCCAGGTTAACTCGAAATAGGTGTCGTTTTCATTCCCCAGCCGCTGACGGCCGAAAAACGGAGCGTCGGGTAGGCTAAAGCTGAAATTGCCACCGCCTCCATTACCATTGAATTGAAAGCCAGCCCGAACATATGCGTCGAAAGTGAAGTTCCGAGTCAGCGACTTCAAGAAGGATTCGTCCAGCGTAGGTGCAGCTTCGACTCCTTTTCCATCCGCGTCCGTAAGGATACGCGTGTTCAGAATGGATCCTGAATCCGCTTTGGACTCCAACGCTTTCATCTCGGCTTCCATGGCGGAGATTCGATCCTCGTATTGTTTTTGTATTTTTTGTACTTGGTCGTCGTAGTCCTTCTGCATCTTCTGCATTTGAGTTTTCAACGCAGAAATATCATTGCCATTGTTGCTATTATTGTTGCCGCTGCTGTCCTGGGCCCAACTCGACGATAAGGCTAGTAACACTGCTGCACACGCGAACGCTGGACGAAGATATTCGCGCGGTAGACATCGCTTCGTTGTCTTCATTTAGTGCGGGGGTTCAGTTAAGGCGCCGGCTCACGGTCGATCCTAAAAAAATCGAAAATTGGCCGACAAATTAGGTCATAGGGCCCGCACTGTTAGTGTCGAGAACCGGTTGTCGATTTTGGACTGCGGGATTCGCTTTTGAGACGAATAGATACCAAGCAATAAACGCCGCGCTATTTTCTGATCGGGAATATGTCCAATCCGGGCAATAGAATATGCACTCGGATCGGACTCACAGAGCGAATCTAATTGACAATGTCCAGCACATATCTACACCTGTATACATCCGGAGCAGATATCGCGCTCCATGGCTGTAATTTCTGGCCAGGGATTCGGCTGATCAGGTCAAATGCAGGTAATCAAATCCAAAGGCGTAGTAAACGGTTTTCGTGCAATTGAACTGAGTGACCTTTTGCCCGAAGTAATCGAATTTGGGGAGCAATGGGAACCTCCTGGTTTGCAAGAAAAGCTGCATTGCCACCGGCACTGCGAATTGAGTTACATCGTTGAGGGTTGCGTCGAACTGAATGTGAGCGAACGCAACGGGCTTCACACGTATAAGCTGAGCGCCGGCTCGTTCTGGAGTCTACCCGCCCAGACCGGACACTGTTTTCGCCTCGGCTCTGGCAGCAGACATCATCGTCAATTTCTCGGGCTTCGCTTAGGCTTGATTCGCGAGCGCCATCCGGAATTGAACTTCCAGCAAGTATTTGAGAAACCGGTCGTGTTCCACGACGTTTACGATCTCGAACCTCTTTTCTTGAAAGTCATCGCCGAGGGCACCAGATACTGGCAGTACCAGGCCGATGCTTTGCGATGGGCTGTGGATGGCTTGCTTTTGGAAGTCCTCCGGCAAAGTCTGGATTCGGGCAGCCGCGCTTCCTCCGCGGCGATTCACCCTGCAGTCTTGCGGGCGATGAACCTGTTACGGACTCGGTTCCGCGAAGAATGGACCCTAGACCGGTTGGCTGACGAGGTTGGGTTTTCAAGAGCGCGAGTAGCGGGCCTGTTTCGCCAGCACGTCGGAACCTCTGTCCACCAAACACTAAACAAGGTTCGAGTTGAACATGCTCGATGGCTCTTGAAAAACTCTGATCTGAGCATCCAGGCGATTGCCGAGGATTGCGGATTCGCCACGCGCCAGCATCTCTCTCGGATATTCCGAAACATTACCTCCAATAGTCCTCAAGATTATCGGCACCGACTGCTGGCGCCACGGTTGTCGAAGAAATTAGTGCCTATAATGAATGCTAACCGATGCCATCAAATGTTCGCGGACCAACAAATCTGACCGCAGAGAGACAGCGCAGCCGGCGCCCAAACCAAGACGTATTTGACCCACTGGCTAGGTTTCGCACTTCAACCGTAACCACCACCATCAGCTAACTGCGCAGCTTTTGCCTTATATAAAATATCTGTGGCACTTTGGTGCTAGGATTTTGTCCTAGTTAACTACTTCGTAATACCTAATCGCGTCGGGTACTGTCGCCCATTGATGAATTGGGTGCCGCTAGTAGTTATGTCGTATGCGTAACGATGGACGCGGAGAGGAGACCGATCACCATCGTAGTCCCGATCTGGCTGCGTTCAAGCGCAGTCATGTAGCCGCGCCTATTACCGTGCATGTGACTCCAGACCATATCAGGCAAGCCGCTGAACGGCGAAAGCGCCGGAATTACGATCCTGGGGCGGACTGTCCGGTTTGTATAGCGGTTGATGAAGTATTGCACCCGATTTCATCGGGCAGACGACGCAAGCTAGTCTACGTCACGGCCGACAATATCCAATGGTTTTATGCTAGGGCAATGTACCGTCAATTCGAGCTTCCGGCGGAAGCAAAGCTCTTCGTTCGCCGATACGACAATGGGGAATCAGTAAAAGAGTTCTCGTTCCGGTTAA
>Ga0213878_10000551_pt1 | contig 13876 bp, 15 predicted proteins | sample VelepicoBEBS_R02_FD_161053 | JGI IMG/M metagenome (GOLD analysis project Ga0213878, IMG submission 161053) | Vellozia epidendroides bulk soil microbial communities from rupestrian grasslands, the National Park of Serra do Cipo, Brazil - BS_R02 | ecosystem: Environmental > Terrestrial > Soil >... | reverse complement strand
TTGGTCTTTACGTTTTGCGACAGCATGTGCAAAGAGTGGGGATGACCGTGAACGTTGCCGGCGTTCCCGTTCGTTCTCGGCGTTGACGGCGTTGGACAGGTTCCATACTGTGCCGCGTGATTGTGACCTGACTTTGTTCAGCTAACACGTCTTAAAGCCTGTGAAAGTATTTCGTTTTCTTTTTATCGCACTCGGAGCCGTCATCGTGATTTTGGCGGTTGCCTGGTTTGGAGGATCGTTCTTTCTCGGTAGCGAGACCTTTCGGCACTTGATCAATCGGAGCGTTAATCGGTCACTCCAAATCGAAGGGACACTTGGGCCCATCAGTGCCAGCGGGGGCGCCCTGTCTTCCACTGATTATACGGGCAAAGGGAGACCGAAAACTCATCTTGCTTCTATTCAAGCAAAAGAGCTTTCTGCCCGACCAGATTGGTCCAGGCTTTTTTCCGGTGTCTGCGATTTTAACGATGTCCTGATCAAAAACCTGGATCTGGTAATTGGAACATCGGCCCCGGATGCGCCGAATGGCCAGCAGCCAGAGCATCACACACTGGGTATTAAGTTACCCAGTTTCATCCATCCCACAGTCGACGTAAACCGAGTCTCAGTGAAGGCAGTCAATGTGCATTGGTCCGCGGGCGAAAAGCCGGCGGAGATCACCGGGCTACAGGTAGGCGCGGTGCATCACGGGGATAAACAGTGGGATTTGTCAGCTAACGGAGGGACCCTCAACGCCAGTGGCTGGCCTGCCTTCCAAATCGATGAGGCGACCGGTTCGTATCAGTCGGCAGCAGTCACTGTGAATCAGGCGAAGCTAATGATCCCGGCTGGCGGCTCGATCGCGGTCAACGGATCTGTAAAGTTAGAAGGTAACCGCCCTTACAAGTTCCATGGTGATCTGGCCGGACTTTCGCTCAGTGACTTTCCCCCAACGAAGTGGCACCTCCAAGGGAGCGCTTCGGGAAGCCTCGATTTCACCGGGGACTTAGCCGAGCCCAACTCAGGTCAAATCGTTGGGGCCGTGCATTTGGACAAAGCCAAGTTGGATTGGTCGTTGTTGTTCGGAAAAGTTCGCAGCTTGGTGAAGCAGCTCGGCCTGAATGATTGGCAACTCGACAGCGTCGATGTCCAGATTAACCGCCAAGGGCAACATTTTGAATTCTCTAATTTGTCCGTGAAATACCAAGATCTCTTAAGGGTGGAGGGAAACGGAACGATCGACGGAGACCAGATCAAAGCCAGCTTAGTGATTGGACTATCGCCTAGCCTTCTGGGCTGGCTGCCCGGGGTTCAACAGAAAGTCTTCACCGAACAGCGAGACGGCCTCTCTTGGGCGCAAATGCAGGTCAGCGGCCCGCTGAATGATCCCAAAGAAGATCTTTCTAAAAGGATCTCTGACGCGCTCAATCAAGGAATGTCCAATCAATTTAAGAATCAGGCCAAAAGCCTACTGGATCTGCTAGGGCGCTAAAACCGTGGGTATGAATACGCCGATCTACCGGCCGAACGTCGCTGCGATCATTCGGCGTTCTGACAATAAGGTCTTAGTCGGCGAACGTTCGGATAACCCAGGATCCTGGCAATTCCCGCAAGGTGGTATCAAACCCCGAGAAACCCCGGAGCAAGCGCTGGAACGTGAATTACTTGAGGAAGTCGGTCTTCCCGGTGGTTCATATCGGATCATCGAGCGCAAGGAACCTTATCGCTATCTTTTTGACGGAGGCCGGACCAAAGAAGGCTTTCATGGGCAAGAACAGATCTACTTTCTGGTCGACCTTTTGCCGGGTTTTGAACCCAAACATGAAACCAGCGACCCTGAGTTCCGCGCGCTGAATTGGATCGTGCCGTCGGAATTCAACATCGAATGGGTGCCTCCATTTAAGCGGGAAGTTTACCGGCAGGTGCTAAGTCTCTTCTTTCGTGTTCAAATCAAGAACGTGGAGTGACGGCGGAACGGAGGGGAGCCGCTTTAAGACGCACCCAAAGACTCTCGCGCCATTTCTCTCGCAGCGTGTATGGCCGCACATTTTGTTAAACAGGCGGCTCCCGCGAACGTTTCAACGCATGGTTTGTCTTTGGCACGTGAAATGGAGTAATCGAACCGATCGCTGGACAAAACATCACGCTGGACCAACTGGAGGGGAGCCGCTTTGGATCGCACCCAAAGGATCTCACCCTGTTTCTCTCGGTGCGCGTATGGCCACACATTTTGTTAAACAGGCGGCTCCCGCGAACGTTTCAACGCATGGTTTGTCTTTGGCACGTGAAATGGAGTAATCGAACCGATCGCTGGACAAAATATCACGCTGGGTAATTCCCGGGAGCCGCCTGTTTAACCCCATGGTTTGTCCTTCCTTGCTCTGGAAAGAATATGTGATGTCCTTGGGCACATTCTAAAGCGGCTCCCCTCCAATACTCCGTCATCCATCGCTTCGTTTGCGCGGTTCAGCGGATTTTTTGACCTGATGACAACTTTCCTTTTGACTATGAGGACTAATTCCGGCATCACGATGACGTATGCTGACCTTGGGAATGTTCCTCTTTTTAGGCTCTGCTCTATTAGGATGTGTATGGTGGGTGTGCATCAAGGACGACCCCAATCGCACGCGGTGACTTTGATCAACTAACGACTTCTGGCTTTTCTTCTGGCTAAATCATTCGGCGAAAAACCGCGTTCCTCCCTCAAACCAAGATTTGTTGCGGTAGGCCCTGACGTCGCCGCATTTACACGCTCGGTGGCTGGGCTTTTGGTTTGGTGTCTGCGGCTCCGTTCCTACTCCTCGGTCTTGCGCCTTTCGGGACTTGCTTATTACGAGGCTTTCGGGGAACATTGTATTGTAATATGAAATCGATGGGCTGGTCCCGGTTCAGTTGGGAGGTCAAAGATCTTCCTGAAACCAGCCGGTACATCATCCCTGAGACTTACGGCCTCCGGACGGCGAGCCGGCAGGAGAAGGCATTGATTCAGCAAGTCATTAACAGCTGTTTCGCTCAGGAATCATGTTGGAATGACGTGGCCTCCAAACTCATGCCCCGATTGCAGCAGGAAGTGGAGGATAAATTTGCTCACCATCGCGAAGGCGATTGTTTGCTCCTCACGCACGGGAATCGAGTTATTGCCGCATCGGTCATCGATAGCAGCCGGAGTAGCGATAATCATTTGATTACGGGCCCCTGCATCACAGTGGAATACCGAAATCGCGGATTTGGAGCCCTCCTGCTGAAGGAATCGCTTTTGGTAGCGGCACAAGGCGGCGCCGAAGTGCTGTTTGGTATCACCCGTACAAGCAGCCCGGCAGCAAGGTTTGTGTATCGCAAGTACGGCGGTGTATCCGTTCCTTACGAATTTGACCTTGGTCAATCCAGCGTGAGCCACTGGCGCGTGGCTTGAGGCTAATTTGGTGGGGCGAGGCTCCTCCCGAAAGACCAAAACGTTTTCACGAAGCGATTGGTATTCAACTGACGACCGACGTTGTTATGCGGAAACGCGCGCCGAGCCGTGGCCTAGCGCTCGACCACGGCTCGGCGCGTCTACCGACCCCGCTCATTTATCTCTCGGCGTTCATGCGATGTACCCTCGGTGAATCACTGGGCTTTTCGGAAGCCTTGCCCCACCAAATTAGGCTCACCTCTTACCTCTCACCCATTCGACGCGCTTAACGCATGCTCAGGGCAGGGTTCTCACGCTTTAGTTGCAAGCCGCCTCGATCAGGCGATCATTGATGCATCCCTCCTATGGCTCGTTCTCGAATTCGGGCAACGTTACGCGACATCGCTGAGCGAGCAGGATGCCACTATTCGACGGTCTCTCTCGCTTTGCGAGAACATCCCCGGATACCGGAGGAGACGCGGTTACGCATCCGAGAGATTGCACATCAGCTCGACTATCGACCGGACGCGATGTTAGCGGCGTTATGTGCCTACCGAGAACAAAAGCAAGTCGCTGATTGCCGGGGTGTGATCGCGTGGCTAACCAACCACAAGGCAGAATGGAGCTGGCGGAATTCCGCGTGCAATCGTGACTATTTTGAGGGCGCTTCCGCTCGGGCAACCGAGCGAGGCTACGCGCTGGAGTGCTTTTGGTTGCGGCAACCGGCCATGACCGGCGCACGGATGAGCCAGATTTTGTGGACCCGCAATATTCAAGGCCTACTGATCCCGCCGCAGGAAGGACTTTGCTCGATCGACGTCGCCTGGCACCGATTTGCAGCGGTGACCTTTGGCTACACATTGGTGGAACCACAGCTGCATCTGGTCTCCAACCATGAATATCGCACGATGTGGAAACTTTTTGCCGAGCTACAAGCGCGCGGCTATCGGCGTCTCGGACTTGTAAATCGGGGCGATCACGACGAGCGGGTGGATCACAACTGGCTTGCTGCCTACCTCGTCGAACAGAACCAGCTGCATCGCAAGAACCGTTTGCCGCCGCTGATCCTGGACCGCTGGGACGCCCAAGCATTCTTAACCTGGTTCATGGCTCATCGCCCGGATGCGATCGTGACTCGGTTGCCGGAAGTACTGGTGTGCTTGAGAGCAGCCGGTCTTCGAATCCCAGCCGATGTCGGCGTTGCGTTTCATTCTCTGGATGAAGGGTGCAAGGGGTTATCGGGCATGAAAAAGAACTCGTTCCAGATCGGAGTCATGGCGGTCGATCTTCTCGTCGATATGCTGCACCGGAACGAACGCGGCATACCGCCGATACCTTACCGGCTTATGGTGGAAGGGAGCTGGTGCGAGGGCAAAACCGTGGTCCGCCAGTCAACAGTTTGACTAAGACGGCTCGTTGCCGTTTTTATCGGCGTCATTAATCTGGATCCCAGGATACGGCGTTTTAATTGCCGGCAACAGCAGATGACTCCCCCAGACATGCATAGCCTCACCCTAGAAGACGTAGAAAGCTGCCTGCGAACCGTCGCCAAAACCTCTTTAGATAACGAAAAATTTTTTTGTGACTTGGATGGCGAGATGGGGGACGCCGATTTCGGGAAAACATTGGCCGATGGTTTCCGAGCTGTGGTGCGTCAAATGGGCGAGGGGATCGATCGATCGTCGATCGGAACGTTCTTGATGAAGGTCGGTTCGGCGTTTGCCGGCAGCGCCGGCGGCACCAGCGGACCCATGTGGGGCACAGCCTTCCTTCGAGCGGGAGTAAATTCTAAAGAGAAGCAAACGATCAATCTTGGTGATCTTGTGGTGATGGGCCGCGCGGCGATCGCCGGCATGATGGCCCGGGGCAACGCTAGCCAGGGTGACAAAACGTTGCTGGATGCGTTGATCCCCGCCGTCGACAAATTGGAAGAATATGCGCATCAGGCGCCAGAAGATTTGGTGCCCGCCGTCCAGGCGGCAGCTTCAGTGGCAGAGGACGCCATCGAAGGCACCCGCCAGTGGCCGGCGAAGCGGGGACGCCAATCTTATGCCGGTGACCGCACCATCGGAACCCTCGACCCAGGGATCGTCGCGGTCGCCATGATGTTGCGAGCCGTAGCCGTACAGCTTGGTACACAACCTACCCGTTAAGAATCGTCTTCACAGCATAACCCCCCAACCAAAGGAACTCCCGACGAATGAATAAATTCATGAATGCCCCCGAGAACTTCGTGGCCGAAATGCTCGAGGGGATCGCATTAGCCAATCCTGGCAAACTGAAGTACCAGCCGAAATTCAATTGTATTTATCGAGCGGATCGCCCCAACGATAACTTTGTTTCCGTTATTCAGGGTTCAGGAAGTGGTCATGAGCCAGCTCACGTCATGGCCGTGGGTCCAGGCATGCTAGACGCAGCTTGCCCAGGCAACGTATTTGCAGCGCCACCAATGGAGTATGTACTCGAATGCACGCGCCTCATGAATTCAAAGAAAGGCATTTTGCATCTGATCAACAATTACACCGGTGACCGGGCGGCCTGGGAAATGGCGCGTGAGATGGCTGAAGCGGAGGACCTCAAGATCGGAGTAGTGCTCATCAACGACGATGTGGCCGTTATGGATAGCGCCTACACGGTTGGCCGGCGTGGAGTCGCGGGCAATTTCTTTGTCATTAAGGCTTGCGGAGCAGCTGCGGCCAATGGCGCCGATCTCGCGGATCTCGTCAAATTAGGGGAGAAGGTAGTCAGTGTGGTTCGAACGATGGGTGTCGCGATCTCAGGTTGCACTCCTCCGGGTAAAGATAAGCCCATCTTCGAGCTGGCAAGCGGAGAGATGGAAATGGGCGTTGGTATCCATGGAGAAAAAGGCCGGCGTCGCGCCCAGTTACCGAATGCCGACGCAGTAGTCGACGAACTCTTCGATGCCGTTTCCAAAGATCTTCCGTACAAACGGGGAGACGAGGTTGCGCTCATGATCAATGGACTCGGTGGAACTCCTCCCAGCGAGCTCTATCTATTATATCGGCGGGCGGCCCAGCGGTGCGCAGATGCTGGATTAAACATCGCGCGAAATTACGTTGGGAACTATTGCACCTCGTTGGAGATGGCCGGTTTTTCTCTCACCCTGCTACGGCTTGATGACGAGCTAAAACAACTCCTGGACGCTCCAGCCGAAATCGCGGTCAGGATCTTTTAACCCAATAGAAACCAGGAGCTAGGAGTTAGAATCTAGGAGCTAGGAGAGTTGCTTTCGGCACGCGATCAGGTAACCCGAGAAGCAACTTATCCACGCACTGACACGCCCAAATCAGATATGGCGTCTCTCCTAGCTCCTAGATTCTAGCTCCTAGCTCCTTAAGACTTATGGCTGTCGTTTCTCTCAAAGAGATCTTGGGTCGGGCTTTTGAAAAACGTTACGGTGTCGGTGCGTTCAATATCGTAGACGACCTGACCATGATGGCGGTTCTGGACGCAGCTTCCGAGACCCGCTCGCCCGTTATCATCCAGGTCTCAGTTAAGACCGTTAAATTCTGGGGCGCGCGTTTAATCCAGCAGACCTTTGCGGAACTTGCATCGCAGCGGCCGATTCCGGCGACCCTTCATCTCGATCATTGCCCCGACGTTTCGATGATCAAAACCTGTCTCGAAGCTGGATGGAATTCGGCTCTCTTTGATGCCTCGAGTCTGACGTATGAAGAAAACCTGCGTCAGACTACCGAAGTTGTTCATTTCGCAAGAAAACTAGGCGCAGGGGTCGAAGGCGAGCTCGAAGCGGTGAAAGGGGTTGAGGATGGCGTCGGCGGAGATCTAGAGGGTGAGCTGGTTCCAATCGAAAAATGTATCGAGTTTATCGAGGCGACCGGGATCGATTGTTTTGCACCAGCGATTGGTACCGCCCACGGGATGTATGCAACAGAACCGGTGATCAACTTTGATCGGGTGAAGGAGCTTACCGCCCGTAAGCCGGTCCCGATTGTTTTACACGGTGGGACCGGGTTGTCCGACGATACGTTCCGCCGCCTGATCCAAAATGGTTGTGCAAAGGTTAATATCTCCACGAAGCTGAAGATGCAATTTGCCGATGGTTTCCGGACCTACCTCGAGAATAAGCCGAAGGAATATGATCCGTTGAAATTGTTGAGAGCCGTTCAGCAAGACGTTAAAGGCATGGCCGCCGGATGCATGAATATCTTCGGAAGCGCCGGGCAAGCCTAACCGATCAGCGGTTTGCCGTCGGCTGTTAAGGTTTCAGACGTTCGCCTCCCTAGAAATCCGCGAGTGAGCTCCACAATATGAAGGCTTTGATTTTCGACTGCGACGGAGTTTTGGCCGATACCGAGCTGCATGGTCACCTGGTCGCGTTTAACCGCATGTGGCAAAAGGCAGATGTTCCCTGGCGTTGGAGCGAGCAGCAATACGCAGAAAAGCTGAAGATTGGCGGCGGTAAAGAACGGATGCAGGCGCTATTTAGTGAGCCGGCATTTCAGGCTGTTTACCCGGTGCCAAAAGATGAACCGGCACAAAAGCAACTTTTAGCGGAGTGGCACTCCAAAAAAACTGCGCTTTATCAGGAGATCATCGCTTCCGGAAACGTTCCGGGACGAATTGGCGTGAAGAGATTAGCGGAAGAGGCCTTAGCCGCCGGCTGGCTGCTGGCGGTGGCGTCAACTTCTGCCAAACCGTCAGTCGACGCCGTACTTCGCTTTACGGTTGGAGAAGGGACCGCTTCGCAGTTCAACGTCTTCGCTGGAGACATCGTCCCCAAAAAGAAGCCCGCCCCCGACATCTATCTGTTTGCCTCACGCGAATTGGGAGTTCCGCCAGATCGTTGTGTCGGGGTCGAAGACTCGCGTAACGGTTTGCTAGCGGCCGTAGCGGCTGGTATCCGGACCGTCGTTACCACCAGCTATTTCACCGGCGCCGAGAATTTCGACGAAGCGGTGTTAGTCCTTGATTCGTTGGGTGACCCGGAAGGAAAAGCGTGCACGATTCTCGCCAATCGAACCGGGCACCAGATCGGCAAATACCTAAAAGCGAGCGATCTCGAGGCGATTTTAGGGTAGGGGCCATTGAAAGGCGTGATTCAGCCGATGGGTTTCCCAGCTCCGGAGGAGCGACATCTGATCGAGAACCATCTTCGATGCCGCTCCTAGCGGAGCTGGTCGCCTTATACGTTGCCGTTGCTATAAAGATTTGGCTCCTACGGAGCTGTTTTTCAAACCTGCTAGGGCGGAACGCGTTTACCGCTTCCCGCCGCCTCGCCTTCTCACCTTTGCCAAGACCTTTTCAAAAAAGGCCCACGCCTCCGGCACTCTAAAGGCCAGAGTACCGCAGAGATAAAGTGCTCCGTACCACGGCAGCAAAATAATCCCGGCAATGACCGGGTGGCCGGCGAAGAAATGTTTGAGCGGGAAAATGATAGCGACCGCTAACAGTGCCGATGACCATAGACGAGCGGCCAAGCCGGGTGGCAATGAGAAACGATCTACCCTTTTTCTGAGGGTATGCCGCAGCAACAAGAACTCGATCCAACCGGCGATACCAGCGGAGGCGGTGAGCCCCGCTAACCCGAGTTTGGGATCGAGGTGCAACAGCTTCGGCAGAGGAAACGCAAACAGGTAACCGAGGGTCACCGTGAGCACGACCCGCACGATCGCGAACTTGAGCGGTGTGCGAGTATCGCGAAGGGCGTAAAAGGTTGAAGAACAAAGCCGGCCGAAGGTGGACGCCAGTAAACCAACGCCGGATCCGGCTAGCAACGCCCAGAGATAAAGGACATCCTGATGCGTGAAGAGGCCGGTCTGATAGATCACCGCTCCAATGGTGTCACCCAGACCCAAGAAAGCGGCGGAAGAAGGAATCACAAAAAACGCCATCCGGCGTAGGGCAGCGTTCAACCGACCCGCCAGTGCGCGGCGCAAGCCTTGTTCGTCGCTGCCAATGGCGCGAGACATTGCGGGAAGCTCAGCGGCGGAAATCGACATCCCAAACAAGCTGATTGGTAACAGCGCGATGGTTTGTCCATTTGTTAATAGAGCAACCGACCCGGAAGGCAAAAGGCTGGCCAGAAGATTGTCGATATAGGCGCTGAGCTGCACAACCCCGCGGCTGATAAACACCGGCCCGAAACTGGTAAAAACAGTACGAACCTGCTGAGAAGCAAGGTCTAGAGAGAAACGAATTCGGCGGGTGACTCGGAAGACCGTAGGTAATTGGACCCCGAGCTGTCCGAAGCAACCCGCGACCGAACCCCAAGCAACGCAGACCGCTAGTTGAGACAGGGTAGGGACATTGCGGAAGACAAGGAGCGCCGCAATGATCATGACGTTCCAAACAACCGGCGCCGCGTACGACAGAAAAAAACGACCGTGACTATTTAGAATTCCCAGACACCATGCGGACAGGACTAGGGCGCCCACGCCGGGAAACATGATACGAACCAGCGTGATGGTAAGGTCTCTTTTCGCGCCGACAAAACCAGGAGCGATGGCTTCGATCAGGAAGGGCGCCAAAAGGATTCCAAGTAGAACCAAAGTCGAGGTCAGCGCGGCGAGGATAGACCCAATGACACTCGCCACTCGATCCGCCTCTTCCTCGTCTTTCGCGCCGAGCAGGCGGGCGTAAACTGGGATGAACGAAGCCGATAACACCCCTTCACCGAAAAGGTTCTGCAGAAAGTTAGGGATCCGCAACGCCGCGTTAAAGGCGTCCGCGGCATCGGAAATACCCAGGTAATGAGCAAGCGCGCGGCCGCGGATGAGACCAAGAATGCGACTCAGTAAGATTCCCGTGGCAACAAGCACCGCTGGCCGTCCCGAAGGCCTTTCGGTCTTCGCGCTATCTACAGACATATTTCGAGCGGATGGGAGTATCGGGGTGCTGGCGTATGGGCGTACATGATCCCGATATTAAGGAGGAGTTCAAGGGTCATTCTGAGGGCCGGCCCGGGTCTCGAATCGTCGAGCGTTGGTCAATCCGCGGGTCGCTTGCCAGTGCCTCGTCGATTCAAAACAGCCTGCAGGCCAAAGAGGAGATTTGGGGTGTTGGTGCCTGTTAGAAATCAATTACCGGGGTCTCGGTTGCATCAGCCCTTACTATGCTAAACAGAGCCGGCGCCGCGCCCTCAGACTCCGTCGCGTAGCGATACCCGGCGACCACGCTCCTCGTGCGCCACATCTTAGTACGCTGCCAGATCAAGACGGTATCCGCTTGTACGACCTTCTTCGCCACGCCGGACACACGCTAGTTTTTCTTCAAGGCGAAGATTCGTTAGGTCCTTCGTCAGCGGAGGTCGTAGGGTTTGCGAATGAACTGAGAACGCGATTCGTTGCGGAAATTAACCCGATCGCCGTGCGGCTTGAGGATACTTGGAATCCTGCGGATTTCGATTTTCCCGTGGTCGAGGATATAGGAGAAGAAATGCATTACGCCTATGACGCCGAATCCTCATCGGTCTACCTCATACGGCCTGACGGCTATATCGGGTTCAGGTCGGATTGGGAGGATCGAGACGCGCTGAAGCCATTTCTGGAGACCTACTTGCAGTGAATTAGCGCTTAAAATCCAAAGTCTGACCGACAACGATTCTCGGCGAAGGCGTGGATCACGTGCGGGCGGACTTTCCCGCTCTGTGGCAAGAAGGTGCCTTGGGACATTCGGACTAGAGTAGACAAAAACTCGAAACCAAAGACATCTTGGCACCACGGCTCTCCTAGCGACCGGGTAGCCTTATCGCAAGTCGGGCAAAACCACCTGGCGGAGCCAAAATTTATTGCCAGAAAAGCGCGTCCGGTGTCTAAGCGCTGACCTGTGGAGGTTGTGCCAAACGCTCTTTTCTTTTTCGGAAAACCATAAAGGCGGTTGCACCGCCGCCAGAGACGAACACCGCAAGGGCAATAATCCACCTGAGCCCGAACACCGCTAGGAATGGCGGACCGAAGACGGAAAAAAGGGTAAAGATTATAAGAAGCCATCCCAATGCTCCGACCATAGTAACAGCCAAGAAGCGTTTGGTTGGGTACCGCATCAGACCGGATACTACTAAGAGGGCGGTGCGCGTTCCCAGAACCAACCGGCTGAAGATAAGGACCCACCCGCCGAACCTGGCGAACCAGCTTGAGGCTGCCTCTACTTTTTTCCGGGAAACCAGGGCGCGACCCCAGCGTGAGTCCAGTGCCCTGGCGCCACCGGTCTTAACTAATAAATAAATCGTGAAATCGCTGCTCCACATCCCGAAGAAACAAGCCAGGAAAGCTTGCCAAGCGGGCAGAACTCCGTTTAGGGACAGCAAAGCCCCGCTGACAATCGCCGAATCTTCCGATAACATGACCGTAAAGAACAATCCGGCCAGGATAGCGATGTCAGCGTGTGCTTGCATTTTAAGGGCGCCTACGAAAATAAAGTTGAATTCGATTCAAAAACGACGGATGCCAAGATCCAGCAAAAACGCCAATCATCCTGGAATCTGACCCTCTATAACGCCGCGATTGACCTATAAGTAAAGAAAACACCACATGATGTGCGCAACAAGCAGAGCCCGATTGATACTGGTAGCCGTCGCCAGTCTGTCCATTATCTCGTACGTGCCGAAAGCGATGGCAGGGAGTGCCAGCATCACGGAATCCCCGAGTAAAGCCGTCGTAACTGCCCCACCCGTAGAGGATTTCATTCACGGCGGCCAATGGGACGTGATTTTTACGGATGGATTTTACAGCATGGCGGCGTGGCCGAGAGAGCGTCACCCCCTCTATAGCTTTAATGAGACCGACCTGCAACTGGGCTACATGTTGCCGGTGATCGGCAATAGTTTTTACAGGGGTAACTTTGAAGGACTCGCTGATCTCTTTCTCTGGGAATCGACTCGCGAACACTCGGGTATCCTTGGTGGTGGCGCCCTCGGTCTTCACTATAACTTTGTGCAGCCAGGCTGGCGGTTCGTTCCTTATATCGGCGCCAGCTTAGGACTTAGTGGAAACGACCTTTATGTTCAGCAGAGTCAGCGAATCATCGGTGGACCGTTTGAATTCGTCCTCCAAGCGAACGTTGGCGCGCGATATTTCATCGATAAAAATTGGGGTCTTATGATTGAGGGTGGATACCAACACGTCTCTAACGACGACATCTATCCCCGCAATGTCGGTGTCAATCAGACCGGCGGCCGGTTCGGGATTTTCTGCACTTTTTAGTTCATCAGACGGGTACTCGCTGGGTGGTAGATAGTGAACCAGCGGTCCGGGCACGGATAGGACCTATAGGACCAATGGGACTTATATTTCAGATCCTATTAGTCCATCGGTTTTCAGTGGCCAGCGCAGGCCATACCGCGGCGCGGCTATAGCACCTACCGCCGCCCTCCTAGCTCCTAGATTCTAGCTCCTGGCTCCTGAAGTCATCACTGCTTTCCTGTGCTGCAGCAGCGCGTGATTCCGATGCGCAATAACGGCTGCGGCACGTTCTTCGGGCCAGGGATAAAAGCCTTCCCCGGAACGTAGACCGGTCTTTCCGGCTGCGACTTTTTCTTTCATCAATTGAAGAACGTCTTCATCCTTCGCTAAGAGCGGCATCAGATAGCTTGCAATCGTAAAAAACGTGTCTAGTCCGCCTAGATCGGCGGTCTCGATTGGGCCGACCACTGAATATCGTGGTCCGAGAGAAGCCTTCATGGCGGTGTCAACGGCTTCAGGGGTTGCAGCCCCCGAGCGGACGATGGCGAGCGCTTCGCGCAGGACGGCGTACTGGAGGCGGTTGCCGATAAAGCCGGGGATTTCTTTCGCTACCAAAACCGGATCAGTGTTAATGGAGCGCAAGAATTTCAGAACCAGATCGGTTATCTCCGGTTTGGTCGCGGGATTCGGTACCACCTCGACTAATGGGATCGCGTGCGGCGGATTCCAGAAGTGAACCACGAGAAACCGCTCAGGATGACGAAACGGGCGGCAAAGCTCAGAAGGAAGCAGACCCGATGTGTTGCTGCCGATAATGGTGGAAGGCGAGACGATTTGCTCTAGCTGGGTGTACAAGCCGTGTTTGGCTTCCAGATTTTCAAAAATCGCTTCCAGGATCAGCTCGCTTCCTTTGCACGTTTCTAAATCGGTTGCGCAAACAACTCTGGCGGCCACAGTTTCCGTATTTTCCTCGATGAGCCCGGCGGCCAAAAGTTCGGCCGCGATTGCTTGAATCCTGCTTTTGGATTCCTCCAATCGCCTTTGGTCGGTATCGATCAATGTGACCTTCATTTTGGCTGCGGCGAACACCGCTGCGATTCCCGTGCCCATAAGACCGGAGCCGATAACCGAAGCCGTAGAAAAGATCGGAGTAGAAGACTGTGACATAGGCGAGGTTTGATCCATACCGAACAAAAATCACGCGAAAATGTGGGACGGCGCGCGTGCCCCGCGCGCCGCGAGGACGGGTCAACCACCAAGCCGTATTCGTATCCGAGGTTATCAAGCATCTTCGGCTCCGGTTGGCAACGGATCGCGAGGACGCGATCCCTCCCGTGCATTT
>Ga0213878_10000550_pt1 | contig 13914 bp, 12 predicted proteins | sample VelepicoBEBS_R02_FD_161053 | JGI IMG/M metagenome (GOLD analysis project Ga0213878, IMG submission 161053) | Vellozia epidendroides bulk soil microbial communities from rupestrian grasslands, the National Park of Serra do Cipo, Brazil - BS_R02 | ecosystem: Environmental > Terrestrial > Soil >... | reverse complement strand
ATCGTGCCAGCTAATGATGTAGTGGTCGCCGCTAATTTTTTGGGGCTTCGTTTTCAAGGCGTGTGCCCGCATAGATGGCGTAAAAAGCGACTCGTATTTGGCTAAGAACTCAGCTCGGTTCGGGATAGTCGTTTCGCTGACCATGTTTTTCTGAGTCACGGACCAGGAACTCACTGGAAACGCGATCAGGTCCGCGATCTTGTTCTTGTCGTTAGCGCGCACTGCAGACACGAACTGATTGTAAATGGTACGAAAGTCAGTCTCGGTAGGTGTGTTCGTTGCGGCCCTACCAGGAACAACACTCACTATTGCGGCCGCGAATAACAGGATCTGACCGCCGAGTTTTGCCCGACTACCTAACCAGGAATGTGATTGCAAGAGGTTCTCCGAGTTGGCCCCTCCGTGCGACCATTAACCCATCTTGAGGAAAACGTAGCGCCAGGTCAATCAGAATGACTTCTGACTGAACGTGACACCCGGTGGCTAATACCACCGAGTTTTTTCACTAAGCAGCAATGGTGCCGAGCAGCAGGGCACGCATGCCTAAGATCTCAAGAAAGCGATTTCTCCTCTAGAAGTCGGTTTGCCGTGATCGTTTGATGGCGGCTTACGTTCCAGCAGACGAGACTAAGATGCCGAAATTGAGACAAAACTGTCCCGAGATCGAAACGGATGCGAGCGACGTCGGGTTGCGGAGCTCTGCTTCTCCCAACACGATGGGATCTCTCGATTCTGCGCACAAAAGATTGTTGAAAAAGCCCCGATTTAGAGCTAACGGAACAACTTCTGGCTCCAAGAGGCGCGGTTAGCTCAGTGGTAGAGCACTACCTTGACACGGTAGGGGTCACAGGTTCGAACCCTGTATCGCGCATTTGCTCTTAGGGATCAACGAGTTACGCTAAGGGGGCAGCTCAGAAAACGAGCATTTCAAATCGGCTCGAGCGGCTTTCTATGACATCCTTAGCGAAGACATCCGAGAATTTCTCTTCTAGTTCGCGCGGCGCTCTCCGCCCGCGTGAGCTCCCCAAGGCTCTCAGCATATTGATACAGGCCTTTGCCATGGTGTTGCCTCATCCCATCAAGTGTTTTTTGTTAAGGTCCGTGCTGGGTTGGTCAATCGGCAAACACACAAAAATCGGTTGCTCAATCATTTTGTGCGCGCAGGTGCGGATTGGAGCGAATTGCCAGATCGGACATTTCAACCTTTTCCGCGACCTGCAAACGCTTGAGATCGGCAATGAAACCAAGATTTTCAACCTTAACCACTTTATGGCCAGTAAACACAGGGGTTGGCCGGACGCCTTCTCGATCGGGAACAATTCTCAAATAACAAGTCGCCACTTCTTTGATTGTTCCGGCGGTGTACGAATCGGGAATCGATGCCTTATCGGAGGCCGGGATTCGCAATTTTGGACGCATTTTTTCATTTCCCATGACGGGGTTAGCCGAATTGAATGGCGTGAGCTGACGATTGCCGACCGCTGCTACGTCTGCGCTCGAGCAACGCTAGTGTACTGTAAAATACCATCCGATTGCGTTATTGGCGCAGGCGCGGTGGTGACCAAAGACTTTTCAAAGCAGGGAACCGGACTCCTGCTGGCCGGAAATCCAGCCACGATAAAGAAGAGATACACCTTACCGCCAGCAGCGACCCGCTATGATGTTCCAGACCTTAATGAGTACGACGGTGCTCACCTTTCGTGAATTATCTGCTGTCCTTGCTCATCGTCAATGAGCGCTTCCCCGGCTACGACAACTCTTCGCGAGATTTGCGGGCAAGCACGTGGTCGAGAAACGGCTGTTTATAGGTTTCAAAGACCAGGTTAATGATCGCGGCGTCGTCAGCATAGCCGAGCCCGGAAATCGAGTCGGGGATTATATCGATCCCTTTCCGTAGGTACGAAAGGGCGAACGCTGCCTCTGCGATTGCGGTATATGGGATTTCAGGACTCAGCCCTGAGTAAAAGTCCTCAATCAATTGAGCCAGGAATTCCACCTGATCCGGCAACTGGGCAAATTCTGTCACCTGAGTGGCCACAAGCCGAATTTCGGGTAGCTGCCGAATGAGACGCCCCAGGCTTGCCGGCGTTACGTTGCGCGCGCCGTCGACGATGAACTTTTCTAAGTCCTGTCTCATTCTGGTCCGAGAGTACCATAAAGGGGCAGGGGAACTCACCGCTTTTCTTTCGAACCCACAATCGTGCTGCATAGGAGCGCATTTTGGGCAAAGGCGCGTTGCTCCAGAACTCCTCGATGATGTGGAGTCGAAAATGTGTACAAGGAGCTGGAGTGGTCTGTTGTCCCGGAGGGACCGAATGATAGTAGCCTGGCAGTTTACTGCCAGGAATGGGTCCAAGAAAGGAACCGTCCCGTAGGGTACGGTGTGACCGGGTCGGAGGGAACGCTTTACCACCTTGAGCGAATAACGCGCGAGCAGACCAACTCAGACTCTCTACGGGACGGTTCTTTGGTTAAACCCATTCCTGGCAATAAATGCCAGGCTACCTTCATTTAGTCCCTTTGGGACCACAAACCTGCCCCATACTTCAGCTCGATCACCCGATCTTAGTGGACATCTCCCGAGCTCTCGCCAGAGCCTCTGGGAGCTTGGACACATCTTTTCCTACGCCCCTGGCCAAATCCGGTTTGCCGCCGCCCTTGCCATTTAAAATTGCAGTCAGCTCCTGCACCAGTTTTCCGGCTGGCTGATCCTTCATCACGGACGGGCCGCAAAATGCGAGCACATGAATCTGATCGGGTTGTTTACCGAAAAGCACTGCCAGACCGTCAAACTTCTTCGCCTTAAGGGCGCCAGCGATCGCTTGCAGGAAATCGCCGGTAACGTTTTCAATCGATTGGACCAGCTTGCCCGATCTGAGATCGAAGTTGCTCAGATATTGTTCGGCTTCGCGCTGCATCGCCTGGGAGCGCTCCTTCTCAACCGTCTTCCGTAAGTCGAGGAGTTGTTGCTGCAACTCGTCCGCGCGTTTGTTTTCTTTCTCCAGCTCGGCCCGCAAGTACTGCAGGGCAGTCAACCCAGTCAAAGCTTCCACTCGCCGGACACCTGCGGAGATAGCGCCTTCGGTGGCGATAACAAACAGGCCAATCTCTCCCGTTCGACGTACATGGGTGCCGCCGCAAAGCTCCATCGAATAACCGTCCAACCGACCAGCCACGCCGCCGATCTGAACCACTCGAACCGCGGCCCCGTACTTTTCACCGAAGAACTGCATGATCTCGGGTCGCTGTTTCACCGCATCGTAAGGGAACTCTTGCCAGGTGACCGCGTCATCCAACATCACTTGTTTGTTAACGAGCTGCTCGATTGATCGGGCCTGCTCTGGCGAAAGGGCATTACTATTGAAGTCGAACCGCAGGTACTCCGGTCCGACGTAGGACCCTTTCTGCGTGGCATCCTTGCCGACGACTTGGTGGAGAGCCCAATGCAGCAAATGAGTCGCGGTGTGATTAGCCTCGATCAATCGGCGGCGTTTAAGGTCGATCTTGAGTTTAACCTGATCGGGTGTCTGAAAGCCGGAATCTTCCGGCAAACTCAAGTAGAACGTTCTCCCTTGCTTCACCACGCCGTTCACCAGCAATTTGCGCCCCGTCGAGGTTACCAGCTCACCCGTATCACTGACTTGTCCGCCCATCTCCGCATAAAATGGAGAACGATCAACGGCGACTAAGACCTCACCTTTCTGCGGAACTGCAGATACAGCCGTGGCGTCAGACTCTGCCGAGGAAAAACCGACGAATTCGGTCGGAACCGATTCTTCCGCCGCGGTAACGACCGACTTTTCTTGCGCGGCCCGAGACCGCTCCCGCTGAGCGTCCAGAAAACGGTCGACCGCGTGCAAATCCAAGGTCAGACCGTGCTCCCGGACCAGAACCTCGGTAAGATCGACCGGGAAACCGTAGGTGTCGTATAGCATGAACGCGGTCTTTGGTGAGAATTCTTCGGTTGGATGCTCTTTGAGATGATCTTCGAAAATGCGAAGGCCGCGATCCAATGTCCGGTTAAACAGAGCTTCTTCGTCCGTCAGAATTTGAATAATTTTTTCCTGATTCGCGGTAAGCTCTGGGAAGACGCCTCCAAACTCCGCTACAATCGTCGGCGCAAGTTTAGCGAGGAAACCAGCCGAACCGAACCCGAGGTCGCGCCCGAATAGAACCGCCCGGCGCAAGATCCGTCGGATAACATAGTTTCGATCGGTGTTGCTGGGGATAATGCCATCCGCAATTGCAAAACAAAGTGTGCGGATGTGATCGGACACCACGCGAAACGCGACATCGATCTTTTCTTGCTGGCTCAGATTGTTCCGGGTCGCGGGAAGGGTTGCGCGGTACTCTGCTCCGCTTAATTCGCTAATGGTCCGGAAAATAGGCCGAAAAACCTGGCTTTCGTAGTTAGAGCTAGGCCGGGAAAAATCGCGCAGACCTTTGCTGCACTCGATAATGCCGCCTACCCGTTCGAAACCCATCCCGGTATCAACGTGCTTCATGGGAAGCGGCGAGTAACTGCCGTCCGGGTTAGCATTGAACTGTATAAAAACCAAATTCCAGATTTCCATACAGGAGGCATGTCCCTGGTTCACAAGATGGCCTTGAGTATCACCGGCAGGAGTGAGGTCCATGTGAACCTCCGAACAGGGACCGCAGGGACCCGTCTCTCCCATCATCCAGAAGTTGTCTTTTTTGTTACCGGAGACGACATGCACTTTCGGATCTAGACCCGCGCGGGAAAACAGCGCGCTCCACTTTTCGTGCGCTTCCGCGTCGAACGACGCCGGGTCTCCGGGGCCAGGACTATACACCGTGGTATACAGCCGGGCTGGCGGAAATTGCCAGCGTTCGACCAGAAGTTCCCACGCCCATTCAATCGCCTCCTTTTTGAAGTAGTCGCCGAAGCTCCAATTACCGAGCATTTCGAAGAAGGTGTGGTGGTAGGTATCGAATCCGACATCGTCCAAGTCGTTATGCTTACCGCCGGCTCGAATGCATTTCTGCGTATCAGCCGCTCGGGGCGGACGAAAAGGGGCTTTCTCCTGTCCTAAGAAATAAGGGACGAACTGATTCATCCCGGCATTCGTGAACAGAAGGTTCGGCGAAGTCGGCAGTAAGCTCGCTGAGGGCACAATCGTGTGCTGCTTCTCCTGGAAGAAATCCAGAAAAGATTGTCTTACTTCAAATGCGGTCTTTGGCGTCAAAATCTTACTCATACTTCATGGCCTGTGATCGTACGGATCGCCGGCGAAATGCCTCGACGTGGCCGGAGTAACGTCTGCTGGCGCAGGCTGCGTCGTTCAGGAATGAGTGTCTATCTACTAGCGGTGCAGCCCTAGTGCTTATGAGCGTCACCGTCCAATGCGGCTTTCACGATCTCTTCGACCTCTGCGTAAAGTTTCCGGTCTGCTTTCAATGTCTCCTTAGCTGCATCTCTGCCTTGAGCAAGCTGCTGGCCTTTGTACGAAATCCAAGAGCCACGCTTTTCCAAAATATTCTTCTCCAGGGCAAGATCGAGCAATGCGCCGACGTTCGAGATGCCCTCATTGTACATGATATCAAATTCGGCTTCGGTGAACGGGGGAGCGACTTTGTTTTTTACAATCTTCACTTTCGTGCGGTTGCCCACGACGGTCCCATCAGTCAGCTTGATGGCGGCGATCCGCCGGATGTCAACGCGGACGCTCGAATAGAATTTTAAAGCCTTCCCTCCCGGCGTTGTCTCCGGGTTACCAAACATCACCCCGATCTTTTCCCGAATCTGGTTCGTAAAAATGCAGCAGGTACGGGCTTTTGCGATAAGAGCGGTGAGCTTTCGAAGGGCTGCGCTCATGAGGCGGGCTTGGGCTCCAACGGTGGCATCCCCGATCTCGCCTTCGAGTTCGGCTTTGGTCACCAAGGCGGCCACCGAGTCGATCACGATCACGTCCAACGCGTTTGAACGCACTAGCGTTTCGCAGATCCTCAACGCTTCTTCGCCGGAACTCGGCTGAGACACCAACAAGTCGTCCAGGTTCACGCCTAATCGCTTGGCGTACCCCGGATCCAGCGCATGTTCTACATCGATAAACCCGGCGAGACCGCCCTGCCGCTGTGCTTGCGCAATAACGGTCAACGTCAATGTCGTTTTACCTGAGGATTCCGGGCCAAAAATCTCCACGACTCTGCCCCGGGGAAATCCGCCTACGCCCAATGCTCGATCTATCAGAATATTTCCAGTCGGAATGACTTCAACCGCGGTCACTCGGTCGTCGCCGAGCCGCATGATCGCGCCTTCTCCATAGTCCTTGGCGATTTGTTGCAACGCCAATTCCAAGTTCTTCTTGCGCGCAGTGTAAACGGGATCGACCGCCTCGACCTCGGAGTTTTTCGCAGCCATTGGTCGAGATTATAAAGCAAGAGTTGGAAAACCAAAAGCCTGCAACGCGGAGAAATCCGTGGTGGGGGAGTGGGGAGGGATCGCTGCCTGTCCGACATAGCCTTTCCCAACGAGGGCTGGCTGTTTCTTTCTTTGGCGACGTCGGATCCTCGCGATCCGTGGTTCGTGGAAGTGTGCCTTTGTTGCTGAGTCCGGATGAAATGCGTCGGCAGGGTGGAACGTCTTCAAGGCGCGGGTACGCGCGCCCTCTCCAGGTCGGCTCCACTGATTTTGCTTAGGTCGCGACTTCGACGATCAGTTTGCCGGTGGTTGCTCGCGATTCCAAGTCGCGATGTGCCTGAAACACCTTCTCTAGTGGGTAGCGCTTTTCGATTCGGAGACGAAGCTTTCCGTCGCGTACCAACCCTAAGATCGTGCCCGAACGATGAAGGAGCTCTTGTCGATCCGCGCTGTGGTGGGCCAGGCTGGGTCGGGTCAAAAAGAGGGAGCCCTTTTCAAATAGAATGATTGGATCGATCGGCGGAACCTTGCCGCTGGATTGACCAAACAGGACCAACATCCCGCGCGGCCGCAGCACTTCGAAGCCGCCTTGATAGGTTGTAAGTCCAACCGAATCGTAAACCACGTTGACCCCTCTGCCGCCGGTCAGTTCTTTAACCCGGGCCACAAAATCTTCATCCTTATAAAGGATGGTTTCGTCTGCACCGGCTTGCTCGGCCAATTTCGCTTTTTCCGGGGTCGAGACAGTCGTATAGACCGTGGCCCCTTTCGATTTCAATAACTGAATCAAAATCAAACCAGTCCCGCCAGCGCCGGCATGGACGACGGCTACGTCGCCCGATTTTGCCGGAAAAGTGCTTTCGGATAAATAGTGCGCGGTCATGCCCTGCAGCATGACGGCTGCCGCAGCGTCAAATCCTACCCCATCGGGAATCGGTACCAGTCTCGCGGCCGGAACGGTCGCATACTCGGCGTACGCGCCTGGCGCCATCGCCCAGGCGACTCGACTTCCCGCAGTCAGATCGCACCCGGGTCCGGCCTTTTCTACCGTGCCGGCGCCTTCCATTCCGGGCGTGTATGGAAATGGCACCTTATAAAGCCCGCTCCGTTGATAGATGTCGATGAAATTGATTCCGGCTGCCATGACACGGACCAGAGCTTGATTCTCGCTTGGTTCCGGCTGGGGAACCTCGTCGAGCTGCAAGACCTCTGGACCACCGAAGTTATGGATTCGAAGCGCTCTCATTGACAGATCAGTCAACTTTGCGCCGGTCGAAATTTTGGTCAAGCGCGGACATTGGGGAGCCGTCCGCCGTCCGCCGGATCCGTGCCCGGCCGGCACCACTAATTAGCATACGATGCTTACCCAGAACGCAAAGCCCGTTTAACAAGCGGCTCCCGCGAACGTCCGTTGATGTGGCCACAACCGAACGGGGTATCAAAACGGGCATCGTCGTGGGTGAGGTCACGCCGTGGGTTCTTCGCGGGAGCCGCCTGCTAGCAACATTTCGACGCGTCTCCGGATTTTCATTCCTCCGTTCTTCTGGCAAGGTACTTCAACGCGTAGAAGCGGTTCCCAGGGGGTGGCTGGCCTCAGATTGGCACAAAAAACCCGTCCGGAAACAATCCCGGACGGGCCACCTCGCGAAGAAAATCTAAACCAGCACTTACTCGAGTGTGATCCGTCGAGGTTTCAGGTTCTCTGCCTTCGGCAGATTGACCGTCAGAATACCCTGGTCGATGCGAGCCGAAATCCTGTTGGCATCGATTGACGGATCCAGTTCGTACACTCGGCGATACGAGAGCTGACGCGTCTCGCGGTGGAGTGCTTCTCCACTCGCGCTCAACGGCTGCCGGTGTCCGACCAGCACGAGATTGCCATCCTCAACGGTAATCCGAATGCCATCCCGGTTGACCCCTGGCATTTCCGCATAAAGGACGTATCCGGACTCCGCCGCCTGAATGTCGACATTCGGAGTAACGTAAGCAGTCTGCTCGGTCGACTGCTGACCTGATTTTTGATGCTCTTGTGAAACGATATTCATAATCTAGTCCTTTTGGTTTGGAGCCGAGCATCCGCTCGGCTCCAATTGCACCCCATTAATCAACGGAAACTTCGATTTGCTTCGGCTTGGCCTCTTCAGCCTTCGGCAGCACAACCTTCAGGATTCCGTCCTGATAAGTCGCTTTCACTTTATTGCCGTCGACGCTTGCCGGCAGCGGAACGCTGCGCTGGAAGCGACCGAAGAAACGCTCGTTTCTGTAGCCTTCCTCACCTTTCTTCTCCTGCTTCCGCTCGCCCGAGATGGTGAGAACGCCGTCGTGTAGTGACAGCTCGACGTCCTCCTTCTTAAGGCCGGGCAACTCGGCGACCACAGTGAATTGGTCCTTGTCCTGGTATACATCCAAGGCTGGGGCCCAACGGCTGAAAGAGCCGGGCGTGCGAAAGACCGGGCTAAACGAGTGATCGAATAAGCGATCCAACTCATCGCGAAGTACGGCGAAACGATCGAAAGCCTGCGCAAGGTCTGACCGACCTTGGTTGTGATAACGGATTATATTCATGGGTTTGAACCTCCTTTGGAAAACCTTCATTTTACGCTATATAAGAAAAGCTTGAGGCATGCCAGGATTCCGGTTATCGGCGTAATACTCTGGATATCAGCTGCTTACATCAATCGGGTATCGGCAGATGCAGCGCTAACTGCGCCATGATGGCTCATATTCAATGTACGCCAACTGCGAGTGCGCCAGAGTGGCTCAGCATGCAAATTCGCCCAAGATACCCGCAATTGAAGGGGCGATTTGGGTTCCCGCCCTATTCGGAGCTCGAGATATGAGCAAACTGCGGTTTGTCAGCTCTCTGATTCCTGCTAAATCCAATCGGATGCAGGAGCTGCTGGCTAATCCTTTTCCATGGTCGTTCCAATCGTAGGCGTTGTTCAGCCGTCTTCAGCTAAGCCCCTGAGGAGGCGAGTCCTAATATGATGCTGCCACTCGTTGGGTGCGTCTTATTAGCTGCCCTGGCGGCGATTCGGGTGTCATCTGGAATGGGGCGGATGCCGCGCTGGTACAGCCTGCTGTTTCCGCTTGGGCTTTGGCTGGTGGTGGTGAACCTATCGATGCCTCTTCCGAGATCGTTCCCAGACTCGCCAGCTCCGGGATTGGTTTTGCAGGCGATCCAAAAGCTCGACAAGCAAGGATTGGACGGAATCCAGTACGTCATCGTTGTAGAAGGAAGTAGTCTGACCTGGAACGGCTTTGACGGAGATCGGGTACAGAAAGTACTTATCCAACACGGTATCCCTTCGATCGTCATTCAGCTTTCCGCCGCCGGTGCAAACCACGCTGAGAGATACGAATACCTGAAAGAGTTTGTTGAAGCATTGCGACCGCAACAGCTCGATGCTCTTCGCCGGGTAAAGCTAGTCCTCTGTCACGAAGTTGAGCTTGGGTACGATAAGAATCCTGTAAATAACTTTCTAAGAAATGGATCAACCGGCCGATCCCTTCGATATCTTGGTCCGGCTGACTTGCCGATGATTTTCTCCTGGTTAGCTCTGAAGTACCGCCCGCTCGATTGGATTCGTGAGCACACGGTTCTTACGGAGCTTGTCGGGTGTGGGCTCTTCAATCTTTTTCATGTTGGTTATGTGGCGAGGATGCAGGACCAAACGGGACCCGTAAAATCAGAACCGTACGTTCCCAATGTTACTCAAAGCCCGGGCTTCGCGCCGACTGGCACCCTCGATAGCGTTGAGGACTCGGTGTTAGATAAGCGACTTACCGCTACTTTCGCCCAGAATGTGGCTTGGCAGAGGAAGAGGGATAGCGATTTTCGCAAATTGTTTCGCGGGCTAGATACGTCCGAGTGTTACTTTGCCTTTCCTAGTTGGTCGAAGCAAAATGCGGACTATAACGTGTGGAAGCGGCGCCAACCGGGCAAGGTGTTGTTCTTTGACGGCACGGGAACGCCGCTGATGGCGGAACTGAATTCGCCGGCGCTCTGGTACGATCAGCTTCACTTGCAGCGACCTGGTGCAGAAATTTACTCTGACTCATTTGCCGAATACCTGGTTGAACAGATTCAATCGAAGAGCCTCTAAATGCTGTTTAACTCGGGATCCTTCTTCTGTTTTCTGCTGTTGGTATTGCCAACCTATTGGCTGTTGCCATCGAACTTCCTGCGGAAAGTATTGTTAGTCGGGGCCAGCTTTGTTTTTTACGCCTGGTGGGACTGGCGCTTCCTTGGCCTGCTCAGTTTTGTTATTTTGTCTGTCTTCTTCGGCGCCCGATTTGTCCTGTGCGAACGAAGAAAAGGGAACCGGCGCCTGGCTTTGATTTATTTGTGGTGTTGTCTGGGCGTTGAGCTCGCTGTTTTAGGCTTTTTCAAATACTTCAATTTTTTTGAGGATAATCTCGTGCTGGCTCTGCAGGGTGTCGGAGTACATGTCGCCGCATCCAGCCTTCTTTTTAGGGTCATCCTACCGATCGGCATCAGCTTTTATACGTTCCATGCCATCACGCTGGCGGTAGATACTTTCCGCGGAAATGTGGATCGAGAAGTCTCGTTGCTCGACGTGGCGTTGTATATCGCCTTCTTCCCGCAGCTGGTTGCCGGACCAATCGTTCGGGCCACGGTTTTTCTGCCTCAGATAGAGAAAAAAAGAACATTCGACGGAGAAGATCTCTTCGTGGCTCTGCAGTCTATCGGCATGGGGTTCCTGTATAAGGTAGTGTTTGCCGACGCGATTGCTCCTTTTGTGGATTCCGTCTTTAAAGCGCCGGCGCAGTTCTCCTGGATCTATCTGCTGGCCGGTGGTTTAGGCTTTTACTGCCAAATCTATTTCGACTTTAACGGTTATTCATTGATTGCCATTGGCGTGTCCCGACTGTTTGGTTATCGCTTACCAGACAATTTCAACTTCCCGTACTGTGCGACCAGCCTGACCACCTTCTGGCACCGCTGGCATATCTCTCTTTCCACCTGGCTGCGCGATTACCTTTACATTCCTCTGGGTGGCAACCGAGGGACCTTACTAAAGCAGCTGCGCAACTTAATGTGCACGATGTTGTTGGGTGGGCTTTGGCATGGGGCCAGTTGGAACTTCGTCTTGTGGGGCGGTATGCATGGCGCCGTTCTCTGCGCCGAAAAGCTGATGCGACTAGGTCAACCCCGGAAAGCGTGTCGTGAGTTCGGGCTAAGTATCGGTCTCGTATTTGGTTGGGTGGTTACGCAGATCATTGTGTTTCTGCTCTGGATCCCGTTTCGGGCATCAAACTTTCACGACACATTGAATTTCATCGCGAATATTTTTTCGCTCAGATCCAGCGCGGCGGGGGTCGAGCAGCAAGCGGGCATGATCCCTTGGCTTTTGTTAGTATTACCGGTCGTTTGCGATACGTTTGTGGTGCGTTCGCTTAGGGCTTGGCGCGAGAAACCGGCGCTGAATCCCGAGCTGGCGTTCGCTATCTTGGTGCTGGCCACGCTTTGTGTGGCATTGCTGGCCAGGACCGGGTTGCGGCCCTTTATCTACTTTCAGTTTTAAGCGTTCGCGGAAAAGTCGAAGCGCTGATTTTGGTGCTGACCTAATTTTTGTACGTCTCTGCGCGTTACTGCCCTTCTATTTTCTCGCGCCGGAAAAGCTGCTCAAAAAACCCAATCACAAACGCGGTCATGATGACCAGCGTTAGCAGCAAGGCGGGAGCGTAACTGGTTCGATATCGTTCGACGTCCAAAGTGTGTACGATGCTAATCGTGAGCACGTTTCCATACAGGCCGGCGGTGACCAAAAGAGCGGCGTATCCCGAGAGCCGCAGATCGCGAAACCGCCTATCGCATAAGACCCAGAAAAGCGCCGGGAAAAAAGCCGTTTGAATCCAAAGCGATACTTTGGCGAACGCGACAGCCAAGTAGCGTTGCACGGCTACATGAGTTATTTGAAAGCCTTGTGCGTAGACTTTTTGCAAGGCATCCAGATAAATGGCGCAAGCCGGCTGGTCGATGTATCCGCGAGATCTCGCCTCCGCCACCGACGCCTCGATGCAAGGATCTAGTGCAGCCGCAATCTCGTGAAAGCGTCTCCGATCCAATGCGTGAGCTGAGAAATCTTTACTGGGGCCAGTCAGAAAGAGATAAAACTGCCTAGCAATTTTAGCGACCATGGTATCCGGGGACCCTCGCCAGACTCGGAAATAGGCGTGGTAACAGAGCTTGATTAATGCATCGTCAGTCAATTTCTGTTCTGATTGAAATGTGGAGAACAGCTTCCGATGATATTGTATGTAATCAGCGTCGAAGCCTAACATACGGTTTCGAACAGGCTGAACTCGTGCCTCTTCCCAGGCCTGTTCTAATGCCTCATAAAAACGAGTTTCGGTATTATTCGATCTCCTCTCCCCGCTTTCCAGCAGGTGATGTCGCTTAGCGTTCTCCACGATTTCGGCGGCGTGTATCTCTACCAAATTGAACGGTAAGAGTGTTCTCGCGCCCAAATCCGGTCTGAATTGGAGAAACTGTGGCAAGGTGTACTCGGTTCCAACTAGAAGTAGACCGGTCGCAAAAGGCATTAACCTTAGTCTGATCGATCCAGATCCGAACATGCCCACCACAAGCACGCAGGAAACAGGGACAATCGCTAAGGTCCAACTGGGCCTCAACAGGATTACCGTGTAGCAGCACAGCAGCATTCCGGCGCCGAAAACGATTGCCGACAAGGATTGGCGAGTAACCCATCGCGCTCTGAAATAAGCCAAAGAGGCGGTGAAATAGACCATCATGAAAAAGGCGAGGAGCCCCTCAGGGCCAATAGTCAGCTCGAGCTGGATCTGAGCTGTCCCCAGGACGTAAATGAATGTCGCGAGCGCGCCAAGCAAAACGGCGAGACCATGAAAGAGAACGGACCGACGCGGGAAAATTGAGAGCCAGAGCCTGACACACAAACACAACAACGGTGCCGCGAGTAAGCTAAGGCATTGCTGAAGTCGAACGATCCAGTCGAATTCTCCTCCCAACCTGATGGTAGCGGCAAGAATCGCCGGATAGAGCCATTCGCGTCCGTTTGCCTGCTGAAATCCGTGGCCTCCAAGCCAGGACAGCGCTGGGCTCAGGTAACCCCAGGCGTCAGGAGTCAAAAGTGGCACCGCCGGCAGGTTGCTGCGCCGGGCAATTCCCAAGATCAAGCCAACTAAGACTATCCCGATGGCGACAATATCAATGTTCTTTACGATTGGTCGCATCAGTCATGAGAATGGGTCTAGCCATTCGGTCGATTAACCTCGATCAGCACAGGCAGAGGATTCTTTTCCTATCTACGTCACGTTTCAAGTTCTTGTTGGCGCCCTTAAAATCACCCGCTTGAAAAGCAAAGCTTGTGTCCGAAAGTGGATGCCATGAGACAAGAAGCCGATGAACCCCAGGCCCCTGTGTTGGTTCCGACGGTAATCGAAGACACCGGGTTCGGAGAGCGAGGCTATGATATCTACAGCCGCTTACTGAAGGACCGGATCATCTTTCTCGGCACGGAAAT
>Ga0213878_10000548_pt1 | contig 13937 bp, 13 predicted proteins | sample VelepicoBEBS_R02_FD_161053 | JGI IMG/M metagenome (GOLD analysis project Ga0213878, IMG submission 161053) | Vellozia epidendroides bulk soil microbial communities from rupestrian grasslands, the National Park of Serra do Cipo, Brazil - BS_R02 | ecosystem: Environmental > Terrestrial > Soil >... | reverse complement strand
GGTCGAAAACTCATCGAGCCCGAGTGGTTCCGTTGCAGTCAAATGCTCTTGAATGACTAAAGCTGGTCGTGGCTCATACAGCGGAGAAGAGGGGAAAAGTGATGCCTGCGGCGTCGATATGGAACAATCGATGGCGACGTAGCAGGGAAGAGGAGGATATGCCGCTGCCTCTCGCCTGGTGGGTCGGCAAAGATGAGGTTTTACGCCATTCTTACGGCACGTACCGGGCGGCTATCCTTCGAAACTCGTACAACCTGGCGGAAGAAATGGGCGACTCCGCAGCGATAGTCCGCACTTATTACAATGCTGTTGTTTCGCCCACCGTAGCTAAGTTCAAAAAATAAACTTTTTGTAATTTTCATTGACGCTGCGTTAGAGCTTTTATAAACATTCGTGCGAGAAGGCGCTAATCACGCCTTCCACTACAGCTGCTCAGGGAGGACTGCTGATTTTGCCAGACTGAGGGCTACGCAAACGGTGTGCCTGTTTGCTAATGCTGAATTAAAGTTTTCCAGAGAACTCGATATCTAGCCGCCGCTCTGACCAGACCATAGAACATTGCGATGCATGAAGCCATAGCTTTGGACTCCGCCACGTGTCGGGGAACGACAAGTCTGCGGCGGTGATTTTGAACGTAGACGGAAAGGATGTCACAGCGCTTAATTTGCCGATTTATCTGAGCTAAAGGTTGCAGCCAGGTCGCATGTAATTCTTGCGCGCCAGCTTTTGCGACCTCAAAGAGGGCAATCAGAAATGCCGAGCGATCAGCGGCAGACGAACCTGGCGGTCACTTGTGTGAAGAAAGGATGACAATCCGATCCCCAAACCTATTATATGGCGGGAACCCTGCCTGGCGCGATTTCTGGCATTGTGTCATCAAAAACCTCCGGGGCGAAAAGAACGGTGCAGAACTCAAAAAGCTCGCAGATTCCGCCAGTAAAGTTTTGAAAGTTAAAATCGAACCAACTCTGCCGCAAGAATGAGTTATGGCTAAAAGTAGGAAAACAAATCCCAAAAAAGTCGCTTTCGGGTTGCCAAAGTTGATAAGGGAGCAAAGGACATTATCGAGAGCCATTCGGCTCGGCACCGAGGCTGATGAATCCTTGCGAAAGAGACTGCGAAGCAAAACCGAAAAGCTGATCCAGAGCGAATTTGTGTCGCTCTTAGAAGCGTATTATGGATCCGCCTGGCCGGATGGGCCTGGTGCAAGCGAGCACTTCAAGATACTTCGGGGGACTTTGCATGCAGAAGAGTTACAAAGACTCGGGCAGTTAGCGACGGATGTTTTGTCCAAGAGAGTTCTACCGCCATGGCCTAAAGTTGTCAGAGAACAAAGAAACCAGGCGAGAAGGATATCACTCGGTGGCCACGACGATGAGAATCTGCGGAAGGATATAAGAAATCGAACAAATGGCCTCAACGAGATCCAGGCTGTGGCTATTCTAAGCAATTTCTATAGCAACGAATGGCCTGAAAATGGAACAGCCATTGCTCATATCAAACTACTGCGTGGCAGTTTGGCTGGACCGGAATTGAGGAAACTCAACTCTCTCACGAAAGGTTAAGTACTATTATGATACAAACTTTCACTGTGGATCTAGGGATTTCATTTGATGACCTGAAAACGCTACTCTCTGACCGAGAAAATGACTTTGGAACGCTGATTCAGTTTGTCAAAGAGCCAGTGAATGGGACCTTGGAGAATGCTGCGTTATTCGATAGCGCCGCGGTAGCGAGCTCACCGCTTGTCTTGCAGCAATTTCCGAACATCGACACCAGTGATGAAATGGATGTGGCAAATAACATTTTGACCCTTCAGGAACAACAAGGTCTTATCCTTACGAGTTATGCCGTTGCTTCTATAGGAAACGCGGATCATTGGATAGCGATTTTGCGTCAGTTGACAACGGGTCAAACACCTCCGGGGCCTGGGATTGGAGGGAGTAATATTGTGGCATCGGAATTTGGGGGAGGCTCGGATTTTCCAATGAAGAGCGCTTACGGTGGAATTGTAGATCCCAATGCTCCGCAGGTGGCACTGCCGGGGCGTTTGCTCCCGCAGAACCGAAATGTTCAGGTGAGGCGAAGTGATGGTCAGGGTTCATGGATCGCATGTAAAGTCAACGATGTGGGCCCCTGGAATGTTGACGATCCATATTGGACGACCGGACGCAGGCCCGCTGCTGAATCTGAACGACGGAACGGCACGCGGGCGCAGAATGGTCTTGTCCCAACTAATGATGCAGCCATTGACTTGACGCCGGCTGTGATGGTGGCGCTGGGCGTCCAAGGCCCGCTTAATACCCGCACGACGACGGTTGATTGGCAATTTGTCTGACGATTGATCACCTAAAAAAAGCGCTCGGTAAGAACCAAGCGAACGATCCGCTGCTGCCCCTAAGAGCCTCGCAAGGCGGCTACTAAGCGCCTGAGATGTGGGTCAAACAGGAATCCACGCTTTTGTTGGTTTCCAGCGATGAACAAGCAACGGAAATGCGAGCGATTCTCGACCGGCTTGCAACACTTCTAGCTGAGGTCAGGTCCAAACTGGCTATGCCACAGGTCGATTCAAATTTACTCGTGCTGATGGGTATTAGTTCCGGGACCTTATCTAGGCTTCAAATTGCCGCCCGCCGAAGCGAGCTGGAAAGAACAGCTTCGATCCTGTGATAAAAACATGGGTCGACCACCGTAGCACAACTCAGTTGCCCAATGATAACCGTACCAAATTTAACCGCTGTTGCCACTAGAGCTCTGGATCTAAGTTAGTTCGGCCCAGTCTCTCAAATCAGCAACGCGCTATCGGAAAGGTTCCGCATGTTTGACAAAGACCGATATTGTTCAGGCCACGCGTTTCGCGCCGGAAACGACCTGACAGCAAAAACATGGATTATATTCGGATTGGCAATGGCTACGTTGAATGGTGGATGTTCAACATTTTCAGGCTATCCTCAAAGAATCGATGACACCAAAGCCCAGCTGCAGGAGCTTCAACAGCTTTACTTCGGGCCAAATGTTTTGCAGACATATGAAGCCTTACCCACGGAGGCGCAGCGGCGAGCTTATCGGGACAGGGTGATTAACGGGCGCATTCTGGCGATCGACGATAACTACCAGGCATTTGTTAGGCAGTTTTCGTCATTCGAGAATGGTTCGAATTTGGCCTTCGATGCGGTGGTACTCGGAACATCCGGTGCTGCTGCGTTATCACCAGCCCTGAGCAGTGCGCAAGTACTCTCGGCGATCTCGGCTGGTTTTACAGGATTTCGCACGTCCGTTGACAAGAACCTGTTCTACCAGAAAACTTGGCCGGTTTTGGTCAGTCAAATGGAAGCGTTGCGTTTGTCTCAGTTAGCGAAGATTAGGAGTGGTCTACAGCTGACCGACGACCAATATCCCTTGACTCAGGGGCTCGTTGATCTTGAGGGTTACTTCATGGCAGGGACGTTACCCGGCGCTATCTCTGGCGTCGCCACGTCATCTGGACAGACGACCGCTCAGGCAAACCAAGAGCTAAAGGCCATTTTGGCAAAGCGGATTCAGCCAAAGCCGTACATTGGTCCCCCCCCGCGACGTATCCCGCTTAGTAATAGCGACGACGACAAGGCCCGGAACGACATCCGACTGCGCATCGGGGAAATCAACCCTACTACACACGAGAGGCAGCTGCCAACAATCACGAAGGAACAGGCCACTCTTATATTAAATGATTGCAATTGCAGTGACGTAGTGATTACCTCGGATAGTGACGTAGTTTTGATACTTCGAACGCTGGTCGGAACGCTAAGTGGCGCGAAACTCAAGCAGTTGCAAAGCTCCGTAGATAAAATACTATCTCTGCCGCAAGGCATCGGCCAGCAGAAACAAGACAATCCCCTCCTGCCGCCACAATAAATGTCGAAAACGAGCAAAACGAAAGCACGGCAGCCTGTACTCACCGGTCGTCGAAACCTAGTACGGCTGCGCAGGACACGGGCGAACCCCATCGCGCTCGGATCAGCAGAGGAAGAAGCTATACGTCGAAGGATCCGGACCGCAACAGAGAAACTGTACCAAATTGAGATCCAAGAGGTATTGACGCTCTAGTATAACTCTGATGAGCCCCCCCGACCCCAGAGGACCGAATTGAAGAATTTAAACTCAGCTATAGGCTATTAATGCGTCGTGATTCACACCTTTACTGTCGACTTGGGTATCTCATTTGACGATTTGAACACCTTGCTCTCCATCCGACCGAGAGACTGATTTCGGCACTCTGGTTCACTGTGTAAAGGAGCCAGTGAATGGAGCGGTCCAGAATGCAGCTCTGTTTGACAGTTGCAGCAGCACCAACCAGTTCATTAATACTAAAGCGTTCCCAAGCATTAGCGTTAACGACGAACTCGGTCTTGCAAGCCAGTTGTTGGCACTTCAATAACAACAAAACCTCAATCTTATCAGTAATGCAATTGCTTCGATCGGAAATCAGGATGTCTGGTTGGCAATCTTGCGGGCGCTAGCGCTAGGCCAGAAGCTGCCAGGTCCGGGAGTAGGTGGTAACAATATCACAGCGACCGAATTTGGAGGAGGTTCCGATTTCCCAATGGCAAGTGCATACGGCGGCACATTAGATCCAAACTCTCCGCAGGCTGCATTGCCTCCGCATCTTTCTGCGATTCAGAGACAAATACAGGTAAAACTGAGCGGTAATCAGGAACCCTGGATCACATGCACAGTCAATGATGTAGGTCCATGGAACGTCAACGACCCGCACTGGACCTTCGCAGGCGGCAGGCCCGCATCGGAATCTGAAAGACAGAACGGAACGCCCGCCCAAAACGGTGAAGTACCCACTAATTCCGCTGGAATTGACCTTACTCCAGAAGTAATGACCGCGCTCGGTATACAGGGACCTATCAATACGCGTTCGACGACGGTAGACTGGCAATTTGTGTAAGTTGGTAGATGTACCGAAAGATCGCTTGTACGGGATATCTAATGTTCATCGAGAGCGGCAGCTGTGAAGTTGTGACGCCAAGTCTAGATTACCGGTTGTGCCGTTCCCGGCAAAGCGGGACAGATTAGGGTTAAAATATTTCAGAAAAGCGGGGATGGAGTAGAAGGGTCACATCTCAACGGGTCGTTGCCCAATTGAAGCGATCGTGAGAGCACGTCAGTCCAGACGGATAGCTTTTGAGCGGAGCGCGAGCCCGGAACGAAGGATTAGCAAGGCTGTGAGCTCTCGGGTTAGTTGCCTAAGTCGGCGCGCGATTGCCGAGGTGGTCGGGCTCCAATATTGGACTAGTCTTTTGACTAGTTTTCGGAGGTTTTGTGCGGTAGCAATGAGCAGGTCTTGATGGTTTGCCTCCAGAGTCCGCGCCAACGGGTCCGTTTGAAGCCGTGGCAGTTAGTGGCATCGGCGAAGGATCGTTCCATGAGGTGCTGGCGCCGTTTGCGATCGGCTTCGGCCGCTCTGGAAGCAGCTTGTCGTTTGGCTCTGTCCAGCAGGGCCTGATCCCGGTGGCGGTGGATGGTTCGACCGCTGTTGGAGCGGGTGCTGTGATCGGGGATCTCATCATCAAGTCCGTAGCCAAGAAACCACATGTAGTCGATTCGCTCCGAAATGATGCGCATGTTGATTGTTGAGATCTGACCGTAAGGCATCAACGGAACAGTCTCAGAACTCTTGATCCGTTACGGAAAGTGGATCTTCGCTATCGAGAGCCAGGATCGAACCCTGTGTGATATTTCGAAAAACCCACTCGGCTTGGTCATTAGTTCACCTTCGACTTTCAACACGTGGCCTTGCCTTGAGTAAATGACCTGATTTGCGCGGCGCGTTTCCATGCGAAAACCCTCGTCGCTCTCGAAGGTAGTCAGGCTAACAGTTCTGAACATATACGCTACCAACGGAATGCTAATCATGTTAGCGCTTTTAAACAACTCTCGTTCCAAATGCCAGGAACATCCCTGAGTTTATATAACTCGTCGCCACCCACCTCGGCGGCCTTGCCGGCATAACTCACTTGTGGAGTTTCCAAGTCTCGAGAAAATACTTTATCTGCAAGGCGGCCTATTGCATGTCTTTTGCCTCCAGAATGTTTGAGTGCGGTTTGTAATTCTTCGATACGCGCTCGCCGTCAGATATAATCGCCCGGATGCATCAAACCACTTGACGGGAACGTAAATTGTAGACTATCTCCTTACCGCTCGCGAAATCGCACTGTCAACTACCATGGGCGCATAGTGGCTTCGGGTCCACTCCGTCGGTCAATATCGCGAAGGTGTCCGGAGTCGGATCTTCCGGCCGGAGCGATGGGAGAACTTTCTCCTTTTTGGCGCAGGAGGTGCCTTTCGTTTTATTGAATGAACAAAAATTGCACTAGATCTCTACTTTCCTCTTTACATTCTTATCGGAAACCGAACTAATCGAACCGATCGCCGTAAGGAGGGCTGTTCGAACGCAGGAGGCGCCCTAAAGAATCCCGTAACGCCTCGTGTTAAACCTGATTTACCGCAACTCAAAAGCGAGTCTCGAGAGTTCCCAAGCTTCACGAAGCTCATATTAATTACTATCATGATGTTTCTCTGCGTGTTCACGGTCCTCGCGACGTGGCAGGGGCAACATAAAGATGCCAAGACGAAATGTGTCTCGATTTGATGTTTCTTTTGCCTGCACCCCGATATAAGGTTTATGGAGAAATTTGCTAAATATGCTATTGCTGTAGTCTGCTTTCTCGTTGCAGTTTACCTCTGGGGCTTATGGACCGCTACGGATCCCGGTAGCGTTAACGCGCCCTCGGAAGCTCAAAAAAAGATCGAGATAGCTTCCGTTGAGCCTGGCACGACCGTTTACCCAACAAATGAACTTTATATAATAAGACTCACCGGACAAGGGCTTCCCGAGCGTCCGCCAGAGGTGTACGTCAATGCGGTTGAAAAGACGGTTACCCCCCTGTCTCCCAAAGTTTCGGAGCGTGGATGGGTTGATGACCTGAAAGACAATACGAAGGCTCAGTCCGGTGTGTATGCTATTCCTGGCGATGGCTCATGGATTGCCTTATCCTTCCCGAAAAGCTACGAAGGAAAAGTCAAACTGGAGTTACCGGCAAGTAGTGACAAGACTCAACGATCGGGTATTATCTTATCTTTCGCTCGGGTCAATTCAAGTGCCGATATCGCTGGGCGTGCTCTCGCAATCACCGTTATTATCACAGTCGTCCTTCCATGGTGGTTGATAAGATTTTGCGGTTCCCCATACACGGTGGGAGACAAGAAATATCTTCTTTCGAGCCTTTTTCTTGACAAGGAGACAGATTCCTACAGTCTCTCCAGACTTCAGTTTTACGTCTGGACCATTGTCTCTGTGTTCGCCTATGTATATTTGGCCCTCGCTTGGCGTTTAGTGCAAGGAAATTTGCTCCTTCCAGCTATCCCGCAAAACCTGGCAATCATGTATTTCATAAGTGCAGTAACTGGGGTATCTGCGGTTGCCATCACTGATACGCGTGGACCAAAGGGTGCTGGACCCATTTATCCATCTCTCGCGGATTTCATTTCAACCGGTGGAGTAGTGGTGACCGAACGCTTTCAGTTCTTCGTCTGGACGATACTTGGCGGAATCGCGTTCCTGGTGGCGGTATTGTCTATTGATCCCGCCACAATAAGTAAGCTTCCCGATATTCCGTCCGATTTCTGGAAATTGATGGGAATCAGTTCTGGTGGCTATCTAGCCGGTAAACTCGTTCGAAAGCCAGGCCCCATAGTAGATTCTGTCGCGGTGGACAAGGCGTCGATCGTCCCTCTTAGCATGACCCTTACTGGGAGGAAACTCTCGCCTAAGGCGACCTTTAAAATAGCGTGGAAGCAAAGCGACACAGCCTATCAAGTTGATGACGTAAAGCCGGAGCATGGTGCAGTAGAGACAACGCCGCCCTCACCGGAGGCCGATGACTCAAATACGCCACCCGAATTCTACAAGAGTGTCAAACTAACTATCGCTAAGCCAAACCCGGGTTGGCTGATTTCCGGAAGCCGAATTACGATTATAAATCCTGATGGGCAATCTGCTGATTGCGACTACTCCTTGACAGTGACTCAACCGGTTATTTGTAGCGTTGTCGCGACAAAGAAGGACCCTAACCTGGAGCTAACCATTCGCGGACGGAATCTTACCGGTACGATCTCGGCTGTAAAAATCAATGATAGCCCATTAGCTCCTGTACCGACACCCGCGAGCATCCGAGACGCCGACGGAGGCAATACCCTGACAATGAATGTACCAGTGACAGTTGTTCCTGCAGGAGCCGCAGCAACTATGAACATTTTAATTACATTCGCTGCTGGTCCGCACGATACTAACAAGATGGAGTTTACGATTGCGTAACCGCAGTCATGTGCATGAACTTATGGCAGATCCAGAAGAAGCTTGTAAGAATCTCATTGAGCTCCTCAAAACGATAAATCTGGCGACGATCGGTGTTTCCGTTGCATTGATTTCAAACGTTCTGCTTTCGAGATCGGCGGCAACTCACGCTGAAAACGAAGAACTTCAGAGTATAGCGATACTTCAGAAAGTTCATGGTTTCGAATCTCCGGCATCGCTGGTCGATGGAATCGGGCTGCCCGGCGAAACACGCACCGTTCCGGGCATTATGTGCCGCTTTACCATCGTTTCGTCTCGCTTTAGCACACCGGTAATATTGGATGCAGATGTTCCTAACGCAGGCCTACCCGACAGAAGCTTTCCGCCTTTACTGATCTCGACTCCCCTCCGTGATATACATACGATCAAACACTTCAAAGGCTGGTGGAATGAGTATTGCGGCCTGAGGCGACTACTGCTGCTGCATCTCCCGCCGCTGGAGGCGCGTGTGATATGGCACGATGATAAAGGCACGACGACAACCGAACAAGTTGGTATTACAGTTGAACGGGTTCGGGCAGAGAAAGAAGTCCCTCTTTCTCCTGAAAAGTCGAAAGACGCTGTGTTGGACGCTGATTCGATTTGGGTTAGCTATTACCTACCGAATCGCTATTCCCCTCTTGGTCCGCATTTGCCATGGAAGGGAGATGCCCCTGAATACAGTCCTGAATTAACATTACATTTCAAAATGGACCAGATTGGGCTCAACCTGCCGCAAGATCTGGGCTCGTCTACGGGCCTTCGTTCCGCGGACAATCCTTTCTATGGTGATTTCGAATTCGACTTTCCGGCATTGAATGCGATTGTGGAAAAATTCGGCGCCTTCAGTTTTGAAGAGCTTCGACGGCTAATGGCTTCAGAGGATCGGCCAAAGGAGACGCTAGAAATTTTTGGCGCTAGAATACCAACAGACTTGATTGCAAAAGTTGGTGTTCCGCTTCTAATTGTACTTCAATGGCAATTTGCCTCAGTGTGTCGCTTCCTCGCACGGGCGCAACATCCAATAAGTCTCAGCAGTGCCTCACGATGGTCATTCTTGCTGAACGGATTTGGATTTGCGTTAGTCGCGTACGGCAGCGTTTCCATATTGCCGGTGGCCGCAACGCTCTCCAGCCTTTGGTATGTGGCTGGCGTGACTTGGTATGGGATCGGTCTTCTTGGGATGGTTGGATTTGCAAGCGCATTGACGACGATGAGGCTTTCGTTACTTCGCAGGAGAGTTGGTCCCGCCTTGGGCAACGGATTGGTGGACGCAGCCGCCAGCCCAGTAAACGAATCTGCCAAGGTGTAATCGAATACAATTGACCGGTGAAGTAACAATCAATTGTCGGTTGCAGAATCCCGGAGGATCTTTGTCGAGCGCATATTGGATCGCCGCAGCGGTTGTACCTGCTGGCGCTTCTCCTGCGAAACGTGCCAAGCGTGCATACGCGTAGTTTGAAGGACGGCTCCCTTTGAAGCGCAGGAGTTTGCGCGTCTCGGCGTCTCGTCCGTTTCCAGGACAGATCTGGCGCCCCGCCACGTCGGTGAGTCAGGCACTGTCGGTAGGAGTTCTCCTTCGGAGATGTTAGATTGCAGCGCTTGGCCGGTTGGCAAACGCAATGTAGCTTGAATCTTGTAGGTTCCCGGTACGGTGAATGTGTAGCCACCCGATTGGCGAAAAATGGCAATGTCGCGTCGGAAGGCTCTTTGCGCGTAATCGGACGTTCCCCGTTAGCGTGGCAGAATCGGGTCTGGGTCCGAAACCGAAAGCGCTCTCCATCCGGGCGGCGTTATCCATATTTGGAATGAGGATACCCGGGATCGATCGATCTCATCAGGGACGAGAACAGCCGGTTGAAGCCTTCCAGTCGACTGGATTGTCGCCAATGCAAAAAACATGAGACGCAATACAAAATACCTTGTATAATAACAAGCTTTCCGGTATATGTATGCTTGCGCTGTGGACGACGTCTGTATGCTGTTTTAGCGCAGACACGGAGGGGAGTCGTGGAGCACGGAGGGACGTGCAACCTCACTCAAATCGTCGAAGTTTACGACCGTTAGTATCATCAAGAGAAATCGTCTTATTAAAATGACATTCAGCGAAAAGAAATGACGAGACGAGCGGTACACTGTTTCACCTAAGTGGAAACCGGTAATGATGTATATACGTCCTTCTAGGACGATCCGTTCGGTGGGAGGGTATTCCTTTCTACGTTCAAGTAGGCGGATCGCTCGGTGGGATGCTTTTTGTAATAGACGTTTTCCTGGTGATCATCCTTAAGGAACCTATAAACTGTGACTAGTGGCGCGGGAATACTGTTGCTCGCTCGTCAGCACATTGGTGAGCAATATGAAAACGTGCTTGTGCCGGAGAACAATCCGAACTGGCACGGCCCGCGGGAAACTGTTCTGAGTTTGCGTCCTGGTGGATATTCCAAGATACGCAGATTTCTTTACGCCCATGCATTGTTATCGCTATGAACCCAGCAATCTGGAAGTAAACCTCCAAGTGAGTCATTCTTAGAGTTTATTATAGCCGGTCTGGTTGACTTCCTTGAATACGCAAAGATAGTAGTCTACGCGTTTTTGGCGGGCTTTGCTGAGCGTTTAGTACATGATGCAGTCGATCGCCGGGGCGATGAACGCTAACAAATAGCTATCCTTACTCCGAGGATTCTTTTATCAAGCTTTCCCGTCACTCGACTGCCCAGACAACTCTCTTTGACCAAAGGCTCACCAGGTTTAAAGACGAGGCGAAGATCGGTAACTGCCTCGGAGAAATGCAATCAACGATAATTTCGACGCTTCCTTTTGGTCTACACTCAACCCTTATACTTTAGCTCATGAAGAAAATAGCTTTTGGCATGGCTATCTTCGTACTCAACATCTCTGCCCAAGCCAACGTAGGAAAGACACTTGTCATTGGCGATTCATTACTTGAAGCGGGTCTTGGAAAGCGTTTGGCCCAAGCCACGAGCCAAGGTGGAGGGGAGTCTTGTGTGCTCTCGGTGTCCGGTTCAAGCTTTAAGGATTGGACCGACAAACAGCTGAGAAACAAGAATGGCGCGAATATCCGACATTTTGTTAATGGGAGAACCGTTTCGTGGGAGGAAAAAACTCTGACGGAAGAGGATTTAGATGGGTTAAATGTTTTCACTATATTGAAAAACCCCCAGAAACTTAGTTGTGGAAGTCAACCTTTTACATCAATTGTCGTCGAATTGGGCGCGAATAGTCCTGCGACGGACGACCCTGTACCGTACATGCAGAAAATTATCGACCAAGCCATAGGCAACCATATCAACCCGAAGAACGTTCGTTTTATTCTTCCCCCAGGTAAGAAGACCTATGCCAATATTGCTCCCAAGATACGCAAGAGTTATATGAAAAATTACGGTCCAGAAATGTACTATGACGTCAATGAGAGAGCCGCGAAGTTTCTTACTAAGGCGAAGCTTCCAGAGCCGTATGATACCTCACGAAAACTTAGGATTCCGGACAAAGAGTTCTCGGACGGCGTCGAGCACTTCTATGGTTCACCCAGCGAAAAGACCTGGGCTAATAACTTAGCGATATGGCTCAATTCACCCTGAGGCGAGAGGGAGGGAGTAGAAGGGTCACATCTCAACGGCCTGTCGCCCAAATGGCCACCAAAACGCTTAATCGGACTTATTTCCAAGAAAAGCGATTTGGTTTTACCAGCGGTCTACGTAGAAGCTCAGCCTTTCACCGAGGAGTAGGAGTTGTTAAAATCAATGACAGAAGTATTGGAGGGGATGCCAATTTCCTTGAATCGCGATTTTCCCGCGGATCGCGTGATTTCACGCTTGTGATCTGGCGAGTGACTAGCTATCAGATTCATTGGAAATAATATGTTCCGTCAGTCAGTGCCCGTCCAGTATCTAAGCCATTCATGAGAGAACCGCGTCCAGTTCGAAAGCTAAAAGGCGCTGCGAAAAGGGGAGATAAAAGAGCTGACCAAGGGCAACGCGCGCTCACACCCGTCCCTGGCGGGAAGGCCCTTGCACGCCTTCGCTTTTTTGAGGAGCAGCGAGGTCTGCGCAACAAAGGCGAGGGAAGCAGCGAGTCGCCGGATCAAGTGAAGGGGCAAGAGGGCCCCGAAAACTAGCCGTTTGCCATGGCGACTGCCGGACGCGTCTCGACAAATGCCAGCTGAGTTTTCCACAGAGCAGGGATCGCAGGTTTGGCGTCCAATTGGGCCGTTTTGTATTCCTCACGGTCAAACATACGGCTCCGGCAGCGGTAGCCGCCCTGCAATTTCGGGTCGTGTCTCCGCGATCGCTGTCGATCCTGCAAATCCAGACCACATTTTGCTCGGCGCCGCCGCTGGCGGGATATGGGAGACAAGAAATCTTGGCGCTACATGGGCGCCGCGGACTGATGATCAACCATCGCTTGCGACGGGCGCCATCGCATTTGACCCCTCGAATCCTTCGGTTGTTTACGCCGGAACTGGAGAGGGAGACTCTTTCGCCTCCCTCGGTGCAGGCCTGCTCCGATCTACAGACGGGGGTACCACTTGGTCCATGCATGCGCAGGACCCCTTCTTCGGCCTCGGTTTTCTTGACTTAATCGTAGATCCAACCAACGCGAAACATCTCCTCGCGGCGATCATAAATCCATACGTCACAAACGACGATATCGCGTACACTGGCGGTGTTTTTGAATCAACTGATGGCGGCTTGGGCTGGCAGCAGCGGCGCTCACCGCTGACTTGGGATCTCTCCATGCATCCAGCGGTGCGGGGGAATCCAAATTCGACAAAGGAAATATTTGCCGCCTGCTATGATGGGGTATTTCGGTCGACCGATGGCGGCACGAATTGGCTTCAAGTTTCGCTGCCGGGCGCGCCAACGAACTTTAGCCGGATTGGGGTGTCCCATTCACCGTTAAATGGTGGTGTCGTGTACGTGTTTGCAGCTGGGCCGCCCGAGATCCAGGATCCAGTGAATTTCCCGACCGATCCCGATGCTAAAATGCCGACGCCATATTTCTGGCGCCGGGATGAATTCGGGGGAAATTTCAGCGCCTTTTCTCCGGGGCCGCCTGATTTGCAGACTGGTCAGGCTTCATATGACTGGTTCATCGCGGTCGCTCCTAATAATCCTGACGTGCTCTATCTGGGAGCGATTAATACCCATCGCGGCGTCCGCTCAGAAGCAGGCAGATGGAAATGGGATAATATTTCAGCGAAAAATGGGGGCGATTCGATTCATCCAGATCAACATGCGATAGCCTTCAGCCCTGTGGATCCGAATGTCATCTACATTGGTTGTGACGGAGGCCTGTTTCGCTCCTCGGACGCGGGGGTGACGTGGAAGTCACTGAATAAAGGCCTATCGATTACTGAGTTCGAGTTTCTCGCGCAACATCCGCGATTTGAAGCATACTTATTGGCTGGAACGCAGGATAATGGCACGTTGCGATATGAAGGGGAGGAGGTTTGGTTCCACGTACAGGACGGCGACGGCGGAGATTGTGGTGTTAATGCCGCGTCCCCTTACACCTGTTATCACAGTTTCTACGG
>Ga0213878_10000547_pt1 | contig 13946 bp, 12 predicted proteins | sample VelepicoBEBS_R02_FD_161053 | JGI IMG/M metagenome (GOLD analysis project Ga0213878, IMG submission 161053) | Vellozia epidendroides bulk soil microbial communities from rupestrian grasslands, the National Park of Serra do Cipo, Brazil - BS_R02 | ecosystem: Environmental > Terrestrial > Soil >... | reverse complement strand
TGACGTTCAGCAAATCAAGGTAGGTGGGCACCGGACCGCCCTGCGCGCTTAACGAGTCGACATACAGTACGCCGCCATAGCGGGCGCCGGTTTCACGGGCCACCTGGCGCGCGGGCTTGTCTGAAATGGTGCTTTCGCTAAAGACCGCCGGAATGTGGTTTTTGCGCACCTCATCGACAACCTTACGCACCTGCTGCGGCGTTCCCTGCTGATCGGCGTTGATGGGCCACAGGTACAGCTCTTTTAGCCCAAGATCGCGCGCCAGATAAGAGAATGCGCCTTCACTGGAGACCAGCCAGCGCTGGTTTTCCGGGATGGCGGCCACCTGCTGGCGCAGCGGCGCCATCGTCCGGGTGATTTTGGCTTTATAAGCCTCGGCGTTACGCTGATAGGTTTCGGCGTTAGCGGGATCATATTTCACCAGCGCATCGCGAATATTGTTCACATAGATAAGCGCGTTATCCGCCGACATCCACGCATGCGGGTTCGGTTTACCGTTGTACGGCCCTTCGGTAATCCCCATCGGCGTTATCCCGGCGGTGACCACCACCTCCGGTACACCGCGCAGATGTTGATAAAAGCGCTGGAACCACAGTTCCAGGTTCATGCCGTTGACAAGAATAAGCTGGGCGCCCTGCGCGCGTTTAATGTCGCCTGGGGTAGGCTGATACTCATGGATTTCCGCACCCGGTTTGGTGATGGAGCTGACATCTGCCGCATCACCCGCCACGTTTTTTGCCATATCGGCAATCACCGTAAAGGTGGTAACCACCTTAAATTTTTCCTGTGCCCATGCAGGAAGCGACCAGACGGAACTCAGAATGGCCCCGAGGATCAGAGCCCGAACAGCAGTCGTAGGGTGCATCGCAATGTCTCCATGAGGTGATTAAATTCAGAACACTTATAGCCAATGCTATTTTTTATAGCATAAGCTATATCTAAATGAAAATGATTATCACCTAGTGCTTTGTGGCATGCCTGTGCCTGAATGGAAAACGCTGTTGTCCAAATGGCAACTCGTTCGCGATAGCGTTCTCTTTTATCCTTTGCGCCACCGATTACGCGAGGACCTTATGGCACGTTTTCTTCTCTGCAGTTTCGCCCTTGTTTTGCTCTACCCGACAGGCATTGATATGTATCTGGTGGGGCTGCCCAGCATTGCGCAGGATCTCGGGGCAAGCGAAGCACAGTTGCACATCGCTTTTTCCGTATATCTGACGGGTATGGCGGCAGCGATGCTGTTTGCCGGACGTATCGCCGATAAAGCCGGAAGACAGCCTGTCGCTATCTGCGGCGCCATCATCTTTGCGTTGGCGTCGGTATTGTGCGCGAATGCCAGCACCAGCATGTTATTCCTGACCGGGCGCTTTATTCAGGGCATTGGCGCAGGCAGTTGCTATGTGGTGGCGTTCGCCATTATGCGCGATACGCTGAGCGACCAGCGGCGGGCAAAAGTGCTCTCGCTGCTGAATGGGATCACCTGCATCGTACCGGTACTGGCGCCCGTGCTAGGTAACCTGATCATGCTGAAACTCCCCTGGCAAAGCCTGTTCTGGGTCATGTGTGCGATGGGCATTATGGTCTGTTTGCTGTCAACGCTGGTCCTCAAAGAAACACACCCAGGCTCGCGTGCAAATGAAATACGCCCCTCTCTACCGCTGGCGGAAACGCTATTCAACCGCTTTTTTATCAGTCGGGTGATGATGACCACGCTGTGTGTCACAGCGATCCTGACCTTCGTGAACGTTTCGCCAGTGTTGCTCATGGATATCATGCACTATAGTCGCAGCGAGTATTCAACCATCATGGCGTTGACCGCGATGGTCAGTATGACGGTCTCATTCTCTACCCCATTTGCGCTTAGTCTGTTTCGCCAGCGCACCCTGATGTTAAGCGCACAGGGGTTATTTCTTCTTGCCGCCGTCGTCCTCGCCTCCGCCGCCACGCACAAGATGACGCTGTTTGGCTTAACGCTTATCTGTTGTGGTTTTTCGCTGGGGTTTGGCGTGAAGATGAGTCAGGCGCTGGGTCCCTTTGCCAAACGCGCAGGCGTCGCCAGTTCCGTATTGGGCATTGCGCAGGTTTGCGGTTCCTCACTGTATATTTGGCTGACGGCGGTTCTTGGCGTGAGCGCATTGAATATGCTGATCGGGATACTGATTAGCTGTAGCATGGTCTGTATTCTGTTGATTCTGTTCGTAGACACGACGGCAACTACCCCTGACCATGAAAAAATCCATCGCCAGTCTCGATCTTAACCTGCTGATTTGTCTTCAGCTGTTGTTGCAGGAGCGCAGCGTCAGCAGGGCGGCCAGCCGCATGAACGTCACGCCCTCCGCTGTCAGCAAATCGCTGGCGAAGCTGCGGGGGTGGTTTAACGACCCGCTGTTTGTTAAAACCCCGCAGGGGTTACATCCAACGCCGCTGGCGGTCAGCATGGAGCAGGACCTGGCGGACTGGATGCAGATGAGCCACCAGCTGCTCGATAAACCCCATTACGAAACGCCGCGCGGATTGACCTTTGAGCTGGCGGCCGAGTCGCCGCTGATGATGATTGCGCTGAACGCGCTGTCGCAGCAGATCTATCAGCGCTATTCCCAAGCGACGCTGCGTGTGCGCAACTGGGATTACGATTCGCTGGACGCAATTATTCGCGGCGAAGTGGATCTCGGGTTTACCGGGCGCGAAAGCCACCCTCGATCGCGCGAATCCCTCAGCCTGTTGCCGTGGTTTGTCGATTTTGAGGTGTTGTTTACCGATTTACCGCGCGTGTATCTGCGCGAGGATCATCCGGCGTTGCAGGACGACTGGAATCTGCAAACATTTCTGCGTTACCCGCATATCAGCATCTGTTGGGAGAATAGCGACACCTGGGCGCTGGACCGGGTGTTGAACGAGCTGGGGTGTAAGCGGAATATCGCCCTGAGCCTGCCGGGGTTTGAGCAATCTATGTTTATGGCCGCCCAGCCGGATCACACGTTGCTGGCAACGGCGCCCTTCTACTGTCAGCACTACAATCAGCAGCACGGCCTGAAGCTGGTGACGCGCCCCATCCCGCTCGAGGAGAGCGAGCTGCAAAAGATTGCCGTCCCGTTCACCCTGCTGTGGCACAAGCGTAACGGCCATAACCCGAAAATCATCTGGCTGACGTCGATGATTAAGCAACTGTACGGCGAAACCTTTAAAGCCCAGGTCCGTTGGGAATGAGCCGGTAAATTCGTGAACGAGCAGGCTATTGCGTCAAAGGAAATGTAAATGTTCTGCTCCGGGGCTTTTCAGCGCCGCTTTTCCGCATTAAAACCTCATTAGTTTACGCGATAATGACGTTATCGTTTTACACGTCTGACCATTAATCACGGAGAGAAATAATGGCAACGCACTTTGCAAGAGGGATCTTTAACGACGGGCAGCTCATCTCAGTACGTCTGCCCGCATCCTGCCATAACGACGCACGTCGAATGCCGCAGCACCGCCGCACACGTTTCCTCGCCTCGCGGGCGCTGCTCGCTGAGCTGATGAGCATGCTGTACGGCGTCCGCCAACTGCCGGATATCCTTATCCGACCGGATGGCAAACCGGTGTTTCGCGACCGCGACCAGCCGCGTTTTTCCATTGCTTACGCCGGGAATATCGTCGGCGTTGCGCTTTGTACCGAAGGCGAGTGCGGCCTCGATATGGAGCTACAGCGCGCGATGCGCAACTTCCAGAGCCCGAGAGCGCTCGATAACTACCCGTTCAGCAATAACGAAACGCTGTGGATAAACAACCAGAGCGACCCTAACGAAGCGCGCATCCAGCTAGCGACGCTGCGCCAGAGTATCCTGAAGCTCACCGGCGATGTACATAACAATTGCGCGCAACAGCTGCAGCTGTTGCCGGGTTCGGGACGCCTGCGCACCACTCGCGTTCAGCAGATCGAAGCGATTTGCGATGCCGAAGACGTGCTGGTGTGGTCGATTGCCGCCAGTCCCTCGATAGAGAGGCTAAAAGTCTGGGAGTTTGACGCCCAGCGCGGCTGGCGAAGCCTGCCGGATATGAATGCCCGCGCCAATGCCCCCGCCGGTTGTCTGATGCGTTTTACCAGCCTGCCCGCAGAAAAAGCCCTTATACTCAACCAGGCCGTGTCCTGCGATGAAAAGGAGTCATCATGTCTGAAGCATTGAACGTTGTTACGTTACTGGGAAGCCTGCGCAAAGGTTCATTTAACGGTATGGTCGCCCGTACCCTGCCGAAAATAGCCCCCGCCGGAATGCGCATATCGCCATTGCCGTCGATTGCCGATATTCCGCTGTACGATGCGGATATCCAGCAAGAGGAAGGGTTTCCGCAAAGCGTTGAGGCTTTGGCAGCGCAGATTCGTGACGCCGACGGCGTCGTGATTGTCACGCCGGAGTATAACTATTCGGTGCCGGGCGGCCTGAAGAACGCCATCGACTGGCTGTCGCGTCTGCCGAACCAGCCGCTGTCCGGCAAGCCGGTGCTGATTCAGACCAGCTCAATGGGCGCTATCGGCGGCGCGCGCTGCCAGTATCACCTGCGCCAGATCCTCGTGTTCCTGGATGCCATGGTGATGAACAAACCTGAGTTTATGGGCGGCGTGATTCAGAATAAGGTGGACCCGCAATCGGGTGAAGTGATTGACCAGAGCACGCGGGATCATCTGACCAGTCAGTTGACCGCGTTTGGTGAGTATATTCAGCGGGTGAAAGTATAGCCTTCCTGTCTCCCTCGCCAGACGGCGAGGGAGACACATGCATTAATGCGCGTCGATAAACACAATCTTCAGCACAAACAACAGCGCGACGACGATGACGCAAGGGCTGAGGTCGCGGAAACGACCGGTACCGATTTTCATCACGCAGTAAGAGATAAAGCCCAGCGCAATCCCCTCGGTGATCGAGAAGCTGAACGGCATCATCACCGCAGTGATAAACGCGGGAACGGCTTCCGTCAGATCTTCCCATTTCACGCGAGCAAGGCTTGAGGTCATCAGTACGCCGACGTAAATCAGCGCGCCAGCCGCCGCATACGGCGGTACCATACCCGCCAGCGGGGAGAGGAAGATAACCAGCAAGAACAGCAGGCCAACGACCACCGCAGTCAGGCCGGTACGCCCGCCCACAGACACCCCAGAGGACGACTCGATATACGCGGTAACGGAAGACGTCCCGATAAAGGAACCGGCAACGGAGGAGATACTGTCGACAAACAGCGCCTGCTTCATGCGCGGAAATTTGCCTTTCTCATCGGTCAGACCCGCTTTATCGGTAACGCCGATCAACGTACCGGAGGAGTCAAAAAGGTTAACCAGCATAAAGGAGAAAATCACGCCCGAGAGACCGATGTTCAGGGAACCGGCGAGATCGACATGACCAATGACAGAAGTGACATCCGGCGGCGTGGACACAATTCCGGTGTAATGGACATCGCCCAGCATCCAGCCCAGCAGCGTGGTGACCACGATAGAAACCAGCACCGCCGCATGAATGTTGCGGGAGGCCAGAATCGCGATGATAAAGAAGCCCAGCACGCCCAGCAGCACGCTGTGAGACGTCAGGTTGCCGATGGCCACCAGAGTCTCTTTGTTCGCCACAATGACCCCGGCGTTCTTCAGCCCCATCATGCCGATAAACAGGCCGATGCCGCTGGTAATCCCCACGCGCAGGCTCACCGGAATATTGGCGATCATCCAGTAGCGGACGCGGAAAATCGTCAGCAGCAGCAGGCCGATAGCGCCCCAGAAAATCGCGCCCATACCAATCTGCCACGGCAGCCCCATCGCGCCGACCACGACAAACGCAAAGAAGGCGTTAAGACCCATTGCTGGCGCCAGCGCAACCGGCAGATTAGCAAAAAGCCCCATCAAAATGCTGCCAAATGCGGCGATAAGACAGGTTGTCACAAAGACCGCGCTGGTATCCATGCCAGCCGCGCCCAGAATCTGCGGGTTAACGAAGACGATATAAACCATCGTCAGGAACGTCGTAAAACCGGCGATCACTTCGGTGCGAGCCGAAGTGCCGTGGTCGCGCAGTTTAAACACGCGCTCAAGCAGTCCCTGACCCGAAGCCTGGGTTGTGTGTTGTTGGCTCATCATCTGGTTCCAAACAAAGGAGGGGAAAATTCGTCGCTATCCTATACCAAAATGCGACAATAGGGGTGCCTGAGACACATTTTTTTTCATTGAATTTTCTTATACGGCAACGATTGCGTCAGGCGAATTGCAGTGAGTAAACGTTAAACTTGTTAAGACAGGAAACGGCATGTCCAGTATTGAGGCGGTATTTTTCGACTGCGACGGGACGCTCGTCGACAGCGAGGTTATCTGTTCGCGTGCCTATGTGCACATGTTCCAGGAGTTCGGCATTACGCTTGAGCTCGACGAAATTTTTAAACGTTTCAAAGGGGTAAAACTCTACGAAATCATTGATACCATCAACGCGGAATACGGCGTTGACCTGCAAACAGCCCGCCTTGAGCCGGTATACCGCGCCGAAGTGGCGCGCCTGTTTGATACTGAGCTTGAGGTGATTGCTGGCGCGAATGCGCTGCTCAATGCCATGGCGGTGCCGATGTGCGTGGTGTCGAACGGGCCGGTGAGTAAAATGGAGCATTCGCTGGGGAAAACCGGCATGTTGCACCATTTTCCCGAGAAGCTGTTCAGCGGCTACGACATTCAGCGCTGGAAGCCCGACCCGGCGCTGATGTTCCATGCGGCGAAAACGATGAACGTGAACGTTGAAAACTGCATTCTGGTGGATGATTCGACCGCAGGCGCGCAATCAGGTATTGCGGCAGGCATGGAGGTGTTCTACTTCTGCGCCGATCCGCACAACAAACCTCTCAACCACCCGAAGGTGACGACGTTTACCGATTTGGCGCAACTGCCGGAACTGTGGAAAACGCGAGGGTGGAAGATCACACGATGAGTTTCCGGTTTTCTCCCCAGAGGAGCGAGGGAAAAAAACGGGCTGGTATTGTAGGGCGGGTAAGCATCAGCGCCACCCGCCACAAACATCACGCTTTCGGCTCTTTTTCCGCCAGCAGTTTTTCCAGTTCATCGCCGCCCACGTGACGGAAGTCCTGGCCTTTGACGAAGTAGAAGATGTACTCGCAAATATTCTGGCAACGGTCACCGATACGCTCGATTGAACGGGCGCAGAACAACGCGGTCAGCACGCTCGGGATCGTACGGGAGTCTTCCATCATGTAGGTCATCAGCTGACGCACAATGCCTTCATACTCCTGATCCACTTTCTTGTCTTCACGGTAAATACGTACCGCTTCATCAAGATCCATACGCGCAAACGCGTCGAGCACGTCGTGCAGCATCTGGACGGTATGACGACCCAGCGACTCCAGGCTCACCAGCAGAGGCTGGTGCTGCTGAGAGAACTTCTCCAGCGCCGTACGGCAGATTTTATCCGCCACGTCGCCGATACGCTCAAGCTCGGCGATGGTTTTAATGATAGCCATCACCAGACGCAGGTCGCTCGCCGTCGGCTGACGTTTGGCGATGATGCGCACACAGGCCTCATCAATCGCCACTTCCATCATGTTGACCTGTTTGTCGCCATCGATGACGCGTTTCGCCAGTTCACTATCCTGGTTATGCATGGCAGTGATCGCATCAGACAGTTGCTGCTCCACCAGCCCGCCCATGGTCATCACCTGGGTACGAATATGCTCCAGTTCTGCGTTGAACTGGCCGGAAATATGTTTATTAAGGTTAAGGTTGTCCATGGTTTCTCCACATGCACTAAAGCAAATCAACCGTAGCGGCCAGTAATATAGTCTTCAGTCTGTTTCTTCGCGGGCTTAGTAAACAGATCGTCCGTGTTGCTGAACTCAATCAGCTCGCCAAGATACATAAACGCCGTATGGTCGGAGCAACGGGCAGCCTGCTGCATGTTGTGCGTAACGATAACGACGGTGTAATCCTCTTTAAGCTCGGTGATCAGCTCCTCAATACGACCGGTTGAGATAGGGTCAAGCGCTGAACACGGCTCATCAAGCAGCAGGACTTCCGGGCGAATCGCAATACCGCGTGCGATGCACAGACGCTGCTGCTGACCACCTGAGAGAGAATACCCGCTCTGGTGCAGTTTATCTTTGGTTTCGTTCCATAATGCGGCTTTGGTCAAGGCCCACTGCACGCGCTCGTCCATATCGGCGCGGGAGAGTTTCTCAAACAGGCGCACGCCAAAGGCGATGTTGTCATAGATGGACATCGGGAACGGCGTCGGCTTCTGGAAGACCATGCCGACTTTCGCGCGCAGCAGCGCGATATCCTGGGTATTGGTAAGGATGTTGTCGCCATCCAGCAGGATTTCACCTTCAGCGCGCTGCTCCGGGTACAGTTCGAACATTTTGTTGAACGTACGCAGCAGGGTGGATTTACCGCAACCAGACGGGCCGATAAACGCCGTCACCTGGTTTTTCGCGATATCCAGGTTGATGTTCTTCAGGGCATGGAATTTGCCATAGTAGAAGTTCAAATCACGAACCGTAATTTTACCTGGGCCGGTATTCGCCATACTCATCTCAATCTCTTCCTCATTCGACGCCGCTTTCGCCGCGCCGTAAAAATTAACCGTGTTTACGTTTCGCGAAAATCACGCGAGCCAGAATGTTCAGCAACAGGACGCAGAGGGTAATAATCAACACCCCTGCCCATGCCAGCTGCTGCCACTCAGCAAACGGGCTCATTGCAAATTTGAAAATGGTCACCGGCAGGTTGGCAATCGGCTGCATCATGTCGGTACTCCAGAACTGGTTCGACAGCGCGGTAAACAGCAGCGGCGCGGTTTCGCCCGCAATACGCGCGACGGCCAGCAACACCCCGGTCATGATGCCGGATATCGACGCTTTCAGCGTAATCGCGGAGATCATCTTCCACTTCGGCGTACCCAGCGCGTAGGCCGCTTCACGCAGGCTGTCCGGCACCAGCTTCAGCATGTTCTCGGTGGTACGAATAACGATAGGCACCTGCAGCAGCGCCAGCGCAATAACGCCCGCCCAGCCGGAGAAGTGCTCCATCTGCATGACCACGATGGTATAAACGAACAGACCGACAACGATAGACGGCGCCGAAAGCAGAATATCGTTGATAAAACGGATGATTTCCGCCAGCCAGGATTTACGGCCATATTCAGCCAGGTAGACGCCCGCCAGAATCCCCAGCGGCGTACCGAAAACCGTCGCCCACAGGATTAACAGGCCGCTACCGGCCAGGGCATTCGCCAGACCACCGCCCGCAGTGTTCGGCGGCGGCGTCATTTCGGTAAACAGCGCCAGCGACATGCCGTCGATGCCGCGTACAACGGTAGAAAACAGGATCCACACCAGCCAGAACAACCCGAACGCCATCGTCGCCATTGAAAGCGTCAGCGCGATACGGTTTTTGGTGCGGCGGCGGGCCTGCATTTTGCGGCGGGACTCCGCCAGTTCAGCCGTCGTTTGCATTTCAAGAGTCGCCATTAACGTGCCCCCTCGTTTTTCGCGAGGCGCAGGATCATCAGTTTAGAAATCGCCAGGACGATAAAGGTGATCACGAACAGAATTAAACCCAGCTCCATCAGCGCAGCGACGTGGAGGCCGGATTCAGCTTCCGCAAACTCGTTGGCCAGCGCAGAGGTAATGCTGTTACCTGGCATAAACAGCGAGGCGCTGTCGAGTTGGTAGGTGTTGCCGATGATAAAGGTGACCGCCATGGTTTCACCCAGCGCGCGGCCAAGGCCGAGCATTACGCCGCCAATCACGCCGTTTTTGGTAAACGGCAGCACGATGCGCCAGATAACTTCCCAGGTGGTGCAGCCGATGCCGTAGGCCGACTCTTTCATCATCACCGGGGTTTGTTCAAATACGTCGCGCATAACAGCGGCGATGTACGGAATGATCATAATGGCGAGGATCACGCCAGCGGCCAGCAGACCGATACCAAAAGCCGGGCCAGAGAACAGGGAGCCGACAATGGGAATGGCAGACAGCACGTTCCCGACCGGCTCCTGAAACCAGGTGGCAAACAGCGGAGCAAAAATAAACAGGCCCCACATGCCGTAAACAATACTCGGAATGGCCGCCAGCAACTCAATCGCGATACCCAGCGGGCGTTTCAGCCAGTTTGGCGCCAGCTCCGTCAAAAACAGCGCGATGCCGAAACTCACCGGAACGGCGATCAGCAGCGCAATCAAGGAGGTGACCAGCGTGCCGTAGATAGGCACCAGCGCACCGTAGATGTCATTCGGCGCATCCCACTCTTTCGTCCACAGGAAGGAGAAACCGAATTTCTGGATGCTAGGCCAGGAGGAGAAAATCAGGGAGACGATAATGCCGCCGAGCATAAATAGCACAATCAGCGCAGCCAGTTTTACCAGCGCGCCGAAGAGGAGGTCACCCTTTTTGCTCGGGGGATTAAATGCAGGCTTGGTTGCAGCCATAAATTACTCTTCAGTTAAGACGTTTTACGAATATGGGCGGGTAAGCACCATCACCACCCGCCATTTTCGTTATTTTTTCCAATTAGTACAGCGCTTTACCGCTGCTGTCTTTTACGTTGGTCTTCCATGCAGCACGTACCTGCTCAACCACGCTTTCCGGCAGAGAAGCGTAATCCAGCGCATTCGCTTCTTTGCTGCCGTTTTTATAGGCCCAGTCAAAGAATTTCAGCACTTCAGCGCCCTGCTCAGGTTTCTTCTGCTCTTTGTGCACCAGAATGAAGGTGGTGGAGGTGATTGGCCACACGTCCGCGCCTTTCTGGTTGGTCAGGTCCTGAGCGAAAGATTTGCTCCAGTCAGCGCCTTTCGCCGCGTTGGAGAAGCTCTGTTCGGTCGGGCTGACGTCAGCGCCATCAGCAGACTTCAGCTTGGTGTAGGTCAGGTTGTTCTGCTTCGCGTAAGCATATTCAACGTAGCCGATGGAGCCCGGCAGACGCTGTACGAAAGCAGCGATACCGTCGTTGCCTTTACCGCCCAGACCCGTCGGCCAGTTAACGGTAGAACCAGCGCCGATTTTGGATTTCCACTCTTCGTTCACTTTAGCCAGGTAGCTGGTGAAGACGAAAGAGGTGCCAGAACCGTCAGCGCGACGAACCACGGCGATGTTCTGAGAAGGCAGTTTCTTGCCCGGGTTCAGTTTAACAATCGCTTCGTCGTCCCACTTTTTGATGTTGCCCAGGTAGATATCGCCCAGGGTTTTGCCGTCGAGCACCAGCTCGCCGGATTTGAAGCCAGGCAGGTTAACCGCCAGCACGACACCGCCGATTACGGTCGGGAACTGGAACAGGCCTTCCTGAGAGAGCTTATCGTCGCTCAGCGGGGCGTCAGACGCGCCGAAGTCAACGGTATTTGCTGTGATTTGTTTAACGCCACCGGAGGAGCCGATACCCTGATAGTTAACCTTGTTGCCGGTTTCTTTCTGGTAGGTATCCGCCCATTTGGCATACACCGGCGCAGGGAACGTTGCACCAGCGCCAGTCAGGCTCGCTGCTGCAAATGCAGAGAAAGCGCTCATCGATAAGGTCGCGGCGACAACAGTTGCGACAGTGGTACGCATAACTTTCATAATGTCTCCTGCAAGAATTCGTAAATCGTTGTTTAAGTGGCTACGGTGAGCAAAATAGGACAAACAGGTGACAGTTAAATGTACGAATTATGACAGTTTTATGACAATCGAAATTTTAGATAAACTGAACAAATAAATACATTTAATATCAATAAGTTATAAATATTTATGACAGCCAATTGTCAGTGAAGTTTTATTTTTGTGACACCTAAAAGCGTAGTCAAAGATGACAGTTTGTCATCAACCCGGCGAAGCGTATTCTTTTACCGGGTGATGAAAAAACAGGCAGAAGAGAAGAGAATAGCTGCCGTTTGGCAGCCTTTTCGATGAGCTTAGCGTCCGTGGTATACGGTCTGGCCTTCAAACATCGTCCAGATAACATTGGCATCTCTGAGTTTTTCGATGCTTACCTTCTCCAGGTTGCGATCGAACAGAACCAGGTCCGCGCTTTTTCCAACCGCAATGGAGCCTATCGCGTTATCACGGCCAATGACTTTCGCGGCGTTCAGGGTGTACGCCTGCAACATCGCCGCCCTGCTGATTTTCTCGCTATCCGGAGGCAACTCGCCCTGCTCGCCGATACGCGTAACGGCGGTATAAATCGCCAGCAGCGGATTAGGGCTGGAGACAGGCCAGTCGCTGGCGCCAGCTATCAGCGCATGGTGGCGATACAGTTCGCCTGCAGGGTAGAGATGCTGTAATAACGGCGCAGGTACTTTTCCGTCCACCAGCATCGTCGAGGCGCCATCTTTACCCGCCCACAAGAGCTGCATGGAAGCCGCGACGTTCAGCTGCTGAAAACGGGGAAAGCTTTGCGGGCTTACCACTTCAAGGTGGGTGATACTGTGCAGTATATGGCTGTCGCCATTTTCCTTACGGGCGCAGGCGACCGCATCAAGAGACTCCTGTACGGCACGATCGCCAATCGCATGGAAATGCACGATCAGACGTTCAGCATCAGCTTTGGCAATCAGCTGGCAATACTTCACCTTATCCAGCGAGTTATCGCCGCTATAACCAGGGCGATTAAGATAAGGCTGGCTCAGTTTTGCCGTCTGGGAGGGGTATTCGATAACCCCATCCTGGAAAATTTTAATCCCTGCCAGCCCGAAGTCTGCGGTTGACGAAAATCTCTCGCGCAGCGCCACAACATCATCAATCGCCGAAGGCGAAGCATTAATATTGACCAACGCCAGCCCGGTAACGTGCGCGGTTAATTTCCCGGCCTTCGCCAGCGACGTATAGGCGGGAAGTAACCCCTCATCCGAGCGGCCCGGGTTGGCATCAAACATAGGCGCCAGCGGACGAATGTTGCTCAGCGGCTCCATCCAGGCCGTCACGCCAAAGCGATTCATCACATTCGCGCCCGCCGTAATGGATTGCGCTATTTTTGCATCGTCCACCGGAGGAATTGAGCTCAATACCCGATCCCATGCCCCTTCCGTCACAAAGCCATTTATTTTGCCATCTGGCGTTAATCCTGTACCCGCTTTAATACGGCTGTCTGCTGTACGTAACATCTCGGGGGTTATTCCCGCTTTGCGCAGCATGGCCTGGTTAACCCAACCGGTATGAGCATCATATCCAGCCAGGACAACCGGAATATTTTTATACGCTGGCGCGTTAAAAACGGTATCTAACAGATTTATATTATTCCAGTAATCCAAAGAAACATTACTGTAGTACTGTATTCCCTGAATATCACGCTGTGGGTTATTTTTATTTTTCTCGACAAAAGACGTTATTTCGCCAGCATTTTTCATTCCTTCAGGAAACTCGAGCGTTAGGGTCTGAAACCCAGCATCAGCGACATGAGCATGCGTGTCGATCATGCCCGGCATCAGGTACTTCCCTTGCAGGTCTACCCGTTTTGCGTCCTGTCCCATCTGATGCAGCACATCCTGATAGCGCCCCACCGCAATAATATTCTTACCTTCGATACCGATGGCTTCCGGGTGCGGATCGTCAGGGTCTGCGCTATATATTTCACCACCATAGATAAGAACTCTGTTATTGTTCTGCTGAGCACAAACAGTAAAAGAGGAAATAGCCAGCGTACTTGCCAGAAAAATCGTCAAACGTTTCATCATTAACTCCGTTGCGTTGCGAATAAACACGATAATAATTGTTGTAAGACGTTATTCTTCTGGTGTATTTTTTAAAGGGATGCAAATATCATAAACATAGTAATCACGGATAGTATTGGTTTCATTATAATATTTTTCATAGCAAGGCCTGTCGCCATGAATATACCCCCAGGTTTTGACCCAGGCCAACGCAATATCCCAGGTATCCTCTATCCGTTCACAGCAGGCCGCAAATTTACACACGGCGTAGGTTCCTGCTGAAAGCGTCTGCACCGCAACGCCTCTGTCAGGCTTCTC
>Ga0213878_10000546_pt1 | contig 13949 bp, 7 predicted proteins | sample VelepicoBEBS_R02_FD_161053 | JGI IMG/M metagenome (GOLD analysis project Ga0213878, IMG submission 161053) | Vellozia epidendroides bulk soil microbial communities from rupestrian grasslands, the National Park of Serra do Cipo, Brazil - BS_R02 | ecosystem: Environmental > Terrestrial > Soil >... | reverse complement strand
CCACGTAAACCTGTACGACTTTTTACTGAACGGCTCCCTGAATCTGTCGCAATTCGCCGATGGCGATACGATTGTCGTCGGCCCGCGCCAATACACCTTTAGCGTCGATGGCGACGTGTACAACAGCTACGATTTTGAATTTCAGGACAGCACTATCTCCGTCGGAGAAGCCCTTAGCTGGGCGCGTCCCAAACCCGGCGCGACGCATTTCACCATCGTGCGACGGCAGGGAACAATGAAACGGACCGAGTACTACCCTCTCAGTAGCGCCTCCGGAAAGGCGCTCCAGGATGGCGATAAGCTCATCATCAGCTCAGACCGTTATGCTGGCACCATTCAGATTCGTATTGAAGGCGCCCACTCCGGCGAACATGCCATCGTTCTGCCGTACGGCTCGACGATGAAGCAGGTGCTGGCGCAGTTAAGACCGAACAGTATGTCCCAGCTCAACAGTATTCAGCTATACCGCCATTCGGTGGCGATACGGCAAAAAGAGATGCTGAATACGTCACTGCAAAAACTGGAAGAGGCATCTTTGTCTTCACAATCCGCCACCCAGGAAGAAGCGCGGCTGCGAGTCCAGGAAGCGCAGCTCGTCAGCCGTTTTGTGGCCAAAGCGCGCAACGTCGTGCCTAAAGGTCAGGTGGTTCTTAACGAAAGTAATCTGGATAGCGTCATTCTCGAAGATGGCGATGTCGTGACCATCCCGGAAAAAACCTCGCTGGTCATGATCCATGGCTCTGTACTCTTCCCCAACGCTATCTCCTGGGAGAAGAAGCTTGATGTGGATGACTATATAGAAAAATGCGGCGGGCTGACGCAGAAATCCGGGCAATCGAAAATCATCGTGATCCACCAGGATGGCTCAGCCGTGGACGCGGACGATGTCGACGAGATCAAACCGGGCGACGAAATCATGGTGCTGCCGAAATATGAAACCAAGAATCTGGAAGTCACCCGCGGTATTTCCACCATTTTGTACCAGTTGGCGATCGCGGCCAAAGTCATTCTGGAGCTCTGATAAACCCCGCTGGCGACGCAGAGGCATCGCCAGTCTGCATACAAACACGGAAGCAGAATGCAATGATCGGTATATTCTCCTCCGGGATCTGGCGGATCCCTCATCTGGAAGCGCTGCTGGGTCAACCCTGCCGCAAGCTTTCTTCATTCTCCGCAACCTCGGGTAAACACCCGTTGAAAGCGATTGCCGTCTGGGGACAGCGGCCAACGGCATCGCGCCCTGTTGCGTTTGCAGAAAAATCAGGGCTTCCCGTCATTCGGCTTGAGGATGGTTTCATTCGCTCCCTGGGATTGGGCGTTAATGGTCACCCTCCTCTTTCGATAGTGATGGATGACACAGGCATCTACTACGATGCCAGCCGGGCGAGCCGTCTTGAAAAGCTCATTCAGGATAGCGCAGGTAATGCCGCGTTCACTGACGACGCCCGGCAGGCGATGGAAATCGTGGTGCAAAACGATCTCTCAAAGTACAACCACGCACCGCCTTTCACGGAAAACCCCAGCGGTAAAAAAACAATTCTGGTCGTTGACCAGACACAAGGGGATGTTTCGATCGCGCAAGGAGGAGCAACCGAACGGCAATTTGCCGCCATGCTCTCCCGCGCCATCGCCGAACACCCGGATGCCAACATTTGGGTAAAAATTCATCCTGATGTGCTTAGCGGTAAAAAAAAGGGGTATCTGTCCGCCATTCCCGATGTACCGCATGTGCGGCTCATGGCGCAGGATGTCAGTCCGCAATCCTTGATGCGCCACGTTAGCCACGTATATACCGTCACGTCACAGTACGGTTTTGAAGCGCTCATCGCTGGTAAGAAGGTCACTTGCTTTGGGTTGCCGTGGTATGCCGGCTGGGGGCTCACAGATGACAGACACCCTCTTGCCGCTCGGCTTGCCGAAAGACGCGGGAATGCCTCATTGCTTGATCTGGTCAGCGCCGCCTGGTTTCGCTATGCCCGCTATGTCGATCCGCAAACCGGCGCCCCCTGCTCGCTGTTCAGGGTTCTGGATCACCTCAAGCTACAGCGCTCACATCACATCCTTCGTCGGGGAGCGTTATGGGCACCGGGCATGACGCTCTGGAAGAGCAGTATTATCAAACCCTTCCTGAAAACCACGGACAACCAGCTGAGTTTCAGCAAACATCCCGGGAGCGCCAGTGTTTGTATTGTCTGGGGAGTGAATGGTGAAAAACGCTGGCAGGAGGCTGCCAGAAAATCAGGACTCCCTATCTGGCGCATGGAGGACGGTTTTTTACGTTCCACCGGGTTAGGTTCCGACCTGCAGCCCCCGCTCTCTCTGGTACTCGATAAGACGGGGATTTACTATGATGCGACCCGACCGAGCGATTTAGAAAACCTACTCAACCACTCGCAGCTCACTCCTGCACAACGGCTGCGCGCAGAGGCTTTGCAGCAGGCATTAGTCGCCAGTAAAGTCAGCAAATACAACCTCGGCGCCCGCTGGCGACTGCCTCCTGAAGCTGCTGGTAGACGCGTGCTGCTGGTACCGGGCCAGGTGGATAACGACGCTTCAATTGCAACCGGCACCTTTTCCGTCAATACCAATTTCAACCTGCTGCAGACCGTTCGTAGCACCCACCCTGACGCGTTTATTGTCTATAAACCACACCCGGATGTTCTGGCCGGTAACCGTCCCGGGCATATCCCCGAGGAAATGGCGAGCTACCTGGCCGATAGTATCGTGCGGGACGCCGATATTATCGAATGTATCCGGCAAGCCGATGAAATTCATACCATGACTTCGCTCTGCGGGTTTGAGGCGCTCATCCACGGCAAGGAAGTTCATTGTTATGGCATGCCTTTTTATGCCGGATGGGGCTTAACGCACGATATACACCACTGCCAGCGTCGGATTCAGCAACTCACGCTTCAGGACCTTATTTATCAGACCCTGATTTCATATCCCACCTATGTCCTCCCGGATATCCGACACCCCGTCAGTGTCGAAACCGCCGTGCAATGGCTTGAAATGCAGCCGCGAAGAGAAATGCGCATTAACCGAGGAGTAACAGGTTGGATAGCACGAAATGGGCGCAAGCTAAACACTCTCGGTAGAGCATTGAGCCGCTAATTAAGGGGGGAAATCATGAAAAGCAATACGTTACAAACTCTGCTGGCGGGAAAAAAATACCTGCTCCTGCAAGGACCGATGGGACCGTTTTTTAATGACATGGCGCTCTGGCTGGAATCTCAGGGCAGAGAGGCCAGGAATGTGGTATTCAACGGCGGCGATCGCTTTTACTGCCGTAAACGCAGGTATTATACCTTCCAACAGACAGCAAAAGACTTCCCGCGCTGGTTGAAAGAAATATGGCAAGACTATCCTTTTGATACGCTTATCTGCTTTGGCGATTGCCGGATGCTCCACCAGGCCGCTAAGCGTTGGGCTATCTCGAAAAATATCCGTTTTCTGGCTTTCGAAGAAGGGTATCTACGACCACACTTTATTACTCTCGAGAGCGGCGGTGTAAACGCCTACTCTTCACTTCCCCGCGATCCGGAGTTTTATCGCCACCTCCCTGATTTGCCGGAACTGGAAGTCACCAGCCTGAAACCCTCAACAAACCTGCGCATCTGGCACGCGATGTGGTACTACTTTGTCAGTTGGTTTTACCGCCGCCAGTTCCCAGAATATCGCCACCATAAATCGTTTTCACCATGGTATGAAGCGCGCTGTTGGCTACGCGCTGGGTGGCGAAAACAGTGGTACCGTTTCAAAGAGCGCCACATTATGGCGCTCCTCAAAGGTAGCCTGAAGAAACGGTATTTTCTGGCGATACTCCAGGTCTATAACGATAGCCAGATCCGTAACCACAGCGACTACAAAGATGTACGTAACTACATCAATGACGTGATGTACTCCTTTTCGAAAAAGGCGTCACCGACAGATTTTCTGGTGTTCAAACATCACCCGATGGATCGTGGCCATCGTCTGTACGGACCATTAATCAAAAAGCTGGGTAAAAAATACGGCGTCAGCAACCGCGTGATTTACGTGCACGATCTCCCCATGCCGCATCTGCTCTCACTCGCTAAAGCAGTGATCACCATTAACAGTACTGCGGGGATTTCCGCCCTGATCCACAATAAGCCCCTAAAAGTCATGGGGCGGGCGCTATATGACATCAAAGGTTTGACCTGGCAGGGACATTTGAATCAGTTCTGGATGGCTGATTTTAAACCTGATAAAAAGCTTTTTGGAGTATTCCGCACTTACCTGAGAATGAATACACAAATAAATGCGGTATTTTATGGTAGGAGATCTCCGGAATTAATAGAGTATCAAAACAACCATCAATTCAAGACATCCGTTCTAAAGTGGTTTTTACAATAATGCCCAGAGGTGGTTAAAAATCAACATCTCTTCGACACTACAACATCATTTTTACTAATATGTACTATATTATTAATCGGATAAACGAATTCTCTAAAATCGTAATAAATATGTAAGGCAAGCTGGTACTCACCAGCCGGGAGATGCTTTAACGCATCAAATCCATATCGCCAATAGATAAATAACACTCGATTCATTTTTTTATTAAGTGAAATAGAGTAACTTGAACCATTCCCTATAAACTCTATTTCAGCGTAAACTTTAGATAATTGTTTTTCATCTTTAAAAGCACCTAATAAGCGTGAGGCATACAACATCCCCTCAGAATAAACCATACGCATATCAATTGCTTTTTTCTCTAACACAGGGCAGGTCCCCGCTAACTGAATAACCTTCGTAAACTGCCGTTTTACCAGTTCCATTGCTGAACCTGAATGCTCCATGTCTTTTATCATAGCGACATTTATTCCAGAAAATTCCTTCATCGGCAGACCTCTGGATGCATCAAAATCTCGCTCAGCAAATGAGTAAGTGACGTTGCGGTTTCGCATTGATGGCAAATACTCGATATAATTATAATACTTCCTGGCCTTAGTCCCCAGACTATATCTCATTAACGCATTTTGCGATTTATAATTAAACAACTCCATCTGTGGGATATCGATAAAAAACCTCGAATCAGGAAACTCAGAAATATAATCAATGGCTATAGAACCACCCTTAGAATTGCCATAAAAAATAATATCCCGAGGTTTTAAATTATATTTAAGACACAACTCGCCAATAAATTTAGCAACTATATTTCGAACAGGAGCACCAGAGGATGTCTCATGCATATAGTTGCCATAAACACTTTCTCTGTCCTGGAAGGCAAGAATAAGAATTCCCTGCAATCGAGACTGTAGAGATGTCATTGCACTCAATCGATAATTAACATTATCAAAATTACTTACCCCAGGAAAGGTCACCAAACACTTCCTGGGATTAACCAACTCCCCACTTAATGAATAATAAACATTTCCACCTATGGAAGAAAAACATTGGATATTATATTTTTTATCAAACGCTATTTGATCCGGATGAAACATTTTTTCGTCAGAAAAAACAAGATTAACCTTATCGTCATTGCCGGACAGATAAACCTGATCGGTATCACTAACTGGAAGGTTCGTAAACCATTTCCCATTTCGGCCTGAAACAGGTATTTCAAAACCATTTATAATTAGGACGGTCCGAATAAATTCTTTTGAGTCTTTAAATTGAATGTTGGCATAACGCGTCATGTTTTATTCCAATAAAAAATTTATTTTCATTTACTCAATGAGTCATTATTAATAGGAGTTGCACGCCATAGAAAAGGCGTGCAACTTATTTATCGCATCTCTTATATAACATACCGTATTACATGCTGAGTAGATTCATTTTTCCACAATCGCGCGGTGTATAATTTTTGGCGTAATTTATTATCCACGACAGGTAATCTACTCAAGCACGCTTGCTGAAAAACATCTACCGCAACGTCATACTCACCATATGACATAGCCAATTCACCATACAGTGACAATGATTTTATTGATAACTCACTCAGACAAACCGTCCTAAAATAAGAATAAGCCTGATCCGACAAATTGTTTTCACACAGTTTATATAAAAAATCCTCAATAATTCTTAAAGGAAGATCCTCCCAATATGCATCGATAAATACCTTTACTATATCTAAGTTAGTTTCTATATAAAGATAGTACTTTACTATATTTAACCTATAATCCTCTTTTAATAATTCTGGTTCATCAGACAAAAATAAGAAATCATCGACTCTGATTGCTTTCTTGCGCAGAGCTCGCAAAGAAAAAAGGTAACAGCAAGCAAATAAGGAGATACCGGTCCGGCCTTGTAGAATTGATGAATTACCTATACACCTGGAGATGAGAGCCCATTTATTTAATTTAAGCAGAGCCCTTAAATAAATGGTTTTAATTAAAATGTTTTCTTTATCACAAGAGGGTAACAATGGAAATATTTTAATTATATATTCAAATCTTTCGGATATTTCAAGAACTCGCAAACGGATAAAATCAGAATGAAACATTGAGGAATTGAAATAGTCCTTATGTTCATTGATAAACTTAGCGGTTACACCAGGTTCAGAAACGAAGTTATCGAATAAGTATTTATCTTCTTCATTTAATGGATTGGATATTGACATTTCATATGAAGAGTCAAAAAATAATTTTTTATAATACAAGATATTCAGATTATGATCTTCAATATCAGAAAAATCAATATAATCCTCATCTACAATACTTTCATATATCTTTAGCTTTAACTCAAAGTATTTCCTGTCGGAATAACTTAGTGACTCACAAGAAGACATAACATCCTGAGCAAGATCAAAATAGCCCAGAGATATTAATATATCAATATAATTAACAATGTATTCTGGTTCTATATCAAGAAATCTGTCATCACCACATGCTACTGAGAAGATACTATCATAGCGACGTTTGGCAAAAACCATATCACCAAAGTGATAGGTTTGCTTTGCCCATTCTGCAACTTTACGTTTCCCAGTCAAAAAACCTGCTTGCTCTAAAACATGAGTCTCTATGTTAGAGGTATCAAGCGCCTCAATTGCATCCAATGTACGCTCACAACATTTGCCATCGCGATAAGGAAAGAATAAATCTACCTTCTCTTGATAATAATTCTCAAGTTTACAACCATTCTGAATGGTGCTGATAACAAAATTAACAGCCTGCATCTCCTCATTAAAAACTGGGCCAAAACCATTTTCACGATAACTGAAATAACCTTTATTGTAGTGACCCTTATTAAAAAAATCCTCTTCGTCAAATTGATAATAGCACACTGGCTTATTAAGATAGGCAACTTCAAAGGCAACCGATGAGTAATCAGTAACCATCAAACTAGCCTTAAGAAATAGTTCTTGTATACTACCTGATGAATGACTGAGAACTGTAACATGTTCCGGGAGCATATATCTATCAAGATATGGCTGAATATTGGCATGAGGAAAGAATATTATTCTATACCCGTTATCCTCAGATATCTTTTTCAGCTTATCATTGGCAAGAAAATCATACCATTTCTGTGCGTATTCACTTTCCGTAAAGTCAGATAATAGTTCCCTGGTTGTCCCAGAAATTACCTTTCCAAGTAATGAAGGACGCCATGTTGGCATGACTAATATTATCTTCTCACTACAAATCGTTGAGTTGACAAGAGCATCATGGCGAGGCAATCCAGTAAAAGCGACTTCATTGGCAGTGAACTTATAAGTCCCAAAGTCCCCGGCAATTGATCTGTATTCATCACTAGCAGAAGTCACAAATAAATCAAACTTTTTCCAATCCGGTCTAAAGAGAGTAGATTGATCGTTATGAATAATGCCATGTTGCAGAAAAATAAATTTCTTCCAGGTCATGCGCTTATCTTTGAAATAATCGGTAGCGAACTGTGCAGCATGGGAACTAATTACCCGTGAACATGACTCCAGCGCCAGCTCATGCTCGGCACTGCCAAATGCCAAAAGGCGAAAACCCTCCCTTTCCAATCGTTCCCAATCATGCGAGTCATTGAGTAGAACAAAGTAGGAATCTATATCAGGCCTCACCTTTTGACAGTACCGATACAAGTGCTCGGCATTGTCATCAGCCTGATTATCCCTATCCATAAAAATCCAGCAATTTTTATACTTTGCATTTACCCTAAACTTTGGCTTTAATATCGCATGCTGTTTAACTATCTCGCGAAAGGAGATCTTATCAACAACTTTATTATTTAACCCTCTTATCTTAACAGGTTTCCTGTCTACCCTTATTGACAGAGAATCATTGTTATTGAATTGATTTAATCTTAGCCATACCTTTCTTTCAAGAAAAAATTCTCTACCAAATAGATAATGCGTCACATTTTTTTCTATGGATGGGCAAATGTCTTTCTTACCTTCGATAAAGTACTCCGCATGTATTTTTGATGAATAATAACGAAAAAGAGACATTTTCTTAGATTCATTATATTGCAAGAGTTCGACAACACCATTAAATCGCTGACTACCAATAAGATTTAGACACCCAACTTTTAATTGCTCAGTACATGAAACATTAAACTTCCCGATAACATCAGCGCCAACTAAGCTCAATGCCACTTTGAAATACTCGATAAACCGCTCGCGAGATTCTGTCGATAAAAAATCGAGTAATGATTGGTTGGTTAATCCTCTTTTAACATATTTTAATAAAAAATAGTAAAGTGTTCTTCTTAGAAACACACTCCATGTCTTAGCCCTCGGCAAAGCATAATTGAATCTGTCAACAAAATTAACAAAAGATTCCTGGTACAAAACCTCATTACTCCAGTCTCCTGCCTTAAATGGCATTGAAATGTTATTTTCATGAACCAGGTATTTTGATTTGGTTGATATACAGATTCTTCTTGTATTTGGCAGACTTTGAAATATATCAATATAAATCCCTAAACCATCAAAATCAAAACAACCAAATCCCCCTTCTCTACGAAGAAAAACCTTTAGTACCCCAGTCGGAAAAAAAGCACCATAGACAGAATCAACGACAGTTTTATCTGGCGGAACATTGACCTCTGGTAATTTGCTAAATAATGCAGTCAGAGCATTAAAATTACGTCCAATCTCATGCATCGAATTAGCCTTTAAGACTGAAGTGCATATAATTGAACCACGTTTTAGTTTTTTAGGATCTGTGGAAATGAACTTATCAGTAACCTGCATAAAATTCACATCCAAAAAATCATTCCCCCAAAGAAAAACGGTATAGTGATTTCTTAAAGACTCAACAAATGAACAATATGAAAGCATATCATCTGCAGAGTAGAACTTTAAGTCTCCATCACTCTCCTCAAGATAATTTTTTAAAAACCCACACTGAATGTCATTAAGCCCTAAATCTATTACCGAAACGTTGATCTTATTAAAAGACACCAGTCTCTGATTATTAATTGATTGTATACACCGTTCCAGGTCAGTGACCGTTTCATTTGCAATAACAACTATTTCATAGGAAAATTTAGTTGATGCAATGGTATTTTCAGTTTTAGCTGTTCTAGCCTTTGTTATAATCTCCCTCTTATTTCTAGCTATATTCCTTTTTTCAAACATATCATGAAAAAACAATTTTGGGTCACGAAAAAGTTTTTTTATCTTCCTGTTCATAAAATATTCCAGTTATCTACTATTTTTTCTCATATCAAAATAAGATGATAACGCCGAAAGAAGGTGTTCCTTGTAATTATCGGTGGATTTTCTTTCAGTATTAAAATCATTAGCACAAAATGAATGGGGCGGAATGTTGCATACTTTTGCGAAATGCAAAGCTCGATAATGCCCTACAGCTGAAAACGAGCGAATATTGAAATAATAACAAATATCTCTTCGAGGTACGGCCTTTCCACGAAGATACATTAGCCATGGAACAAAAAAAGTTGCTAAATTCAGATCATTATTTGTTCTGAATTTATTTTTCAAAAAAAGTCTAATTTCATTTTCATATGATGTCCATGCAAATCTAAACATACTCTTTCTCAGAGGAACATATGTATGCACAAGAGAACGATCAACATTGATGTTATAATCCCTCTTTAATATAGAACCTGAACTTAGTGATGCAGATAACGTTGGCGTATTGATGCCTTTTTCCTCCATTGCTGCAAGACTTTTTCCGGATATAAACAGAGATGCTATTCCATTACTATTAAAAAAGTGCGAAGCAAGCAATGGTCTTGCGACAAACACATCGTCATTAAAGTAGATAAAATTCTCAGACAATTCAGGGATATTATGTATGTGAGCCTCAATAACGTGTGAATTGAATGTTGGGAGATATTGCTGATCAATTATCTCACGATGATCAATTATTTTTATCTTCGAGCTTAACGATAATACATCTGGGATTTGTTGGTCCGTAACAACAAAAATAGTTCTCACCCACGGTAAAAACTCTATCACGCTTTTAATGGAATAATAAATTTCATTATGGTCATCGAAACGCGCCACATCCATAGCATGCCTACCTATCTCGCTATGACTTTGCGTATAAAGGCGACGATAATGACCACATTTTTCTTTCCAGACAGGGTCGTCACTGTTCACCCAAGTATACACTACGTCAATTGGATCCGTGGTCACTATCGCACGCTCGAGATCCGTATCATGCCTGATCAAAACATCCTCTTCATATTCCGGGCATTGAATCTCATTTCTAATAACAGGATATCGCTTATTAAAATAATCGCGAAAAAAAACACCAGGATTTCTAAACAATTTCTTAATCTTCCTCATGGAGGCGACACCACTTCTAAATACAGGATGAATGGTATACAGATAGTTACTGAATACCGAACTCGTCAAATCTATATTTTTTAATAGCATCCATGACTTTATCAAAATACAGAACCTGATTTTCGCTATTCAGATAAATAGCGACATCACAGTGTTCTACTAACGTAAAGAAATTATGCGAAACCATTAAAAAATTAGCCCCTTTGCCGCGTTCTTTAAACATTGCAGAGCATTTATTTTTGAACTTCTCATCACCAACAGCAGTCACTTCGTCGACAAGATAGTAATCAAATTTGAATGCCATACTCAGGCCAAAACCTAACCTCGAACGCATCCCTGATGAGTAGGTCCGAATTGGCATATCAAAATACTTACCTAGCTCTGCGAAATCCTCGACAAAGTTCAACACATCACGAACATCTTTTTTCTTTGCATATAAATTGGCGACAAACTTTACATTTTCGCGTCCGGTCAGACTCCCCTGAAAGCCACCAGCCAAACCCACTGGCCAGGATATTTTCTTATCCGTGACAACTTCACCATCGTCAGGCTTATCTATGCCACCGATAATACGTAACAATGTTGATTTACCAGCCCCATTTCTTCCAACCAATGCAACACTTTTATTTTCAGGAAATTTCAAACTAACATTTTTAAATATATATTGACGTCCTTGGGGCGTTTTATAGCTTTTGGTTATATTTTTTAACTCTATCATGATGATAACATCGACTCCTCATTTATCCGATACAACGCCAACCCAATAAAAAAGACCGAGACGGAACAAAAAGCAAGATATCCAATGCTTACACCACTACTTGAATAGCCATCCACAACTGATTCTCTGCTTAATTCAACGGCATGAACTATTGGGTTAAATAAAAAATAAGAACGATACTCAGCAGGAATCGAGTGCAAAGGAAACATTATGCATGAAACAAAATAAAGAGGTTTGAGCAGTATCGGGATAAACTTCTCCATCTCTTTAATAGTGCAACCAGCCACCATAAAAATAAGCCCAACACCACATGAAAACATAATAAGAAAGAACCATGAAAGACTTAATACCAAAATTTGATGAACATCTATACTCTCTCCAATAAAAGCCAGTACAGTCATCAAGATAATATATACCACTGTATATATTAAGACCTCCAACAGCATTCTGGCAAAGACTGTATCGATTGGTTTTACTGGGCGATAATTGAACAACCCTGAATTTGCCTCTATTGCCTTTATCGAACGATTGCTAATATTTGTGAAAATAAAATAAGGAATCAATCCGTTAATCAGGAAGACTGTAAATGATATGTCCGGCATCGTTCGCTGCATAAAGTAGCCAAAAATTGCAAAAAGAACGGCCATGTGTGTTACGGGCTCAAGAATTGCCCATAAATAACCCAATCTGTATTTTCCAAAGCGAGTTCTGATTTCACGCAAAAATAATGCATAAACCGCAGCTCGCTGTACTTCAATCCCACTTCTCACCATTCTGCACCCACAAATTTAGATATTCCGACGCTACCGCCCCTGGCTTACCGCTACCAGAGTACTGAAACGTATTAATCATCGTATGAATGTCTAAGAAAAGTCCCGATCAATATTAATTGAACAAATACCTATTACATGCTATATTACGCATGTAAATATATTTACCGAATGGATAAATATTAATAAGAGTGTTCTTTTAATATATATCTTCCCTGCCACAATTCATGTTCATTAATTTAATATCTAAATATGAGAATTTCTATATCTTAGTATTTATTTAAATTGAAACGGTGGTGAAGAATTTCTTAAGACAGGATGTTTTTCTTTATTTATTAACCGGATGGCGTTGCAGGGCAACCTTGCATGTATGCCAGAAAAACATTCAGATGACATTACCTTTTTGAAACGTCTATTACCTACGATAATATATCGAAGATTCAAAGAAGCCATATCAATACAAGAATATAATATATATTCCTGCGAAGTTAATTCTGGAAGAAATAAACGTTTATGGAATCACAATATTGAAAATGCTTTCGAAATATATCTTCGTAGATATACGAAAGGAGCGGATGGATAAATGCATGGACGCCATCAGGCGCCCATCAGTTGCTTCACCAGTTCCACGCAGCGTAAAAACCGCCCGTCATAGTCAGCTTCTTCCACGCGTACGAACTCCACGCTGTTCTCTTTGAGCATGGCGACCAGCATCTCCTGAAACGCCTTGCGGTCACCTGAGTTGCGCTGGCCATCGGAAAGCCATGGGGTGTTGTTTTCCAGCAGAATGACAAGGTCAAAGCGGTATTCGTCGATCAGCGCCTGCACAAAGGGGTGTTCACGGCCCTCATACTTTTTACAGAACGCCTGAGTGGTCACAAAGTCGGTATCGATAAACGCCACTTTGTTGGCGTATTTCACCGCGAAATCAATGTACTGTGCATGGCCGAGCGCAATTTTGTCGTAATCGGAATACTGCAGCGCCATCTCATCACCGCCAAGGTGCGAGAAGACGTAATCACGCCCATATTCCCAGGCGCTGGTCGTATTGAAGATATTGGCCAGCTTGTTCACCAGCGTCGATTTCCCGCTCGACTCGCCGCCGAGAATCGCCACCGTCCGTACAAAGAACGGCTTCACCTCGGTGGGGATGTAATCCCAGTAGCGAAACGGGTTTTCACGGATCTGCGCGCCGCTGATATTCATAAAGGTGCGCTTGGGATCAATCAGCACCGTTTCGGTCCCAAGATGCTGGCGGAACTGCGGCGCATCGGTCTCTTCGGAGGTATAAATCCAGTTCGGCTGGATCCCTTTTTGCTCCATAAACGCTTTAACGCCGTTGCCCCACACATCCCAGCCGTAGGGATATGGCTCCATGCCCTCTTCATTAAAGGCATGAATATGAATATTTTTCTGATACTTAAAGGTCTGCAGCAACCATCTCAGGCGGTCCGGCACCGTCGGCTGCTGGGACATCGCGCTGTCTTCAAAAAGCTCGCGGTCGCGGGTGTTGTCATAACCCATGATGATATGCAGCTCGTCAACCTGGCTGCAGGCGCGCTGGATAAGGTAAATATGCCCGGTGTGCAGTGGGTAAAACTTGCCGAACACCACGCCGACATTTTTCTGCTGACGGGGAAACTCCAGCCCCAGAAAGCGGTGCAGCGCCTCAAGCTTCTGCGCGCTGGGGCTTTTGATTTTGGCATTGAGCAGCTGGCTTAAATAGCCCTTCGTCATGCCGCTGGCGTCG
>Ga0213878_10000544_pt1 | contig 13964 bp, 11 predicted proteins | sample VelepicoBEBS_R02_FD_161053 | JGI IMG/M metagenome (GOLD analysis project Ga0213878, IMG submission 161053) | Vellozia epidendroides bulk soil microbial communities from rupestrian grasslands, the National Park of Serra do Cipo, Brazil - BS_R02 | ecosystem: Environmental > Terrestrial > Soil >... | reverse complement strand
CTGCGCCCACTCGCCCGCAGCTTCGAGCGCGGTAGCCGGCAACCGTTCCAGCTCCACGCCGACCGCATCGACGACGATACCGACCCGCTGCGAGCGGTCCGCCGGATTGGTGATTTCGTACGAGCCACCCTCTTTCTCGCCCGCATGCCAGGTGCGCCGTGCTGCTGCCTCGAAGCCGGCTCGGATCGAGGCAATCGTAGGCTCGTCGTTCAAGTCCAGGCCCAGCGAGTTCGCGCGCTGGGCGCCGTACAACTGCGGCGGCGCGCTGATCCGCGAGTGCGGCGCACCGCCCGTGGCCTGCGCGAGCGCCACCGGATCGGACAGAAGCTGCGCCAGGTCCAGCTCGGGATCGGCCACCTGGCTGACAAACGACGTGTTGGCGCCGTTTTCGAGCAAGCGCCGCACCAGGTACGGCAGCAGCGTGTCGTGGCTGCCGACCGGCGCGTAGATCCGGCAGCGCACCGGCCCGCCGGGCCGAACCAGCTCGTCGTACAGCGCCTCGCCCATCCCGTGCAGGCACTGGAACTCCCACCCTTCGACGCTGCGACACTGGCACATCTGCCAAACAGTGGCGAGCGTCAAGGCATTGTGGGTCGCGAACTGCGGATACAAGCGGTCGGCATGCAAAAGCAGACCGGCCGCACAGGCCATATAACAGACGTCGGTGTGTGCCTTGTGCGTGAACACCGGGAAATCGACCTGCCCTTCGACCTGGGCTCGCTTGATTTCGCTGTCCCAATAGGCGCCTTTTACCAGCCGAACCATCATGCGCCGCCGGGTGCGGCGCGCGAGCTCGGCCACGTATTCGATCACCGCCGGCGCGCGCTTCTGGTAGGCCTGCACGACGAATCCGAGTCCAGGCCAATCCGACAGCTGCGGCGCCGCCGCCAGCGGCTCGAGCAGGTCGAGCGACAGCTCGAGCACCTCGCTTTCCTCGGCATCGATGTTCAGCCCGATGCCGCAGTCACGTGCCAGCTCGCACAGGTGAGTCAGGCGCGGCCCGAGCTCGGCCAGCACCCGCTCGCGCTGGCTGTACGCATAGCGCGGATGCAGCGCTGAGAGCTTCACCGAAATGTTCGGGCCTTCGTACAGGCTCCCTGCGGTGGCGCCGCTGCGTTCGGCAGCGGCACGGCCGATCGCACCGATCGCCTGTTCGTAGTCGGCCAGGTACCGCTCCGCATCGGCGGCGGTGAGCGCGGCCTCGCCCAGCATGTCGAACGAGTAGCGGTAGCCGCGCGCCTCGCACGCTCGGCCTCGCTGCAGCGCCTCTTCGATCGTGCGGCCGAGCACGAACTGCTGGCCGAGCAGGCGCATCGCCATGTCCACTCCGCGCCGGATCAGGCCTTCGCCGCCGCGCGCGATCAGGCGGCCAAGGGCAGCCGCCAGGCCTTCCTCGCTGTGCGTGGCGACCAGCTCCCCGGAGATCATCAAACCCCATGCCGCAGCGTTGACGAACAGCGAGCGGCCCCGTCCGATGTGCGAACGCCAGTCGGGCCCGGCGAGCTTGTCGCGGATCAGCGCGTCGGCCGTGGCAGCGTCGGGGATGCGCAACAGCGCCTCGGCCAGGCACATCAGCGCAACTCCTTCCTGGCTCGAAAGCGAGAACTCGTGCATCAGCGCATCGACACCGGTGGCGCGGGCGTGCCGCTGGCGCAGCGTCGACGTGAGCTGTTGCGCCATCGTCCGCGCTGCGGCGGCCGGCCCAGGAGCCAGGCGCGCCGCATTCAGCAGCGCGGCAATGCACTGCGGCTCTCGTGCGCGGTGCAGGCTTCGGATCGGCGCGCGCGCAGCATCGAGCGCGGGGAGTGCGGGCTGCGGGTCCATCATCGTCACGATTTCCTGCGTCCCTGAACCGCTACCGCCGGTAGCACAGGCGCCGGCAGCGGCTCGTAAAATCGCCTGGTGCCGGTCTCAAGTCTACGTGTCATCCTCGCTGTCGCGCTTGCGCTGCTGCCGCTGGCCGGCCGCGCCACACCCGGCGAGGTTCCGGTCGGAGGCGTGCTGCCGGATGTGACGCTACAGGGGTTAAATGGCCCCGCGCGCCGCCTTGCGGAATACCGCGGCCGGCCGCTGCTGATCAACGTCTGGGCAAGCTGGTGCGGCCCTTGCGTCGAAGAAATGGCCTCGCTCGAAAGGCTGGCGTGGACGGACAATCGGATCGCCTTCTCGCTGATCGGGATCTCGACCGACGACTATCCGGAAAAAGCTCTCGCTTTCCTGAACCGATCGAACGCGACGATCCGGCAGTTCATCGACCACGATCAGCAAATGGAAAACCTGCTGGGCGGCTCGACCATCCCGCTGACCGTGCTGGTCGACGCCAACGGGCGGGTGCTCGAACGGATCTACGGTTCGCGCGACTGGGATTCGCCTGAGGCGATTCGCCTGATCTCCCGCGCATTTGGCGCGGCCGCCGGCGCTAAGCCTTCGGCGCGGGCTTCTGAAGCATCGCGAGGAACGTCCGGATCCGCGCCGCGTTGACACCCAGGTCGCTGCGGCCGACGCGTGAGGCCGAGCGAACGTCCAGGCGGCTGCCGTTGGCGTCAGAGCGGATCTGAACGACGATGTCGTCCTTGAAACCGAACAGCATCGTCGTGTCGACAGCCTCGATCCGAAGGTCGCTCCGATCGGCCGCAGCAAGGCGCCACCCGCATTCCTGCGCGACCTTCCTGGCTTGATCGAACAGCGCTTCCGGCGCCAGCGGCGAGTACATCGTCTTTACATCCGGAAACGCAGCCTTCTGCTGCGCGGCCGCCTGGCCGCCTTCGTAGTCCAAGCCGTTGGGGCTGGCCCTACGCGCCGCGGCAAGCGCGACATACACCGGCGGCAGGTCCGTGTCGGTGGTGATATCGTGGATCGGCGGCACCGAGCGGGCGTGCATGATGCCGATGAGTGGAATCGCGCAGACGACGATCGAGGCGACGACCGCTGCGAACGGAACGATCCAGCCGGACCAACCGATTCCGGCGGGCGTGCGAAACAGGGCGATCAGCGAACCAATCAGGCCCAGGCCGCACACGAGCAGCCCCAACGGGATCAGTTGTTTCAAAGCGACGTACAAACCAAACCACCCCAGCCGATACCCCAGGGGTGACAGCGCCAGCAGCGCCACTCCGATCAAAGTCAGGATCGGACCCACCGAGTGCCACCCGGGCCGTTGAACATTGGACGATCGCATCGGGTCCCTCGATCGATTATTCTTCGCTGACTTCGCCCCCCGCGCACGGGCGAATTGTATCCGCGCAGCGACGCCACCCACAGAACCTCGGATGAACGACCCCATTCACAGCCTGGATCTACCCGCCGAACCGGTTGGCGGCGCGAGTGTGACGCCGAACGTCGTCGACGGCATCGCGCTGGCGCGCTTATATGGCGAGCCGCTGTTTGCGCTGCCGGAGGATCTGTATATCCCGCCGGACGCGCTCGAGGTGTTCCTGGAGGCGTTCGAAGGGCCGCTGGATCTGCTGCTGTATCTGATCCGCCGCCAGAACTTCAACGTGCTGGACATTCCGATGGCGCCGCTCACGGAGCAGTACCTAGCCTACGTCGAGCAGATCCGCGCCCGCAACCTGGAACTGGCGGCCGAATATCTGCTGATGGCGGCGCTGCTGATCCAGATCAAGTCGCGAATGCTGCTGCCGGTGCGCAAAGCCGACACCGGCGAAGAGGTCGAGGATCCGCGCGCGGAACTGGTGCGGCGCCTGGTCGAATACGAGCGCATGAAGCTCGCCGCACAGGCGATCGACGAGTGGCCTCGGGTCGGGCGCGACTTCGCCCGCGCGATGGTCGCGATCGATCAGACGATGGCACGCCGGCTGCCCGACGTGCAAGCGGCCGATCTGCAGCGCGCCTGGCTCGAGCTGCTGCGGCGAGCCCGCCTGACGGCGCACCACCACATTGCGCGCGAGGAGTTGTCGGTGCGCGAGCACATGAGCATGATTTTGAAGCGGCTGCAGGGGCGCCGCTTCGCGGAGTTCTGCGATCTGTTCGATCCGGTGCAGGGCGTCGCCGTGCTGATCGTGAGCTTCCTGGCACTGCTGGAGTTGGCGCGTGAGAACCTGGTCGAGGTGACGCAGGCCGAACCGTATGCGCCGCTGTACGTGCGGTTGACGTACGTTCCGAGCTGATCCACATTCGTCGGAGGAAGCAATGTCGGCAACTCTTACCTATGTCATCAAATTTGTTGGCAACATGAATGAGGCGGTTCGGTTCCACGTATCGCAACTCGGCCTGCAGCTTCGCTTCGAATCCCCGGAATGGACCGAGTTCGACACCGGATCGACCGTGCTTGCGCTTCATGCGGCGTCCAAGGAGCATCCGCCGGGGACCTGCCAACTGGGTTTTTCGGTGTCGAACGCCGATGCCTTTTGCGCAGAGCGTGCTGCGGCGGGAGTCAAGATCGTTTCCGCCCCGGTGGACCTTCATGGACTGAGGATTGCCAAGCTGCGGGACTCGGATGGCGCCGAGTTCAGCGTCAGCAGCGGGTCGTGATGAAGATCGCGCCAAAGAACGAAGGGAGTTCCTGCTGATGGCCCGGCCGAACCAGACCCCGTCGCGGTCCCTGAAGGTCACGATCCTCGACGACTACTTCGACAACCTTCGCACGCTGAATTGCTTTCGCGAACTCGATGGCCACGACGTCACGATCTGGAACGATCACGTGCAGGAGGTCGTTGCGCTGGCGAACCGGCTTCGCGACACCGAAGCGCTGGTGCTGATCCGCGAGCGAACGCAGATCCGCGCCGCGCTGATCGAGCGCGTGCCCAAGCTGCGCCTGATCAGCCAGCGCAGCGTCTACCCCCACATCGATATCGCAGCCTGCACCCGGCACGGGATCATCGTGTCGTCCAACATGCACTCCGACACTCCCTCGTATGCGGCGGCCGAGCTGACGTGGGGCCTGGTGCTGGCGGCGATCCGGCAGATCCCGCAACAGGTGGCAGCACTAAAGGCCGGTGTATGGCAGATCGGCGTCGGCCAGACGCTGCGCGGCAAAACCCTCGGCATTTTCGGCTACGGCAGGATCGGCGCGACTGTGGCCGGCTACGGCAAGGCGTTCGGAATGAACATCCTTGCCTGGGCGCGCGAAGCTTCGCTCGAACGTGCTCGCGCGGACGGCTATGCGACCGCCGCCAGCAAGGAGCAGTTCTTCGAGGAAAGCGACGTCCTGTCGCTGCATATGCGACTGGTCGACGCGACACGCGGGATCGTCACAGCCGCCGACCTGGCTCGGATGAAGCCGTCGTCGTTGCTCGTGAACACCAGCCGCGCTCCTCTTATCCAGCGCGGAGCACTGGTCGAAGCCCTGCGCGAAGGCCGTCCCGGGATGGCGGCGGTGGACGTCTTCGAGCAGGAGCCGCTGCGCGATGCGACGCACCCGCTGTTGTCGATGCCGAACGTGGTCTGTACTCCGCACATCGGTTACGTTACGCGCGACGAGTACGAAATCCAGTTCGCCGACATCTTCGCCCAGATCACCGCGTACGCTGCAGGCGCCCCCATCAACGTCGTCAATCCCGAGGCATTGCGGCAGTAGCCCCTGTCAGCAGCGCGATCGCGCCAAAAATTGACGCCTTCCTGTCGGCTTCCGCGCTTTAGCCGAGGGCGTCTTCGAGAAAGCGTGCAGTGCGCGTGAGCAGCTCGATCTTCGACTCGCGCCGATCGACGCTGTGGCCCTCGTTCGCGGCGACCATGTATTCGACCGGAACCGCGCGGTCGCGCAGCGCCTGCACGATCAGATCGGACTCCGAGCGCGGCACACGCGGGTCGTGCTCGCCCGCATAGACGAACAGCGGAGCAACGATCCGGTTGACGTCGCGCATCGGGCTGAACTCCTCCAGCAGCGCGCTGTCCCGCTCCAGGTCGCCGAATTCCTCGACGAAGAACTCGCGAATCGACGCGTCGGTCGTCCTCAAGAACGTCTTCAGGTCGGCCACGCCGAAAATGTTGACGCCGGCGGCCCACAGTTGCGGTTGCCGGGTCAGCGCCATCAACGTCGTGTAGCCGCCGTAGCTGCCGCCCCAGACGACGACCCGACCCGGATCGCACCAGGGTTGGCTTTTGACCCATGTATTCACCGTCTCGACGTCCTTGAGCCAGTCGGCCCGCTTTTCCCGGTTGTCGGCCATCTCATAGGCGCGCCCGAATCCGGTCGAGCCGCGCACGTTCGGCTCCAGCACCGCGTAGCCAAGCGCCAGGAAGAAGCGGGTGTACGCACTCCAGCGAACGGCGTAGCTCGCTGAAGGTCCGCCATGAAAGTTGACTAGCGTCGGAAGTCGGTGCGTTCCACGCTTGCTGGGCAGATAACAATTGATCGGGATTCGCAAGCCGTCGAACGCCTCGACGATCTCGATCGTCGTATCCACCGCCGGCAGGTTGTCGATACCCACGCGCGCATCGTGTCGCAACGCTTTGACGGCACCGGTGCGAACGTCGACGGCATGGATGTCGGCAGGCCGATCCGGCACCGAGATCATCAACGAAAATACTGCGCCGTCATCGCGGAACGAACCGACCCGGATGTCGCCGAGCGGCAGCTGGACCGGGCGGATCAGCCCGAGCGTCGCAGCATCCAGGATGCGCACTTGGCCGTGGTTGCCGGCGTCGATCGAGGCAACCACCGTGTCGCCGTTGGGCGAGACCAGGGCAGAGATCACGGCGGTCGGAGGCGATTCGTTCCGATAGCGCGCCACTTCCCGGCCGCTGCTGGCGTCCAAGGCCAGGATCAGCGAGTTTTCGCGCCCATCATCGGTGCCAAGATAAATTCGATCGCCGCTGGCCGAATACGATGCCGACCATATCGTGACCCGCCGGCCCTCGGCCGGGAAGACACGCCGGACCGGGGCACCGCTGGCCGCCACTTCGAGCAGAACGATGTTGTCCGAAGAGTTCCACTCCATCAACAGCGCGCGCGATCCGTCGGGAGCGACGTCGGCGAGCGTTCCCGGCCGCGGGTGCGTATAGATCAGGCGCGCTGCGCCACCGGCACCGGTGACTGGCTGCGTAAACAGCCGCGTGGTCGGATCGGTCGTGCAACGAGCCGAATAGAACATCGCGCCGGGCAGTCGGCGCGGAAGGATCGGCTCGTCGCGATGCAGCGTCCCTTCGGGCGTCAGATCGACCGCGTTGGACCCATCGGCGTTGGCGCGCCAGATGTGGTGATTCTCGTCGCCCTTGCAGTCGCGCAGGAACAGGATCGACCGTCCGTCGGGAGTGAAACGGCCCCACAATGCCCGCTCCGGGCCTCGGGTCAGTGCAAACGCAGCCTGCTCGGGTCGTTCCGCATCTGCCTGGTAGATCTCCGGAAGGCCGTCGCGCAACGACCCGAACACGATGCGCTTGCCATCCGGCGACCAATTCGCCACCAGGGTCGAGAAAAAGCCATTCCAGTTGGAATAGGCGTCGACGATCGATTCGGCCAGCGGAATGCGGGCGGCATCGCGAGCACGCTGCTCCAGATTCAAATTCGTGGGTGCAACGGCCATCGGGTTCCCCTCATCGGTGGAAGCCTTGAAAAATCCGCACTGCGCACTCTACTCGGGCACTCTACTCGGGCCCCTATTCGGTGGCGAAGAAACCCTTCATTCGCTCCATGAATGATCTCGCCTGCGGCGAGTGCTTAGCGCCACCTTCCTTTAGCGAGTTTTCCAGATCGCGCAGCAGCTTCTTCTGCTTTTCCGTCAGCTTCACCGGCACCTCGACTCGGATATGGCAGTACAGGTCCCCGGGGTAGCTCGACCGCACCCCCTTGATGCCCTTGCCGCGCAGGCGGAAGGTCTTGCCGTTCTGCGTACCTTCCGGAATCGAGATACTCACTTTCTCGGTCAGCGTCGCCACCTCCAGGTCGCCCCCCAGCGTCGCGGTCGGCACCGTAATGGGTACCTCGCAATGCAGGTCGTCGCCGTCGCGCTGGAACACGTCGTGCGCCTTCAGGCGGATTTCCACATACAGGTCGCCCGGCGGACCGCCGTTCATTCCAGGTTCGCCTTTCGCGGCCAGCCGGATGCGCTGCCCCTCGTCGATTCCGGCCGGGATGTTGACCTCGAGCACCTTGTTGCGCTTCACGCGCCCTTCTCCGTGGCACGTCAGGCAAGGCTCGGGAATGACGCGGCCGCTGCCGTGGCACGTCGGACAGGTCTGCTGGATCGAGAAAAAGCCCTGGGTCATCCGCACGGCGCCCGCCCCGCCGCAGGTGCCGCATGTCTTCGGCTTGGTGCCGGGCCGCGCGCCGCTGCCGCCGCACACCTCGCAGTTGTCCCACGCCGGAACCCGGATGTCGGTCGCAAAACCGCGCGCCGCCTGCTCCAGAGTGATCTCCATGTTGTAGCGCAAGTCCGCGCCGCGGAACGCACCCGAGCGGGAACCACGGCCGCCGGCAGCACCGAAGATGTCTCCGAAGATGTCGCCGAATGCCTCCGCAAATCCACCCATCCCGGCTCCGGCCGCTGCCGCCGCATTCGGATCGACTCCGGCGTGCCCGAAGCGGTCGTAGGACGCGCGCTTCTGCGAGTCCGACAGGATCTCGTAGGCCTCTTTGACTTCCTTGAATTTCTCCTCGGCGCGGTGATCATCCGGATTGCGGTCCGGGTGAAACTTCATCGCGAGCTTGCGATACGCCTTCTTGATCTCGTCCTCGGAGGCGTTGCGGGCCACGCCCAGGATGTCGTAGAAATCGCGCTTGGCCATATCCCATCAGACGAACTGAAACGGCCCGCTGCGCGGCTGCTTCGAGCCGCGCGGCGGACCGCTAAAGCCTAGCCCGCCGAACCCCTAAGGGCGAAGGCGGGCGGCGAGGTCGGCGTCCTGAGCCGGGGGCCCGTGCTGCGACGAGCCCCCGCCTCTGGAAACTAGCCTCGCTTGACCTCGCGATAATCGGCGTCAACCACGTCGTCGGCCGATTTCTTCTCGGCCTGCTCGGGCTGCGCCGCCCCCGGTTCGGAGCCCGCAGCCTGCGCCCCGGTCTCCGCGTACATCTTTTCGCCCAGCTTCTGCGACTCCGTCATCAGCGCGCGCGTCTTGCTCTCGATCGCGTCTTTGTCGTCGCCTTTCAGGGCTTCCTCGACGTCCTTGATCGCGGCCTCGATCGCGCTTTTCTCGCCAGCTTCGAGCTTCGCACCGTGCTCGGTCAACGCCTTGCGGATCTGGTGCACCGTAGCGTCGCCGGCGTTGCGCGCCTGCGCCAACTCGAAGCGGCGGTGATCCTCGGCCTTGTTGGCCTCGGCGTCGCGGACCATCCGCTTGATCTCGTCCTCGGTCAGGCCCGAATTGGCCTTGATCGTGATCTTGTTCTCCTTGCCCGTCTTCTTGTCCAGCGCGTTCACGTGCAGAATGCCGTTGGCGTCGATATCGAACGTCACTTCGATCTGCGGCATCCCGCGCGGCGCCGGCGCGATCCCTTCCAGGTTGAATTCGCCCAGCAGCTTGTTGCCCACTGCCATCTCGCGCTCGCCCTGGAACACTTTGATCGTCACCGCCGGCTGACCGTCCTCCGCCGTCGAGAACGTCTGCGCGAACTTGGTCGGGATCGTCGTGTTCTTCTGGATCATCTTGGTCATCACGCCGCCCAGCGTCTCGATTCCGAGCGACAGCGGTGTCACGTCGAGCAGCAGCACGTCCTTGCGCTCGCCCGAGAGCACGGAGCCCTGGATCGCGGCACCCACCGCAACAGCCTCGTCGGGATTGACATCCTTGCGCGGCTCGCGCCCGAACAGCTCCCGCACGATGTCCTGCACCTTCGGCATCCGAGTCTGACCGCCGACTAAGATCACGTCGTTGATGTCGGACATCTTGACGCCCGCATCCTTCATCGCGATGCGACACGGCTCGACCGTCTTCTGGATCAGGTCCTCGACCAGCGCTTCGAGCTTGGCGCGCGTGAGCTTCAAGTTCAGGTGCTTCGGCCCGCTCTGGTCGGCCGTGATGTACGGCAGGTTGATCTCGGTCTGCTGCGACGAAGACAGCTCGATCTTGGCCTTCTCCGCCGCCTCCTTCAGGCGCTGCAGCGCGAGCACGTCCTTGGCCAGGTCGACGCCCTGATCCTTTTTGAACTCGCCGATCACGTAGTCGATGATGCGCTGGTCGAAATCCTCGCCGCCCAGGAACGTGTCGCCGTTGGTCGACAACACCTCGAACTGCTTCTCGCCTTCGACGTCGGCGATCTCGATGATCGAGATGTCGAAAGTGCCGCCACCGAGGTCGTACACGGCGATCTTGCGGTCACCGCGCTCTTCCTTCTTGTCCAGTCCGAACGCGAGCGCAGCCGCGGTCGGCTCGTTGATGATGCGCTTGACCTCCAGCCCCGCGATGCGGCCGGCATCCTTGGTGGCTTGCCGTTGCGAGTCGTTGAAATAGGCCGGCACCGTGATCACGGCGTCCGTGACCGGTTCGCCCAGATAGTCCTCGGCGGTCTTCTTCATCTTGCGAAGCACTTCGGCCGAAACCTGAGGCGGCGCGATCTTGCGCCCGCGCGCCTCGACCCACGCGTCGCCGTTGTCGGCCTTCACGATCTTGTAGGGCATCAGGCCGATGTCTTTCTGGACTTCCTTCTCTTCGAAGCGCCGGCCGATCAGGCGTTTGACCGCATACAGCGTGTTCCTCGCGTTCGTCACGGCCTGCCGCTTCGCTGGCGCACCGACTAAGATCTCGTCGTTGTCCATGTAGGCGACCACCGAGGGTGTCGTGCGGGCACCCTCCGAATTCTCGATCACCTTGACCTGCCCGCCCTCGGAGATGGCGACGCAGGAATTGGTCGTGCCCAGGTCGATTCCGATGATCTTGCTCATCTGGCTTTCCTCGATTCAATGTTTATCGCGTCTTCGGCGCGTCTCATTGCCTTAACTGGGTTTGGATCGCCCTGCTTTCAAGTGCCTTGGCTGACGGTGACCAGCGCGGGGCGCAGCACTCGGTCGGCGATCATCCAGCCCTTCTGCAGCACCGCGACCACATGGTTCGGGGGCGCGGATGCAGCGCTGTCAGCCGGCACCGTGGAAATGGCCTGGTGCCGGTGCGGATCGAACTTCTCCCCCGCCGGATTGATCTCGGTCAGCTGGAATTTCTCGAAGGCCGTCAGCAGCTGCCGCAGCGTGATCTGCACGCCTTCGCGCAGTTTGTGCGGGTCGGCAGCATTGGCCGCGTCCAGAGCTCGCTCCAGACTGTCAGCCACTGGCAGCAGCGCTTCTGCGAACGACTCGACCGCGAACTTCTGCACCTTCGCGATCTCCTCGGCCGCGCGCCGCCGCGTATTGTCTGCCTCGGCGCGCGCGCGCAGATACAGTTCATAGTTCTCGACGGCCTTGCGCGTGGCCGCTTCCAGCTCGGCCCGCACGTCCGCCGGCCGCTCGCCTGAGGGTGCGCCGGCCGCCCTGGCGGTCGCCTCGTCCCCTGGTCTCGAGCTGTCGTTGGCAGCCTGCGGCGCCTGCCCTTTGGGTCCGGTTTCCGGCTCCAAAGCCTCCTCCGTTAGTCCAAACATATGAAGAAATACGAGGTACCCGGTCCATGTTGGGGCCAAATGCGGTATTTCAAGCAACCCCACCCGGCGGATGTTCTTGCCGGGGAACATTCCGTTACATTGCCGGCCGAAGTTTGGTCTGCCGCACTGCAAAGCGGCGCGTTAGCTGACCCGGGAAAGGGTTTTTGCTTTTCGGAGGATCCTATGGACGGACTCGAGCCCACCACGAAGAAGCTGCACCCCCTGGTGGCCACTGCCGCGGTGGCCGTCATCGCGGTCAGCGTTCTGGGCGCAATCGTGCTGGTGATGAACCAGGTCAACGCGCAGCGCGCGCCGGAAACTGCGGCTGTTGCCACCGATACCACTACCGGCGCGACGGCACCGCCTCCCGCTGCAGCGCAGAGCCCGGCGCCTGAGGCCGCCAGCCCGGCGCCGCAGCCCCCGACCGAGCCACATCAGTCGCACCCGGCCAAGCGGAAGGCGCCTGCAGCACAGGTTGCCGACGCTTTGAACGAGCAGGTCCCGCCGCCCCCCGCGGGGTCCCCGCCCGCCCCGCCACCGGATCTCGCAACGGCTGCGCCGCCACCTGCGCCCGTATGCAGCGACTGCGGGATCGTCGCTGCGGTCCATGCGATCAAGACGCCAGGACAAGGAACCGGTATCGGCGCCGTCGCCGGTGGAGTCGTAGGCGGCGTGGTCGGCAACCAGTTCGGCAAGGGGCATGGCAACACCGCGATGACCGTGCTCGGCGTGCTCGGCGGCGCGCTCGGAGGCAACGAGGTCGAGAAGCAAGCCAAGGCCGCTACGCACTTCGACGTCGATGTGCGAATGGACACCGGCCAATTGCGCACGGTCAGCGTCCCGGCCGACCCGGGCCCGATCATCGGAACGCGGGTGCGGATCCAGAACGGACAGTTGTACCGGGATACCCCGCAGTCCTGATCGCGGGGTGCGTCGCCGCTAGCGCGGCGCGCCCATCGCGATCGCCAGCTCCGCGCTGAGCTCCGAGTTGCGAGCGAGCATCTGCTGCTCGCTCGCGTCCACCGGCCAGCCGCCGGTGTTTCGCTCGACCAGGTCAGCCAGCGCCGAAATGAACAGGGCGCTGTCGTTCAGGCAAGCCACGTAACGCAGCTCCTGGCCGCCAGCCGTGAGGAACTGGGCCCGGCCTTCGATGGCGATCTCCTCCAGCGTTTCCAGGCAATCGGCGACGAAACCCGGGCAGATCACGTCGACGCGGCGCATACCGCCTCGGGCGAGCTGCTGCAGCGTATCGGCGGTCGCCGGCTCGAGCCAGCGCGCGCTGCCGAAGCGCGACTGGAAGCACACCCGACAGGCGGACGGATCGAGTCCGAGGGCCTGCGCCAGCAGGCGCGCGGTTTTCTGGCACTGGCAGTGGTACGGGTCGCCCAGATCCAGATTGCGGCGCGGCAGGCCGTGGAAGCTGATCAAAAGGCACTCGCCGCGGCCGTTGCGCTTCCAGTGTTCCGTGACGCTGGCCGCCAATGCCCCGATGTAGCCTGGGTCGTCGCAGAAGTGCTGCACCGAGCGCATCTGCGGCACATTGCGCAGCCGCGTGATCACGCGGTTGACGCCATCGATTGCCGAGGCCGTGGTCGCCGCCGAGTATTGCGGGTACAGCGGCAGCAGCAGCACGCGCGTGGCGTTTTTCGCGCGCAGTTGTGCGAACGCTGCGCCGATCGAGGGTTGGCCGTAGCGCATCGCCAATACGACGTCGATATCGAGGCCGCGGACCGCCAGCTCCGTGCTCAGCGCCGAGGCCTGCTTTTGCGAGTTCACGAGCAGCGGCGAGCCCTGCGCGGTCCAGATGGAGGCGTACTTGGCGGCAGAGCGGCGAGGCCGCAGCCCGAGTACCGGGCCGTTCAAGATCGGCCACCATAGCCAGCGTGGCAGCTCGACCACGCGCGGATCCCACAAAAACTCGCGCAAGTAGCGGCGCACTGCCGCGGCAGTCGGCGCCTGCGGCGTTCCCAGGTTGATCAGCAGCAGTGCCGATCGCTCCGGGCTTGCGTGCGTGTGACGATCGGTGCCGATGAATCGCATTCTTGGCGCCCTCACCCCTCCTCCGCCAACCTCATCCTGACCTTCTCCCACGCCTGTCGTGGGAGAAGGAACTGTCCGGCTCCCCTCTCCCGCGCAGCGGGAGAGGGGTCGGGGGTGAGGGTCCTCAGTCGCGCGACAGCGCGTTGGACAGCAGCTTGGCCGTGATATCGACGATCGGGATCACGCGCTCGTACGCCATCCGGGTGGGCCCGATCACACCGAGCGTGCCCACCACCTTGCCGTCGACCTCGTACGGCGCCAGCACCATGCTCAGCTCGTCCAGCGGCACGAGCTCCGACTCGCCACCGATGTAGATCTGCACGCCGTGCGCATGCGCTGAGGTATCGAGCAACCGCAGCAGCCGCGTCTTGTGTTCGAACAGGTCGAACAGCGCGCGCAGCTTCTCCATGTCGGTGGCAAGATCGTTGACCTCGAGCAGGTTGCGCTCGCCGGAAAT
>Ga0213878_10000543_pt1 | contig 13964 bp, 11 predicted proteins | sample VelepicoBEBS_R02_FD_161053 | JGI IMG/M metagenome (GOLD analysis project Ga0213878, IMG submission 161053) | Vellozia epidendroides bulk soil microbial communities from rupestrian grasslands, the National Park of Serra do Cipo, Brazil - BS_R02 | ecosystem: Environmental > Terrestrial > Soil >... | reverse complement strand
CGCGAACTGGCCGCTGACGCCAAATCGCATGCGATCAAAACGCTTTTTATCCTGAGTGGTAACCCGGTTTACAACGCGCCGGCAGATCTGGACTGGTCCGGAGTTCAGAGGTCTATTCCGGAAGTTACTCGGCTTGGCTATCACTTCGATGAGACGTCTAGCAGTGCGAATTGGCAAGTACCTGAAGCACATTTTCTTGAGTCCTGGGGAGACCAGCGCGCGCTGGACGGTACTTATCTTCCGATTCAGCCGATGATTCAGCCGCTGTTCGACGGGTTATCCCAGATAGACATCCTGGCCAAATTGGCTGCTTTGCCAAATGGAGTGCAGGCGATTCGCGAGACGTTCAAGGCCTTCACCAAAGAGAACGATTTTGAGTCGGCTTGGACGAAATTTCTGCGGGAGGGGTACGCGGCGGAAACCGCCTATGAAGTTGCCAAGGTGGAATTGAATCCAAATGCCCTGCCAGAGTTGTTAAAAGCTGCGGGACCGTTACCGGGCCCGGTTACGCCGAGCGCCGTTGAGGTTGTTTTCCCCGCAGATTACAAGGTTTACGACGGTCGCTATACGAACAATGCGTGGTTGCAGGAACTACCGGACCCTATCACTAAGCTGACGTGGGATAATGCTGTTCTACTAAGCAAGTCGACCGCGAAAGCTCTTCAGGTCGAGGATGGAGACATGGTGGAAATCAGAGTCGGCGATCGCAAACTGGATGCGCCGGTGATGATTGCACCCGGGCACGCCGATTATTCACTTACTCTTTCGCTGGGCTACGGGCGACAGGTGGTTGGTAAGGTCGGACGAGGGACCGGGTTCAACGCCTACCAGTTGCGAACCACCGACGCACCTTACTATTGCACCGGAGCAACGGTGAAGCTGATCCAGAAGAATGGGCATCAACTTGTCCAGACGCAGAATCACTACAGCATGGAGGGCCGTGCCCTCGTGCGGGAGGGGACCGTTGAGGATTACCAGAAGGACCCGGCTTTCGCCAAGGCCGTGTGGATGGATGCTGACATCCCGCCAAACGTTTCGCTTTACACTCATCCCCCGCTGAATGCTCCGAACCAGTGGGCGATGTCGGTCGATCTGAACACGTGCATCGGCTGCGGCGCGTGCGTGGTGGCCTGTCAGGCGGAAAATAATATCCCGGTCGTCGGCAAGGAGCAGGTGTTTAACAGCCGCGAGATGCACTGGATGCGGGTTGACCGCTATTTTGCCAGCGCGGAAGGCGACAAGAACAATCCCCACCTCGAGGATGACCCGGAGATGGTCATGCAGCCGATGATGTGCCAGCATTGCGAGAACGCACCGTGCGAGACCGTCTGTCCGGTGAACGCCACCGTCCACAGCGAAGACGGGCTAAACGTGATGGTCTACAATCGTTGTATCGGCACGCGATATTGCTCGAATAACTGCCCGTTCAAGGTTCGTCGCTTTAATTTCTTCAACTACAACGACCGACCGGCTTTGGATCGGATCGAGAACCCGCTGCCCGGATTTCAGGGTAAATTCCACGGGAAATCGCAACTATATCTCGGGCCGTTGGCTCCGTGGGGGATGGACGAAATTTCGAAGATGCAGAAAAATCCGAACGTCACGGTCAGAAGCCGCGGCGTTATGGAGAAATGCACCTACTGTGTTCAGAGAATAGAGACGGCGCGAATCTCGCAACGAATCAAGGCCGGCGTGCATGGGGACCTGACGCTGCCGACAGATTCGGTAAGGTCGGCTTGCCAACAGGTTTGTCCGGCTGAAGCGATTGTCTTTGGGGACATTAAGGACCCGCAAAGCCGCGTCGCTCAGCTCCAGAAGCTACCGCAGAATTACCATTTGCTCGAGTATCTCAACATCCAGACTCGCACGACTTATCTGGCCCGGCTGCGCAACCCGAATCCAAAGATGCCCGGTGCCGGGCGAATCGGCAGAATAAACGTGGACGAACACGGCGATCAGAGACACGGTCTGCCTCAGGCCGAAACTCAACCCCCCGGAGGTAATACTTAATGGGCGAAAGCGACGCATCAACGACTGTTTTCGTGGAACGGATGCCGAGGCGCCCGCTCGTGTGGAACAACCACTCGATGGCCTGGATCTCGGATCGGATCGCCGGGATTGTCGAAAACAAGGCGCCGCTCTGGTGGTGGGTGACCATCGCAATTACCGGCTCCTTCGCTGCTTTCGGTGTGGGCTGCATTTTCTATCTCCTGTTCACCGGGGTCGGAGTCTGGGGAAACAATATTCCGGTGGGTTGGGCCTGGGATATTACGAACTTCGTCTTCTGGATCGGTATCGGACACGCCGGAACGCTGATCTCCGCAATCTTGCACCTTTGCCGCCAGAAATGGCGTACCTCCATCAACCGCGCGGCGGAGGCCATGACGTTATTTGCGGTAATTTGCGCGGGAATCTTTCCCGCGATTCATGTGGGCCGGATCTGGATGGTCTGGTTTATGGCTCCGGTTCCGAACCCGAATTGGATTTGGCCCAATTTTCGCAGTCCGCTCATGTGGGACGTCTTTGCGGTTTCCACTTATTTCACGGTTTCCGTGTTGTTTTGGTATCTCGGGTTAGTGCCGGATCTGGCGACGATGCGGGACCGGGCAAAAGGGAAATTTTCTCGCGCCGTTTACTGGGTGCTCTCGTTCGGGTGGCGCGGCGGCAACAGGCAGTGGCGCCATTATGAAATGGCGTACCTTGTGCTGGCTGGTCTCTCCACTCCGCTGGTTTTGTCGGTGCACTCGACCGTGTCGTTCGACTTCGCTACGTCGGTGCTGCCTGGTTGGCACACGACGATTTTTCCTCCGTATTTTGTCGCCGGCGCAATTTTTGGCGGGTTTGCGATGGTGCTGACGTTGATGCTTCCCGCCCGATCCCTCTACAAGCTCCACGATGTTTTCACCTGGGATCACATCGACGTCATGTGCAAGCTGCTGCTCTTTACCGGCTCGATCGTGGGGTATGCCTACAGCATGGAGTTTTTTGTGGCCTTCTATGGGGCGAATCCGTTCGAACGCTTTGCGTTTTTAAACCGCTATTTTGGTCCCTACTGGTGGGCTTCCTGGACCATGTTCACCTGCAACGTCGTCATGCCGCAGCTGATGTGGGTTCGCGCTTTTCGCAGGAACTGGGCGATGGTCTTCTTCGTTTCAATGTGCGCCAATGCGGGCATGTGGTTCGAGCGCTTCGTGATATTTGTAATCTCGTTGCATCGGGATTTTCTCCCGTCCTCATGGCGCATGTATTATCCCACTTGGGTTGATGTGTTCACTTTTATTGGCACGGTTGGAATCTTCACAACGCTGTTTTTGCTGTTTATCCGCTACCTCCCGATGGTTGCGATGTCCGAGGTTAAAAGTGTGCTGCCTGAAGCAGATCCTCACTATCATCCGCCCGCCGTAGGAGGGGAAGAATCCGTTAAGGAGGCCCACGCATGAGCGCTGCTGCTGCTACCAGAAAACCTGCCTTCGGAGTCATCGCGGAGTTCCCCAGTGCGACCACGCTCTACGAGGCTGCAGAAAAAGTACGCGACGCGGGATTCAAATTCTGGGATGTGCATTCACCGTTTCCGATCCATGGCATGAACAAGGCGATGGGTCTTGGGAAGTCACCACTGGGATACATCATCTTTTGCGGGGGATTCCTCGGATTTACCACAGCGGTTTTGCTTGAATACATCCCCTCGTCCTTTCTCTTCCCGTTGATCGTACACGGCAAGCCGGTGAATTTTTTCACCGTTCCGCCTTTCTTCCCAATCATGTTTGAGCTGACCATCTTGATCTCGGCTTTCACCGCGTTTTTCGGTGTTTTCATTTTGAATCGATTGCCCCGATTGCATCACCCGCTTTTTGACTATGCAGCATTTAGCCGGGTAACAAACGACGCGTTCTTCCTGGTCATAGAATCCGGGGATCCGAAGTTTTCGGAAACCGAGACTCGAGGTTTTCTTGAAGATATCGGCGGTAGAGAAGTGACGGTGCTTTACGCGAATGATTAAGAACTTTCTGATCGCTTGCATCTTGTTGACGATCGTCACGATCGCGTTGCTGGGTTTCCAGGGACAACGCCGTCAGGTGACTGCGATCGAGTTCTTCGGCGATATGAAGCGCCAGAGTAAATTCAGATTTCAAAAGCCTAGTTCGTTTTTTGCAGATGGCCGCGCGGCACGTCCCCCGGTCGATGGAACGATTCCGATGGGGTACGACATTCCGGGCCATCCATTTCAGAATTCGGAGGTCCCGAAAGATGATATTAATTCGCCGCTGGGAGAATTTTCTGCCGGAACCGACTATTTCAACACTGGTAAGATGGGAGACCAGTGGGGTACCGGCCTTCCGTTACCGGTGACAACCGAGCTACTCCGGAGAGGTCAGAAAGAATTCACGATCAACTGCGCGGTTTGTCACGGCGCGACCGGCCAGGGCAATGGGATCACCTCAAAATATGGACTGCTCGGGATTGCGAACTATCACCAGGATAAGTATCGCCAGATGGCAGACGGCCAGATTTTCAACACGATCACCCACGGATTCAACACCATGATGGCTTATGCTGATAAAGTCACGGTGAAGGATCGGTGGGCTATTATCGCTTACATTCGCGTTTTGCAGAAAAGCCAGAACGCCCGCATAGAGGATGTTCCTCCGGATCAGCGAGGCGCGCTCGAAAACGAGGGTAAACAGCAAAATATCCCTGAACAAAAACCCTCGGGTTCCCCGCCAGGACCACAAACGCAACCAAAGCAGGCGCGATAGATCAATGAGTCACAGCCACTTAACCGTTCCAAAGCCGGAAATATTTGAGAGCCGAAAGATCAACCGGGTTTTGTCGGCACTGTTGGGAATTGGTGCGTTCTCGCTGTTGGTCACGCTGATCGTCGGTTTCGCAGCTCCTGGCGGCAGCGACCTGCGGAGGCAATTCGCATTCTCATGGCTATTCGCGTTCCTCTATTTCTTCACGATTCTAATTGGCTGCTTCTTTTGGATCATTGTGCACCATGCGACCGATTCAGGTTGGGGGATCGTTGTCCGGCGCCAGATGGAGAATCTGGCGAGTCTCCTTCCGTGGATGCTCCTGTTCTTTCTCCCCCTGTTTTTTGTACGCCGCGATATCTGGGATTGGATCACCGCGAAGGATAGTCCGGTGCTTGACCCGCATTTGAGAGACAAGATTGGCTACTTCGAGTTGCATTTCGGATCGCTGGTCGTTCCTTTTTTCTGGATCCGGGCCATTCTTTATTTCGCGTTCTTCGGTTTTGCGGCCCTTTATTTTCGGCGCACGTCGATCCGGCAAGACAGCGATGGTGACCCCAAGTGGTCGATTCAGATGCGTGGCTTTTCTTTTCCGGGGATTCTCCTCTTTGCGGCCTGCACGACCTTCATCGCCTTCGATTGGTTCTCATCGCCAGATTATCGGTGGGCTTCGACGATGTGGGGTGTTTACATTTTCGCCGGTGCGGCCGGGGCCGGCATGGCCCTGATCATTCTGGTCGTGATAGGGCTCAAGCATGCAGGCTACCTGCGTTTTGTAAACGAAGAGCATTATCACATTATGGGTAAGCTGCTGCTCACGTTCTCGATATTCTGGGGTTACATCGGCTTTTCCCAGTACATGTTGATCTGGTACGCGAACATACCGGAGGAAACAGAGTGGTTCCTGCGGCGAAACATTGAGTCGTGGAACGTCCTGAACACCTTCCTGGTCATAGGCCGGTTTTTTATCCCGTTCTTTTATCTTTTGTTCCAATACACAAAAAGGAACGCAAAACTCCTTGCGGCAATCTCCTTTTGGATACTTGGAATGCACATTCTGGATACCTACGTGACCATTATGCCATTCGTGCACCCGCGAGGGTTTGAATTGAGCATACTCGACTTGCTATCCCTTCTGGCGATCGGTTGTCCCTTGGCATTCATTTTTGTCCGGCGCCTTGGCGGTGTCTCTCTTTTTCCGTCCAGGGATCCACGGCTGCTCGAATCATTGAAACTGAGCAATTAACGCCATGGCTGATGATAAACAGAAGAGCAGAACTTCGATACCGATGATCGTTACGGGCCTGGTGATGACCTTGTTGTTTGTCGGCCTGGCTGGTTTTCTGGTTTTCCAACGCGCAAGCATTCCGACCGTGGACGAACAGACCGCGCAGGTGCGTTTGAAAAACCTCGCGGACCTGAATGCAGAAAATCAGCGGATCCTGACGCAGTATCACTGGGTAGACAAAAGTAAGGGCGTAGTCGGTATTCCAATCAATCGAGCGATGGACCTGGTTTTAGCTGAACTACAGGCAAACAAGCCGCATGCGGCCGGGCCGGTTAATCCTCCCGCCGCGCCACCTTCCGCGACTCCGGCTCCATCACCGAACAATCAGAGACCCGGGGGTGGTCAATGAGTGCGGATGTAACACGGGCGTCTCGCCCGTGGGTTTTGGTTAGATGGGCGTCTCCGTGCATGGACCAGGATCACGGGCGGGACGCCCATGTCACGATGAGTAATCTTTCGAGACGCGTAAAATGATGAAACAAGCTGCTATCTCCGAGCGAGAGATCCAACGTGGGCCGGCAACCGAACTGGGCGGGCTATCCGCCGTCGATCGGTCCATCAGGGTTCCGGTCTTGATTTTTTTCGCGTCGGGCGTCTTCTGGTTGATCGTTGCCTCGGCGTTCTGGCTCTTAGCGTCTTCTCAAATGCACAAGCCGACAACATGGTGGGCGTTCCCGGGTGTCGCCTGGTTGAGTTTTGGCCGCTCTTACCCTGTTTTTCTGAACTGCTTTGTCTACGGATGGGCTGCCTGCGCTGGTATAGGCGCCGGCATCTGGCTGCTGGCGCGTTTTTGCCATGTGCCGTTGCGCAGTTCCTTGTTTCCCATTCTCGCGGGTGTCACGTGGAACATCGGGCTCGCAGTTGGAGTCCTGTCGATTTTGGCCGGAGCCACGGCAGGCTTTCAGCTGTTGGAATTGCCGTCCTACGCGGCCTTTATATTGTTCCTCGGGTTGCTGATGGTCGGGTTGTGGGCGGTCACGATGTTCTGGAACAGGAAACCAGGACCCACTTACATCTCGCAATGGTATATTCTGGGCGCGTTTTTGTGGTTTTCGTGGATCTACGCCACCGCGAATATCCTACTGACCTTTGCAGGTGCACCCGGTCCGGCGCAACCTGCCATCAATTGGTGGTACGTTGGCAGTCTTCTGGATCTGTGGCTGACCCCGATTGCTTTGGGCATCGCGTACTATTTGATACCGAAACTAGTCCAGCGCCCGGTTTATAGCTACAGACTGGCGCTGTTTGGTTTCTGGTCCCTGGCGCTTTTCGGCGGGTGGACGGGAATGACGCAGTTGATGGGCGGACCGCTTCCGGCCTGGATGATCACGGCAAGTATTGTGGCGAAGGTGTTAATGTTGCTTCCGGTGCTGGCCGTCGCAGCGAATTATCACCTCACGATAAAGGGGAGTTTCGAGGAATTGAGGTGGAACCCGGTGGTCCGCTTTATCGTGATCGGCTCCATGGCTTACACAGCCTACGCCGTTGAGGGGAGCCTGATTTCGTTTCGGTCGATCGGCCAGATCACGCAGTTCACGTTGATTACTGTTGGCCATAACCAGCTTGGCCTTTTCGGCTTCTACAGCATGATCTTGTTCGGAGCCTATTATTACATTGTGCCCAGGCTCGTAGGCAGGCAGTGGCTTTCCCAAGCAATGGTGATGGCTCACTTCTGGTTCTGCGTAGTCGGCATCGGATTATTATTTTTTGACCTGACAATCGGCGGGTCGATTCAAGGCTTCGCCTTGCAGGATCCACAGATACCGATGGCCGCGGTGAGTGATCTGATTCAGCCGTTTCTAATAGTCCAAAACGTCGCGGTACTTTTGCTGGTGGTCGCCAATCTCATTTTCGCTGCCGCGTTCGCCTTGATTTTCCTGATATCGGCCCCAGTGAAATATCGAGGTGCCGCAGTCGAGTCGTCAGCCGAGGCTACGAATAAAATCGGCTCAGAGGTAAGCGTCGCGTGAACAAACTGACTGGACTTTTTTTCGGCGTCTTTTTGCTGTTCGGGGTATCCTGGCTCGCGTTCGCAGCCTACCCGTATATCACGTTTGCCGGTCTGCAACGAACCAAGGACGAGGCGACTGGCGCCTTGGCGCCCCCTGGCAATCCTGGCACAGCCGATCAGGGAGCCCGCGTCTATGCTGCAAACGGCTGTTTCTATTGTCATAGCCAGTTTGTGCGCGACAAGAACGCCGGGAGCGACATTGATCGCAAATGGGGTAAACGGCGCACAGTAGCAAGGGATTACATGTTTGATCGACAGGTTTTTCTCGGCACGTCCAGGCTTGGGGCGGACCTGACCAATGTGGGTGACCGGCAGACCGATCCGCAATGGTTTTACCGTCTCCTCTATAATCCTCCAGCTGTGAGCCCGGAGTCAGTAATGCCGGCTTACCGTTGGCTATTTGAGACGCGGGCAATCCAGGGCCAGCTATCCGCTGACGCGGTCAAGCTGGAAGGAAAAGACGCGCCCCCTCCCGGTTATGAGGTGGTGCCGACAGCGGAAGGAAAAGCGCTTGTGGATTATCTCCTTTCATTGAAAAAGAACTACCCCTTGCCGGAAGCTCCCGAGGCAACAGAATGAGCTCCGAGCACGAACATCAGGTTGATGAGGTCAGTCCGGAGTCCGAGGAATTTCAGAGCTTCCCGGCGGATGATGGCTCGGCTGAACGACATGCCGGACCAAACCGGGAATTTTCCGAGCCCGAGGTGAATTCAGCACCGATCCCTTTGTGGTTGTTTGGCTTGATTGGTGTTGGGGTGTTCTGGGCCGGCGCCTATTTATTTTCATTCAGCGGCGGGTTCAGGGCAGACGTGTTTGATCATGAGCCGAAGTACGGTGCGCAGGGAGGCGGTCCAAGGGTACCTCCAGATCCGAAAGTGGTCGGGAAAGCGCTTTTTTCGGCCAATTGCATTACCTGCCATCAGGCCAATGGCGAGGGTGTGCCCGGACAATATCCGCCTCTGGCCGGCTCCGAGGTGGAAGTAGGGGAGGCGACAAATCAGCTCATTGCCATCGTGCTCAAAGGCCTGCAGGGACCGGTCGAGATCAAAGGGAAACCGTTTAACAATTCCATGCAAGCCTGGGAGGGTCAGTACACCGATCAGCAGCTTGCCGCAATTTTGACCTATGTTCGATCCGATTGGGGAAACAACGCACCCCCCATCACGGCCGACATGGTCAAACAGATGCGCGACCAGTTTAAGGATCAGAAAGAGCAGTGGACCTGGCCGCAGATACAGAAGATTCCGCCAAAGAATCTGACTGCCGGAGGTGGTGCTCAGCAGAAACCCGGAGCTCCGGCGCCGGCTGGCCAACAACCCTCGCCGCAGAGTCAGCCGCCGGCCGGCCAACAACCCTCGCCGCAAAGCCAGCCGCCGGCCAACGCGCCCAAGTAAAGTCCGATGACAAGAGCCTGTTCCCTAAGTATGCTTCCAACGAGCCGTATATGAGCCAGTTCGTGTCCAACAAGAAGAGTTTCATAGCTGCGCTCGTTACCCTGTTTCTGGCGCTGGGCGCGTCCGCCTATGGGGCGGCACGCACTTCGGGCCTTTGGTGGATGCCTGACGCTGCGAGTAAGAGTGGGGTAGAGATCGATCAGCTCACCTATTTCATTTACTACCTCACCGGCGGCGTATTTATCCTGACGCAGGTTGTCTACATTTATTTCCTGGTCAGGTATCGAGCGAGAAGAGGCGTGCGAGCGACCTACAGTCACGGCGATAATCGCCTGGAATTGGTTTGGACGGCAATCCCGACAGCGATCTTTATCGGGCTTTGGGGCTACAGCAATCACCTTTGGTGGGACGTCATCCACACGGAACCGCCGCCCGATACCATGGAAATAGCGGTGACCGCTTACCAGTTCGGATTCACCTTTCAATATCCAGGGCCGACCGGCAAGCTAGGCCGATCAGATGTGAAGCTGATCAGCACCGACAATATCTTCGGAAATGATCGGACCGATCCGGCGACCAAAGAAGACTTTCAATCTGGGGTGCTTGAACTCGCGGTGAATAAAGCAGTCCGGATTCGTCTCAATTCGAAGGACGTTATTCACGGTTTTTATATTCCGCAGTTCCGAATCTACCAGGATGCAGTTCCGGGCCGGACGATCGATTGGGTCTGGTTTATTCCGACAAAAACTGGAAGCTACCAGTTGGCTTGCAGCCAGCTATGCGGATCGGGGCATTATAATATGAAGGCGGACATCGCGGTTGTGTCTCAGGCGGAATTCGACAAATGGTACCAGGAGAAAGTGGCTGCTGCCACCAATGCGACTGCGGGCACGCCCGCCGCGCAAAGCAAATAGTTGTAGGAAATCGTTATGGCAGAAACAATTGCTCACACCGTACCCGGAGAAGCGCACGCGTCGCATGCTCACCATCCGGAGTTGAGTTTCTTCCGGAAATATATCTGGTCGGAAGACCATAAAACGATTGCGCTGCAGTACCTGTTTACGAGCTTGTTCTTTTTGCTGGTGGGAGGTTCGCTGGCCATGGGCGTCCGGTTTCAGTTGGCTTTCCCCGGTGCTCCGGTTCCCTTGATTGGAACTTTGCTGCCGAGCTGGCTGGTGACTTCGGCGGGAGCGTTTCAGCCCGGTGGCTACAATGGGCTGGTGACGATGCATGCAACCGTGATGGTTTTTCTGGTCATCATGCCGTTGTTGATCGGGGTTTTCGGAAACTTCTTGATCCCTCTCAAAATCGGGGCGCCGGACATGGCTTTTCCGTTCTTTAACGCCTTGTCTTATTGGCTTTTCTTCGTTTCGGGGATCGTGTTGCTCTCGAGCTTCTTCGTTCCAGCCGGTTTCCCGGCCGGAGGTTGGACCTCGTATGCTCCCCTGTCGTCGCACGCTGAATATAACGGGACGCAGGCGGGCCAGAGTCTTTGGTGCGTCGGTCTGTTTATCAACGGTCTCGCTTCAATTGCCGGAGCCGCGAATTACATCACAACCGTCATTAACATGCGGGCACCCGGGATGAAGATGTTCCGATTGCCGCTTCCGGTGTGGGCCCTTTTCATAACCGCCATTCTCCTGCTGCTCGCGGTGCCGGTTCTATCGGCTGCGGCTGCCATGCTTTTTTGTGACCTGAATTTTGGAACGACCTTTTTCTCAGCCAGCAACTACGGGCAGCCGTTGCTCTGGCAGCACCTGTTCTGGTTTTTCGGCCACCCGGAAGTTTACATCATGATTCTGCCGGCTATGGGGCTGGTCTCGGAGATTCTCGCGGTCAATTCCCGCAAGCCGATCTTCGGCTATAAGGCAATGGTCTGGGCGATGGTATCGATCGGGGTGCTGGGTTTCATCGTCTGGGGTCACCACATGTTCGTCAGTGGGATGAATATTCTTCTTTCCGCGACTTTCTCGTTTTCGACGATGGTGATTGCAGTTCCTTCGGCCATCAAAACGTTTAACTGGATGGGAACGGTCTGGGGCGGCTCAATCCGATACACCACGCCGATGTGTTTTGCTTTGGCGTTTGTATCAATGTTCGTGATCGGAGGTCTGAGTGGAATTTACATGGCTGCCACTCCGGTCGATCTCTTTATCCATCACACTTATTTCATAGTGGCCCACATTCACTATGTGTTGTTCGGCGGCAGTCTTTTCGGCGTATTCGGAGCGATCTACTTCTGGTTCCCAAAAATGTTCGGCCGAATGATGAACGAGACTTGGGGCAAGATTCATTTCGTTTTGGCGTTCATTTTCTTCAATTGCACTTTCCTGCCCATGCACAATCTGGGGATGAGCGGCATGATGCGGCGAATCGCCGATCCGATGCTGTACGATCATCTGCGGAGCCAGCAGCCGATCAACGTTTTTGTCAGCGTGAGTGCGTTCTGTCTCGGCCTCTCAACCATCCCGTTTCTGATCAACTTCTTTTATAGCATCTTCAACGGACCCAAGGCTCCGAAAAATCCTTGGCGATCGACGACTCTCGAATGGACTGTTCCTTCGCCTCCTGGCCACGGGAATTTCGAAACCACTCCAACCGTATACCATGGGCCTTATGAATACAGCGTCCCTGGAATGGAAGAGGATTTTTTGCCGCAGAATCAGCCGGCCCCTGAGACCGTAAAACTCGCAGCCCACTAACCGTGAGTGAACAGCGAAATCTGCGGTTTATTTTTCTTTAGGCAAGTCGATGGCCGATTTTGACCTCCAAAAGCGTTTACTGCACTGGTATGCGATTTTCGTTGCCGCCGGCGTTCTCGTTTTGATTTGCAGTGGAGGACTGGTCACAAGTCACGAAGCAGGGATGGCCGTACCCGATTGGCCCAATAGCTTTGGGTACAACATGTTCTTGTTCCCGATTTCCCGCTGGGTCGGTGGGGTTTTCTTCGAGCACACGCACCGGCTCATCGCAAGCGGAGTTGGCTTGCTCACCGTCGCGCTCTGCGTTCTGACGTGGGTGATCGAAGACCGTCTTTGGGTAAAATGGCTGACCGTAATGGCCGTTCTCGCGGTGATTATCCAGGGGGTGCTCGGGGGGTTGCGCGTAACAGAGCACAACGCGCTTTTAGGATTGTTCCATGGTTGTCTGGCGCAAGGGTATTTCGCGCTGATGGCGACAGTCGCTCTGGTGACGTCCCGCTTCTGGCGCCAAATCAAGCCGGTCTTGAACGAACGCGTCGTCCGCAGACTTCGGTTTTGGACAGGGACAGTCACGGTGATGTTGTTTATCCAACTGGCGTTGGGAGCGTCGATGCGTCACTCGCACAGCGGTCTGTCGATTCCTGATTTTCCAACCGCTTACGGGCATGTCTTTCCACCGCTCGACGACGCATCAGTTGCGAGAATCAATGAGGCTCGCTTAGGGACGGAAACCAAAGCGCCGATTTCTGCAAATCTGATTCTATTGCAGTATCTTCACCGGGTCTGGGCTCTCTTTATTGTGGTCGGTCTTACCTGGGTTGCGCTGGACATTTTTCGGCAGCGCCAACTTCCCGCGACGGTGCGTTCGGCGGCAGTCTGGTGGGTCGGACTCGTTTTTGTGCAATTCGCGTTGGGTGCCTGGACCGTATGGAGTAACAAAGCGGCTGATATAGCGACTTCACACGTTTTCGTGGGTGCGCTGACTTTTATGACTGGCGTACTGTTGAGCGTCGTCTTTTCTGCTATGCTTCGGCGAGCCATGTGTGAAGATTCCGCAGAAAGCGCGAGGAGGGAGGTAGCCAGGGCGTGAGCGCGTTAACTGAAAAACCTCGAGTGGCGCGCATGCCCGGCGGAGCCCGATTACCCACCCGGTGGGTCTCGGATGTCTCAGAATTGTGCAAAGCCAGAATTACACTAATGGTCCTGCTCACTACGCTGGTGGGCTTCCTCTTTGGCTTGCGCGGGACGCTGAATCTTCTCTACCTCTTCCATACTCTGGGTGGCACGGCCTTGGCCGCGTCGGGCGCGGCGGCGCTAAACCAGGTGTTTGAAGTCGAGCTCGATGGAAGGATGCGCAGAACCCGGAATCGACCGTTGCCGGGACGGCGAATGACATTGGACGAAGGATTAACGATCGGAATACTCTGTTCTATTGGGGGGATACTTTGGCTGAGCTTTGCGACCAATCTTTATGCAGGTGTCCTCAGTGCAGTGACCATCGGTGTGTATGTCTTCGTTTATACTCCGTTGAAAAGGGTGACGACATTAAACACCATCGTCGGGGCGATCCCCGGAGCTTTGCCTCCGGTCATCGGCTGGACGGCAGCTCGTGGACACGCCGGATTGGGTGCCTGGATTCTGTTCGCAATCCTTTTCCTGTGGCAAATGCCGCATTTCCTGTCGATCTCCTGGCTGTATCGCGAGGATTATAAACAGGCCGGGTTCGTTATGCTCGCCAGCTTTGACCCGGAATGCCGGGTGACAGGCCGTCAGAGCGTGCTTTATACCATGGGCTTGATCTCGGTGAGTTTTATT
>Ga0213878_10000542_pt1 | contig 13974 bp, 13 predicted proteins | sample VelepicoBEBS_R02_FD_161053 | JGI IMG/M metagenome (GOLD analysis project Ga0213878, IMG submission 161053) | Vellozia epidendroides bulk soil microbial communities from rupestrian grasslands, the National Park of Serra do Cipo, Brazil - BS_R02 | ecosystem: Environmental > Terrestrial > Soil >... | reverse complement strand
TGCGCGAGAAAAAAAAATTGCGCAAGCCTATTGACCGCATCACGATACACATGCATTGTATCACGGTACAGACGAGCGACGCTGCCTACCACGGGTCAAAGCGCAGCAAGGTCATGAGGAGACGGAGTGGCGACGAGTTGCTGTGGACACGAGCAGGTCACCGGCGAAGCGCCATCGCCAAGTCTTCCGACACAAAACTTGTGGTTCCGCGCCTCAGGCGCTGAGCCGGACCGAGGCGCCTCCGCCTCAAGATCAACCGCCACCGCGACAAGGCGAATCAGCGAGGAAGCTCCAGATGGGAAAGAAAGTCTTTGTGGATCTCAGCCACCCGTTCTTCGGAGACATGCCACTGTGGCCGTACTTCTCGAAGCCGGAGATCATGCCGATGCACAGCTTGGCCAAGGCGGGCGTGCTGACCCAGACGATCAAGTGCACGATGCACACCGGCACGCACTGTGACGCCCCCCGTCACGTGATGGAGAGGATGTTCGACGGCAGCCGGGCGCTCTACACTCACGAACTTGCGGTCGACGCCTATTGCGGCGAAGCCGTCTGCCTGGACGTTCGCGTCGATCGCTGGAAGCTGATCATGCCGAGCGACCTCGAGGCCGCCGTCGAGCGCGCAGGGATGAAGACCTCCGATCTCAAGGGCATGGTCCTCTGCCTGAACACCGGGATGCATCGCAAGTTCGACGACAGCAAAGAGTATTATCACTACTCGCTCGGGACGGGAATCGACGCGGGCAAATGGTTCGTCAAGCACGGGGTCAAGGTCGTCGCGCTCGACCAGCAGGCCCTGGATCACCCGCTGCATACCTCGATGGGCAACAACGGGACGCGGATGCAGCTGCCGGGTTATTCGGGCCGCTCCATCTGCGAAGAATACGCAGAACTGTTCGGCGAAGAGGCCTATGCCGAGTTCGACCGCGACGCCTACATCAAGGTTCACGGCAAGAAGGCCTACGACGAGAAGTTTGACGAGCTCGAGGCCACCGGCAACCCGGGCACCTGGGAGCCCTGCCATAAGTACATGCTGGGCAACGGAATCGTCGGCGTTGAGAACCTGGGCGGCGACCTCGACAAGGTCAAGAACAAGCGGTTCCGCTTCCTGGCGCTCCCCATTCGCTGGCACATGGGCGACGGCTCCATGGTGCGCTGCGTCGCGGAGATCGACGAGGACGAAGTGGTTCCGGCGGAACCGCGCCTCTACAAGTACGGGGCGATGTAACTCGCTCTTCCCCCGGCTCCGGAAGGGGCCGGGCCTTTAGAGGGTCGTGGGATCTCTTTCCCGCCCTCCACCGAAAAGCGGCCGGAAACGAGACGCGGCATGGTTCTGCCGCCGGGAGGATTTCGCATGTTTGTCAAACGCTTCGCCGACGCGAAGCCGTACGACGCGCCCAACCATCGCGGCGTCGTAGGGCTCCGTCTCCAGGGTTTCGAGCCGGGCGGACCAACTAATCAATGGGTCGGCTACTCGCAGTTCCTGCCGGGCGGCGGCGCCGGGCCGGACTCCACGCCTTTCGAGAAGGTCTACCTGGTTCTTGAAGGGCGCATGACCGTCATCATCGACGGAAAGGAGACCGTCCTGGAGCCGATGGACTCCTGCACGATCGCGCCCGACGAGGTGCGCGAGATCGTCAACCGGGAAAACGGCGTCTGCAAGATGCTGGTCGTCATTCCCTATCCGACCGGAGCGAAGACGTGACTGACGCCCCCACCGATCCTCTGGCGCTGTTCTCTATCAAGGGCAAGGTCGCGATCGTCACCGGCGCCTCAGGCGCGTTCGGCGCCGTGGCGGCCGAAACACTGGCTTCCGCAGGCGCGAAGCTCCTGCTTACCGCTGGCAAGGCGAAGGAATTGGCTGAGGTCGCCGCCGAGTGCCGCAACCGCGGCGCCGAGGTCGAAGAGTTTGTCGGTCGGCCAACGAACGAGGCGGCCTGCGACGCAATCGTTGCGAAAACGGTCGAACGATTCGGAAGTCTAGACATCCTGGTCGTCGCCTCGGGCAAGAACGACGTCTCCAAGATCCTCGACATGTCTCCGGAGCGCTTCCTCGACGTGATGGACGCGAACGTCACGCAAAGCTGGCTGATCGCGCGCTCGGCGGGCCGCCAGATGCTGGCGCAGGGCGACGGCGGCAAGATCATCCTGATGTCTTCGGCCCGTGGCCTGCTTGGCCACCCAGCCGGCTACACCGCGTATTGCGCCTCGAAGTCGGCCGTCGACGGAATCACGCGCGCGCTCGGCTGCGAGTGGGGTCCGACCGGCATCACGGTGAACGCGATCGCTCCCACCGTGTTCCGGTCGCCCCTGACAGCATGGATGTTCGGCGACGACGAGCGGGCTCAGACGACCCGGGCGGGCTTTCTCACGCGAGTGCCGAAGGGTCGCCTCGGCGAAGCCGCCGATCTCGCTGGGCCGTTGCTGTTCCTGGCTTCGAGGGCCTCGGACTTCTACACCGGCCACATCCTCTACGCCGACGGCGGCTACACGGCGGGATGACGATGACCAAGCGCATCGCGATCCTCGGCGGCGGCCTCATGGGACACGGCATTGCGCAGGTCTTCGCCTGCGCAGGGCATACCGTCGCCATCACCGATCCCATCGAAGAGGTTCGTGCCCGGATTCTGTCACGCATCGCAGCCAACCTCGGCGACGGCGAGGGTGATCTGTCGGCCTTGCAACGCATCGAGGTGACCGACTCGCTCTGTGCCTGCGTCGCAAGCGCCGACTGGGTGATCGAGGCTGCGCCGGAGCATCTGGAGCTCAAGCAACAGATTTTCGCGGACGTGGAGCGCGCCGCGCGGCCGGACACGATCCTGGCGTCCAACACGTCGGTGATCCCGATTAGCCAGATCATGGCGCTGGTCGAACGAAAGGATCGGACGTTGGGAACCCATTGGTGGAACCCGCCCCACCTTGTTCCGCTCGTCGAGGTGGTGCGCACCTACGAAACCGCCAACTCCGCCGTCAACGCGACGATGCAGCTGTTGCGCGCCGTCGGAAAGTCGCCGGTCGAGGTGAAAAAGGACGTCCCCGGCTTTGTCGGCAACCGCCTTCAGCACGCCCTTTGGCGCGAGGCGATCGCGCTGGTTGCGGAAGGGGTCTGCGATGCGAAGACGGTCGACGAAGTGGTGAAGGCGAGCTTCGGGGCTCGCCTCGCCGTTCTCGGACCACTCGAAAACGCCGACCTCGTCGGAATTGAGCTTACCCGGGCGATCCACGGTTATGTGTTCCCGGCGCTGGACCGCGCGATGTCTCCGTCCCCCTACCTCGATGACCTCATTTCCAAGGGTCGTCTCGGCTTCAAGTCGGGCGCCGGATTCCGCGACTGGAGCGACGACGAGCAGAATGCCCTCCGCGCCCGCGTCACCCAACATCTGAAGGCGAGCTTCAGCGCTCGCCCCAAGCCAGAGGAGCAAGAGCGATGACCAAGGCAAAGTCAGACAAGGTCATCATCACCTGCGCGATCACGGGCGGCATCCATACGCCGACCATGTCGGATGCGCTGCCGTTCACCCCGAGCGACATCGCTGCCCAGGCCATCGCGGCCGCCGAGGCCGGCGCCTCCATCCTGCACCTGCACGCCCGCGATCCGAAGGATGGTCGTCCGTCTCCGGATCCGGCCGTCTTCATGCAGTTCCTGCCGCGGATCAAGCAGTCGACGGACGCGGTGCTCAACGTCACGACCGGCGGCAGCCTGAACATGACGGTCGAGCAGCGCCTCGCCGCCCCCCTAGTGGCGAAGCCGGAGATGTGCTCGCTCAACATGGGCTCGATGAACTTCGCGATCTTCCCGCTCGCCGACCGATACCAGTCCTGGAAGTACGACTGGGAAGAGCCCTACCTTCGCGGCACCGACGATTTCATTTTCCGCAACACGTTCCGCGACATCGAGCGCATCCTGAAGATGCTCGGCGAGGAGCACGGCACCCGTTTCGAGCATGAATGCTACGACGTCGGCCACCTCTACAACCTCGCCCACTTCGTCGATCGCGGCCTCGTCAAGCCGCCGTTCTTCGTCCAGACGATCTTCGGCATCCTCGGCGGCATTGGCGCCGACATGCGCAACCTGATGTTCATGAAGGAGACCGCCGACCGGCTGTTCGGTTCGGACTACCGCTGGTCGGTGCTCGCCGCAGGCCGTGGGCAGATGCCGTTCGCGACTCAGGCCGCGATGATGGGCGGCAATGTTCGGGTCGGCCTCGAAGACTCCCTCTTCATCGGTCGCGGTCAGCTCGCGTCCTCGAACGCTGAACAGGTCACGAAGATCCGCCGCATCCTGGAGGAACTCGGCCACGCGATCGCGACTCCGGCCGAGGCCCGCGAGATCCTCAAGCTGAAGGGCGGCGACAACGTCGGCTTCTAGCGCCCAATTACATCGGAGTGGGAGGAAGACATGAGATTTGAAGACGCCAACGATCTTTTGAAGCCCGGTTATCTGCCATTCGAGTCCGGCTATCAGGAACTCGAAGACGGCAAGTGGGTCGTGGCCGGTCTCACGCGAATGCCCGGCTGCCGGGCCAAAATGGTCGACTGGTGGTTTTCCTGGCTTGGCGACATCGACTGGTATCGCCTCTGGCACCCGACCGACCACGTTTACAGCGGGTGGGAGAACCGGGTGGATGGCAAGTACATCGGGGCTTCCCACCTGGTCCACGAATACCTCGCCGGCAAGGATGGCCCCCTCTACAAGCTGCGCATCGATTTTCACGATCCGTCGAAAACGTTCGATGCAGCCCGGTACGAGGCGTCGGGGCACTTTGCGGTCTGCGCCCGGCCGGGCCTGCTGGAAGAGCCGATCCATGTCGGCCAGATGTGCCACTTCGTGCGCGAGACCGACTACGGATGCGAGATGCGGTCGCGCTTCTGGCTCGGAATGATTTCTCATCGCGATCCGTCCGTCGTCATTCCAGAGGAGCAGGCGCGCGAGATGCGCAGGGTCGGCGTGAACGCCGAGTTCGCGCGTCGTCTCCACCAGCATTGCGTCGAGGAGATGGGCTACCTCGCCGAAATACTGCCCGTCCTTTACCGGCGCGAAACACTCGACAACACCCTTTAGCGCCGACGGCGCGACGCAATCCGAAATCACAGGGAGGAAATCATGAAAGGCATCAAGAGCGACATGCGGTCGGGAGCGTGCTTGAAACTCGGCGCGGCTGCGTTCGTGTTCGGCGGCCTCGGACTCGGGGCGGCGTTCGCAGATGAGATCGTCATCGGCGCCTCGCTGCCTCTGTCCGGTCCGCTGGCTGGCTTCGGAAACTTCCAGAAATGGGGCTACGAGCGCGCCGTCAACGAGGTCAACAAGGCCGGCGGCATCGACATCAACGGCAAGAAGGATTTGGTCAAGCTCATCATCCGCGATGACAAGACCGACCCGAACGCGGCGGCATCGAATACGGAGACGTTGATCTCGCGCGACCACGCGGTCGCAATGCTCGGCTCCTGCACTCCTGCGCTCGTGAACGCGGGCGCGCTGGTAGCGGAGCGCGCCAAGAAGCCTATGGTGACCGGCTGCGACCCGCTCGAGGCCTTCAAGTCGGTGCGCAACTGGAAGTACGTCTGGGACATCTTCTTTGACGAGCCCGAGCTGGCAGCGGCGCAGTTCAAGGCGCTCAAGGATCTTGGGATCGCCGACAAGACCAACAAGAAGGTCGCGATCTGGCACGACAACGGACCGGATGGGCAAGTCGTCGGCGGCAAGATCTGGCCGGAGCTCGCCAAGGCCTTTGGCTACGAGGTGGTCCAGAACGCGGAATTCCCGGTCGACAATTCGCAGTTCACCTCGATCATCGGCGAGGCGAAGAGCAAGGGCGCGGAGGTCGTGCTGGTGGACGCCATCACCCCGCAGGCGATCGCGATCCGCAAACAGATGTCAGCCTCGGGCTATACGCCGAAGGTCGTCAACATCGAGAAGGGGGCGGAGCCGGTTCAGTTCGCCGAGGCTCTCGGCAAACTGTCCGACGGGGTGCTTGTCGGCGGCTATTGGGACGCCTCCCTTCCTTATCCAGGCGCAGCCGATCTCGCCAAGGACTTCGAAGCCGAGACCAAGCTGACGAGCAGTCAGCACATCGCGGACTCCTATGCGGCCGCCAAGGTACTCCTCGACGGAATCGCCGCGGCGGGATCAACCGACGCCGAGAAGATCAATGCGGCGCTCGCCAAGACCGACAAGGCCTATGTGGTCGGGCCGGTGAAGTTCGATGAGAACCACACCGCGAAACTCCCGATCGTCTCCCTGCAGTGGCAGGGCGGAAAGACCGTCATTGTCTGGCCCAAGGCGGCCCAGAACGGCCAGTTCCTTTTCCCGCTGCCCCAATAAGTCTCGAGGATCGACATGCCCGATCTCGGAGTCGCTTCCAGCACCATTGCGTCGGGGGTCTTGCTCGGCGGAATGCTGGGTCTGACCGCCCTAGGGCTGTCGATCGTTCTCGGAGTCATGCGCCTGGTTAATCTGGCGCATGGCGAACTCCTCGTGTTTGGCGCCTACGTAGGCCTCTTCTTCCTTCAATATTCCGGGATCGATCCGCTGCTCGGACTGCCGGTAATCGCGCTGTTTGTCGCTGCGCTTTCCGTCCCCCTCTACCGCTTCTTGCTGCAGCCGCTCGCGAAGCGCGGTTCGGAAGCCCAGATGATGACGATGTTCGGGGTCTCGATCATCCTGCAGAACGCGTTCGTGCTGGCGTTCAGCGCTGACACCCGATCGATCCCGGTCGGCTACGCCGCCCTGCCGCTGATCCTCGGCCCGATCACGGTGCCTCTGATGTATCTCATCGGCTTTGCGATTTCAGTGGCTGCAATCCTGGGCGTTCATTGGCTCGTATCCAGCACTGTGTTCGGCCGCGACCTGCGCGCGAGCGCGGTTGACGCCGAGGCCGCGACCACGCTCGGCGTCAACGTCAACCGCGTGCAGATGCTGACGTTCGCGCTCGGCGTCGCGTGCGCCGGTATTGGGGGTGTGCTGATTGGCGCCGCGTTCCAGTTCGGTCCGTCGAGCGGGGCGTCGTACCTTCTCAACAGCCTCGCGATCGTCGTCCTCGGCGGCCTCGGCAACGTCCTCGGCACCCTCGTCGGCGGGATCACGCTCGGCGCCCTGCAGAGCATCGGTGGTCTGACCCTTGGCGACGGTTACCGGGACCTCGTGGGCATGGCGCTGTTTCTTGCCGTCCTCGCGTTCAGGCCGGACGGCGTTGTTGGCGGGAGGGGACGATGAGAAAGCAGTTCGCCTCCGGCGAGGGCGCCGAGGTCGCCGTCATTGCGCTTGCGTTCCTCTGCCTTTGGTTTGTGCCGGCGTTTGCAGGCGACTACTGGCAGCAGATCGGCTTCCGCGCGCTCGTCTACCTCACCCTCGCTGAAGGGTGGAACCTGATGGCGGGGTCCGCGGGACTGGTGTCGCTCGGAACGTCCTGTTTCGTCGGACTCGGCGCCTATGTGACGTTCGGCGTGATGAATGGCCTCGACCTGCCGCTTCCCGTGGCGCTGCTCATCAGCGCGATCTCCGGAGCAGTCCTCGCGTCCGTCGTATCGCCCGCTCTCTTTCGACTCCGCGGACTCTATTTCACGGTCGGCACGCTCGCGCTCGCGGAACTCCTCCGCCTGCTCATGATCAATGTTTCGGCGTTCGGGGGCGCAAGCGGGATCTTTCTGAAGAACGATCCGCCAGATTTGCCGGTCCTCTTCCACTTTGCGCTCACCGTCGCCCTCGTCGCTTCGCTCGTCGTCACCGCCTGCACACGCACTCGCGCGTCAGTCATCTTTCGCGCCGTCCGCGACGACGAGGACGCCGCGGCCCAGATGGGCGTGCGGGCGTTCCGCGTGAAGCTCGCGGCCTTCGCTCTGGCGAGCGCGCTGGCCGCGATGGCGGGATCCGTCCAGGCCGTCAAGCTCGGCGCCATCGAGCCCTATGGAATGTTTGGGCTGCAATGGTCGATCGACGCGTTGACCATGGTCATCATCGGCGGCGTCGGACTGCGGCTTGGGCCCCTGGTGGGGACCGTATTCGTCATCGCGCTCGGCGAGGCGCTTGCCGACTATCCCGAAGCGCACATCGCAATCGCCGGGCTGATCCTGATCGTGCTGATCCGGTTCGCACCACGGGGCGCGGTCGGCCTCGTCGAAGGCCTCAACTCCAGCATACGTGCGAGGCTTGCATGAAAATGGCGGCGACCCCGTTGCTCGAAGCCAAAGGGCTTGTGAAGCGCTACGGCGGCCTCGTGGCGATCGATCAGGTGGACCTGACGCTCGCGCCGGGGACCATCACTGGCGTGATCGGACCGAATGGCGCAGGCAAGTCCACATTGATCGGACTCATCGGAGGCGCGCTCGCGCCCACCCAAGGCTCGATCAAACTGTCCGGACGCGATGTCTCGCGTTTGCCCGCGTCGGAGCGAGCGCGAGCCGGAATCGGCCGCACCTACCAGATCCCGCGCCCCTTCCTCGACATGAGCGTGGAGGAAAACCTCGAAGTCGCCCAATATTCGATTGAGCCGTTCATTCGCCGCGACGTGGCGCGCGCAGAGCGATCGGTCCTGCTGGATCGCACGGGACTTTCCGACGCCGCCGGAATGCCGGCGCGAGCGCTGCCGCTCCTGCGGCGGAAGCGTCTCGAGGTCGCAAGGGCCCTTGCGCTGAAGCCTCGCGTGGTGCTCCTCGACGAGGTCGGGGCCGGACTCGTGGACCGCGAGATCACGGAACTCATCAACCTGATCAAGTCCATTCTCGACCCGCGCACAGCGATCGTGATCGTCGAACATGTTCTGCGCGTCGTCCGGGAATGCTGCTCGCGGTCGATGGTCCTGAACTTCGGCAAGAAATTGATCGAGGGCTCGACCGCGGAGGTGCTGGCCAATGACGAGGTCGCAGCCGTCTATCTGGGGACGCACGGTTCGAAAGGCGCGGGCCCGGCTGACAAGGCGGACGACACAAGCAACGGCGCCCGCGCAATCCACGTTGGCGCCCCGGCGCAAGAACGGACGACGCTCGCGCCTCTGATCGCGGAGGTCGGAGGAGCTATTTCTGACCGACCATTGCTCGAACTCAAGGGCGTCGAGGCGGGGTACGGACAAGCGCGAGTCCTGCAAGGCGTTGATCTCACGCTTGCCGAAGGGCAGGCGATCGCCATCCTCGGCGCGAACGGCGCAGGCAAGACGACACTGGCTCGGGTGATCACCGGCGCGATCACCCCGACGCGTGGCTCGGTTCGTCTCGGCGGACGCGATATCGTCGATCTTCCTGCCTACCGCATTGCCGGCCTCGGGGTCTCGCACTGCATGGAAGGCCGCCGCATCATTCCAACGCTGTCGGTTGAAGAGAACCTGAAGATCGCATCGCGTGGCGTGGATTCGCGGACTGTCCACCGGCGTCTGAACGCGGTGTACGATCTCTTTCCAGTCCTTGGTCAGCGCCGAAACGCTTCCGGAACAGCCATGTCCGGGGGACAGCAGCAGATGCTCGCCATCGCCCGCGCGCTGATGGCGCGGCCGCGACTGGTGATCTTCGACGAGATTTCGCTCGGGCTCGCGCCGGTGGTGATGGACAAGCTCTACGAAGCGCTCGCCCTTCTCAAGGAAGCGCGAATGACGCTCATCGTCATCGAGCAGGATGTCGATCGCGCCCTGGCGCTCGCCGACCACGCCTATGTTCTCGAGCACGGCGCCTTTGCGCTTTCTGGGTCGCCGCAACAAATCGCAGCCGACCCGCGTCTCCGGCACATCTATATCGGAACGGCAGACTGAAGGCAGGAAATTCTAATGTGCGAACGGACTGATCCCCCGACCAGTGCGACAATGACATCGACTGACAAGGTTAGTCTTGTGCAGAGCGATCTCCAGACGAAAGGGCGAGGCGTGTCACGACGCCTGCTGAATTCTCTCCTTAGAGGTGCTTTATATATTCACTACTCGATGCAGGAACTCGGAAAGGCCTACTCGACCCACTGCGATCGCGACATTCAAGGATAGCCGACGAGCTGGGGCAAGGGTGCCCCAGCCCCGCGAAGCTCCCCTTCGAAAAGGCCGAGAAGAACCGTCGCTGGGATCACAGCAATGTACGGAGGGATCGGGGGGTCGAGCGCCGACGGCGCTGGAGCAGGAGGAAAGGGGCGGATCGTTGAAGAGGCGTTGGCGCGGGGAGCATTGGTAAGCGAGGTCGCCCGGCAACACGATGAGGCGGAGAGCCTGCTCTTCACTTGGGAAGGCTGGCGCGCACGGCAGCGCAGCCGCGCGAGCGAGGCGGCCCGATCCTGCTTCCGGTCGAGATCGAAGCGACGGCCCCGTCTCTGTCGGAGGCGACGAGGCGGTCGTGCTCAACAACGAGCGGACGAGACCCAGCGTCGTCGAGATCGAGCTCTGTTCCGGGAAACCGCTTGCGCGTCGACAACGACGCCGACACAGAAGCGCTTCGGTGGGTTCTGAGGCGCTCCGCCGAAGATTCGTCAAACCTTACCGCCGGTCGACCAAGCCGCCTGGACCCGGCGCGAGGCCTTGCCGGTAGCCGACCGGCGCGCCTGAAGCGGCGCCGGAACGCAGACCCTGAAAGCCCGGTTGTGGCGCGTCTGTCGCGTTGCGCGTACCGCAGCTCTGCCGCGGATTCCGGTCGCTCAATAACTTGCAGGTCAGGCGTGCGAACACTGAAAGGATTCGAAACCGCGGTCGCCTCATACGCTGCGACTACACATGCCCTTCATCGTGTTCGCGAGCAGGATTGACGTCACGGGTAACCTCATCGGCGAGCTTGCGCCCGCGTGCGAGCCGCCGCCCAAGCGCCTCGACGAACGCTTGGTAGCGTTCGCGGCCCTTTGCCTGAGCCGCCGGGAGCGCGGCGTCGGGTAGCGGCGGGGTGCTGGACAGCCAGTGGCGCACGAACACCGCCAGCGCCTCATTGGAAATCGTGACATGCCGTTCGAGGCGTTCGATCTGGCGCGTCATACGGTCGAGGCGACGCGCCAAGGCCGCTTCGAGACGTTCGGCGCCATCCGGCGAAAGGTGCGAGGCGAGCGCCGCCTCGACAACGAGCGCTTGGGGGACGTTCTTCCGCGCAGCATAATCGGCGAGCTTTCCCGCGAGATCCGGCGGCAGGCGGAACGTGTGCTTGGTGCGCATCCGTGGGGTCACATGCTCATGTCGTCGGCCGGATCGAGGCTTGCCTGCCGGGCGATTGTTCTGACGTCGCGCAAAAACACCCGGGAGCGCTGCGCCTCGTCGTCGGTCTCCTCCTCCAGCGGCTCGAACTCGTGGATCGGCTTTGCCGGCTCCGCTGCAATCTCCTCGTGCTGAGGCAACTCCGGCTCGCGTCGGATGCCGCCATTTGCGGGGTCGTCAGTTTCGGATGTCGAGGGCGCTTCGGCGATGAAACCCGCCCAATCCGCCGAAGCTGGGAAGGGGGACACGATGTCGGTGACCCCTACAGTACTGTCGCGCGAGGGGCGCGGCGACGGCAGGATTCGAGTCCTCAGCTCTCCGTCCTCGTAGTAGCGCGCCTTCTTGGCGCGGATCGGATGGCAGCCTGAGACGAGAACCAGCTCATCGTCCGGCGGAAGCTGCATCACCTCTCCGGGCGTCAGCAGGGGCCGCGCGGTTTCTTGCCGCGACACCATCAGATGTCCGAGCCAGGGGCTCAGCCGGTGACCGGCGTAATTCTTCATCGCGCGCATTTCCGTGGCTGTGCCGAGGGCGTCGGAGACGCGCTTGGCCGTCCGTTCGTCGTTCGTCGCGAAGCTCACGCGCACGTGGCAGTTGTCGAGGATTGAATTGTTCTGGCCATAGGCCTTCTCGATCTGGTTCAGCGACTGGGCGATCAGGAAGCTTTTCAGGCCGTAGCCGGCCATGAAGGCTAACGCGCTCTCGAAGAAGTCGAGGCGCCCGAGCGCCGGGAACTCATCAAGCATCAAGAGAAGGCGATGGCGGCGCCGTTTCGCCTCGAGGTCCTCCGTCAGGCGCCGGCCGATCTGGTTCAGGATCAGCCGCACGAGCGGCTTGGTGCGGCTGATGTCCGAAGGCGGGACGACCAGGTAGAGCGTCGCCGGCGACTTGCCTTCGACCAGGTCGCGAATTCGCCAATCGCACTGGCGCGTGACGGTCGCGACGACTGGATCGCGATAGAGACCCAGGAACGACATGGCGGTCGACAAGACGCCGGAGCGTTCGTTGTCGCTCTTGTTGAGCAGCTCGCGCGCTGAACTGGCGACAACAGGATGGACGCCTGCTTCGCCAAGATGCGGCATCGTCATCATCGCGCGGAGCGTCGTCTCGATCGGCCGGCGCGGATCGGAGAGGAAGTTGGCGACGCCGGCGAGCGTCTTGTCGGGTTCGGCGTAGAGCACATGCAGGATCGCGCCTACCAGCAGCGAATGGCTGGTCTTCTCCCAGTGGTTGCGGCGCTCGAGCGCGCCCTCGGGATCGACGAGGACATCGGCGATGTTCTGGACGTCGCGGACTTCCCACTCGCCGCGGCGGACCTCGAGGAGCGGATTGTAGGCGGCGCTAGCCTGATTCGTCGGATCGAACAGGAGCGCGCGGCCGAAGCGCGCCCGCCAGCCGGCGGTCAGCGTCCAATTCTCGCCCTTTATGTCGTGGACGATGGCCGATCCGGGCCAGGTCAGGAGCGTCGGAACGACGAGACCGACTCCCTTGCCCGATCGGGTGGGCGCAAAACACAGGACGTGCTCGGGACCGTCATGGCGAAGATATGCATTCCGCCAGTGGCCGAGCACCACGCCGTCGCGGCCGAGGAGACCGGCCTTGCGAATCTCCCGCGTCTCCGCCCAGCGCGCCGAGCCATAAGTGGTGACCCGCTTCGCCTCCCGTGCGCGCCAGACAGACATGGCGATCGCCACGGCAATAGCTGCGATCCCGCCAGAGGCGGCGACATAGGCCCCCCGGACAAAAACATCCCGCGCATAAGCGTCGTAGGCGAACCACCACCAGAAGAAGGCCAATGGCTGGTAAACTTTGAAGCCGAATAGCGCGAACCAGGGCCGGCCGAGTTCGGGTTGGAACGCCAGGCGCCAAGCGACCGATTCCGTCGCCGCCCACACGAAGGCGAGCGCGACGGCGCTGACGAGAAGGACTTGCCCCCACAGGATCTTGGTCGCGTTCATGGCGAGGAGAGATCAGGAGATCGCGTTCGCCAGCGCATCAAGGCCAAAATGATGAGCTTCGGACTCGTGGATAGTGTGGCGCGAGAACGGGACAAATCATGGATTTGGCGTCCGCGCCCTCGGGGCGTGTGCAATGGCAAGCGCCCTTCCTCACAGGCCCAACCCGCGCTTGCGCCCGAAATCCCAGACGATGCTGCCTCCGGGACCAGCAACTCCGCTGACCTGTCTGCCGAGCTCGCGCTCGAGCGCCGGCCGCCAGGGCACGAGCTGGAAGCCAAGTCCATCTTCGATCATGGCGAACCGGCCCGAGGAGAGGTCGACGCGCTGGCGGTAGACGCCGGATACACGTTCTCCTTCCTCCGATGGCCGATGGGCGAGACCAGTGTCCACAGCGACAGCGGCAGCTGCTTCGTCGAGCTCGCCGCGGCGTAGCGTGTCGAGAAGATCGCGGGCGAAGATGACGCGCTGACCGCGTCGTTCTGCGAGACCCTGCTGGACGAGATGATCGACCCGCCGTTCCATTGCTTCGCGCGCGTCCGCGCCAAAACCGGCGCTGCTCAGCACGGATTCTTTCGCCAGAAGCTGACGGTCGAGCCAGGTCGCGCCGGGCGCCGCGACCTGCGCCTCGATGGTTAGGTCGGACCGAGTCGCGAGAGAGAGCCGATGGCGGCCGTTTGCATCCTGGTAGGAGCGAGCCTCGACGATCGCGCCGGGCTTAGCGTCGCCAGTGAGCTCCAGATCGGAAAAGCGCAGATGGTGGGTGCGCCCGTCGACCCCTTCGGCAATCGCGTAGGCCGTGCCCTTGAGTTCATCGTCGAGGCCGCGTTCGACGAGGCGGCCGAGCACGGGATCGCGAGGCGCGTCGCCATGGAGGGAGA
>Ga0213878_10000541_pt1 | contig 13976 bp, 11 predicted proteins | sample VelepicoBEBS_R02_FD_161053 | JGI IMG/M metagenome (GOLD analysis project Ga0213878, IMG submission 161053) | Vellozia epidendroides bulk soil microbial communities from rupestrian grasslands, the National Park of Serra do Cipo, Brazil - BS_R02 | ecosystem: Environmental > Terrestrial > Soil >... | reverse complement strand
AAGATGGGCGTCAGAGAGCGTTACTGGAACCTCGATGCGCCGGCGCGGCTCAAGCCCAAGCTGCTGCTTTGTCGTGCGCACGTACAGATTTCCCAGCACAGAGCGAGGCGTTTCACCTGCAGCCACACGCGCGCCAAGGCCAGCGCCTGGCCAGAGGAAGTCTAGTTGCGACTGCATGTCCGCAGGCCGCTGCGGCATAGGCGTACCGGTGAGAATGTCGCGACGTACTGCTAGGTGGCCAAGCTTGAGCAGTGCCGTCCCGCGTCGAGACATGGGACCATTTTTTATCCGGTGCGCCTCGTCGAGTACGAGGTGGACCCTGTTACGTGAGAGCAGTTCCTCGATTTGCGACTCGACTCTGACGAGCTGATCGTAGGAGATCAGCATTCGGCGCGGATTTTCGCGTAGCGTGTCAGCGATTCGCGACTCACCATCTACGAGCTGGACGAATGGTTCGCGGGTGAATTCGGCTGCATCCGGCAGCAGACACTCATCAATGACCTCTTCCCAAGCCATAAAGGCGTTGCGAGGTGCAACGACGAGCAGTCGGTGAGTTGTGGCTGGCGCAAGCAGATGCAGTGCGAACGTGACCGTGGTCTTGCCGGCGCCTGGCACCGAGAAGTTGGCACCGTTTGGTAGCGCGAGCAATTCGCGCAGATTCTGAACCTGATAGGGTTTTAGTGCATGCCTCGCGGAATCCCAGCCAAGTTCAGAAAGTCGAGAGACGATCTGCTCTTCAGTGACATCAAGTCGCAACAAATTCGCAGCGGAACGCACAGCTTTGAACTCGCGCATGAACTGTTGTACGCGCTCGTCGGACGACTCATCAGTGTCAAAATTGAAGCCGAGTTGACCCTGCAAGCTTGCTGCAGCCCGCAGCACGTGAAGGGCGTGGCGCCATCCAAGCTCGATCGTTTGTTCATTGGCTCTGGCGGCACGGTCGGCGTCCATTGCGTAGGTACGAATTCGAACCCACGTGCCGTAGCTAACCCCAGCCCCTCGTTCGAAGACGCCCTGTAGCCCACGCTCTTCATAGCGCAAGAGAATTGTCGGCACGGGAGTCACTCCCTGCTCAGACGCGCGTCAATGTCGCGCGTCAGCGCTAAGCACTGTGTCACGCAGCTCGCCAGGACCGTACGTAGTTCGGCGAAGGTGCTCTCGTTGGCATAGCGCAGGTTGATTGCGGTGAGCTTCTGCTGCGCCGCCTTGGCGAACTTCAGGGCGGCGAGATCTTTGCGCTTGCCCTGTTCACCTGCAAGTACTGATACCTCTTCCACTGCACGAGCAGCCGCAGACCGTACTGCCTGGTCTTCCCCCAGGTTATCCAGATAGCGCCCGAGCACAGAATAGTCCTTGCCTGCCGGCTCCTCCACATCGTCGTCAAAGCTGATCTTGAACTGAGAAGGCGCATTCGATGGCGCGGGCGACAGGTCAATGTTCCATGTAGCCGCCATGTTGTCCAAGAATATTTCTGGGTTGGCCTCAATATTGTTGATGAGCTCGTACGCTCGCAGTTCGATCTGTTGGCGTTTCTCAATCAATAGAAAGTCGAATTTGCGCGTGATCTCGCGTAACGCGGGGTTGTCAGTCTTGGCCAGATTACGATTTGCAACCTGCGTGAATGCCTGCTCGGTCTCATCAAGTGTGTTGTAAGCACGCGGCGTGCAAAGGTGGTCCGATAGGTAGAGGTCAGCCCCATCGATCATCTTGATCAGGCGCCTGATTTCTTGCACATCACGGTTCATCAGCCGCGCGATCCAGTCGTCTGAATGATGCCGCTTCTGCAATTCGCGGGCCGCAAGAGCTACAGAGGTCCAGTCGTAAGGCAGCTTCGTGTCAGGCTGCATTTGCAACCCGATTTCCAAAGTCAGTACTTCGTCGTCCGATGCGGATTCCGGAAGCACGGCGCAGGTCACAATTGCAAATCGACCGAAATCCGAATTTCCGCTGGCCAACAACTCGCGCATGGCTGCCAGACGGCGATTGCCGTTAACGACCACGCCGTCTGAGGAGATGATTAGCTCGTCGGTCTGTTCCTTCACCCGCTCCAGCTCGTCATAGATGGCAATGATCGACTCACCACTGCCCTTCTGCGCCAGCGAAAACAGAATGTCATGTTGAACAGACTGGGTGCTAATGTCCTCTCGGTGCGAAGGGTCGAAGAAATCCTCATCCACCTTGCCAGACGCCACGTGGCTCAATTGATCGCTTATCGTACGGAAGTTTTCCAGCCGGTACAGCAGGTGGTCAATTGGCATCTCGATGACAGCCAGCAGCTCACGCCCGCCCCGGAACTTGAATTCGCGCTTGACGCGATGATTCATGCGGGCTTCGGCTGCTCGCTGCAATATCTGCTGTGTGCGTGTGGTGCTGTCGATGAGATTGAACTGGTACTTGCTGGTGGCCATCGCCGACTCCCTGACGAACGTTGAAAACGCACGCTGCCGCCCGATCTATAAGGCCGGTTCAGCAACTGCAGTGCTTCACAGTGAATAGCGACCGACAGCCCGCCCAAGGATATGAGTTCAGGACAACAATGACTAGTCTGTCGACGCGTCTTGCACCAAATGAATATTAACCCAACCGGAATGGCTGGGAGATTCGCCAGCTAGCGCTTCATAATGGTAATGGCCACGCGAAGGCTGTCCAGTTTCTCATAGACAGGGCGCGAGGGATGCGGCAGTCTATGCTGCAGCAGGTGATAGGTCTTAAGCCGTAGTGGGGCCGCTCATCAAAACGAACGTTTTCTTGCAGAGAACAACCATGTCATCTATACACGTGCCTCCTATTCAGGCGGTCATTTTTGATGCATTCGATACCCTGTGCGAGATCAAGAATCCACTTCATCCGTTTGCGGAGATTGCTCGGGCAAGCAGCAAGCACATTGACGTGCGTGTCGCGCTGATGACACGTCCGGTGGACATCCGTCAGGCAACCGAATATCTGGGTTCCACCGGCGTCAATGTCACAGAACTCGAACAACGCCTACAAACCGAGCTCGCGAGCATCCGCCTTTTTGATGACACAATCCCCACGCTCACAGAGTTGAAGCGCCGTGGCATCAAGCTAGCTATTGCATCAAATTTGGCTGCACCTTACGCAGTTCCGCTGCTCAAACTGCTTCCGATTCAACTCGATGCATATGCATGGTCGTTTGACGTCGGATACCTGAAGCCGCAAGCGGAGATATTCGAATGGACGACATCAAAACTAGGGGTCCCAGCGTCTGCCACCCTAATGGTTGGCGATACCTATAAGGCTGACTACGTTGGTGCGCGGAATGCCGGCTTGCAGGCCAGGCATTTGGTTCGCTCGAATGGGCAATCATCGGCCGGAATTGTGATTCATTCGTTGACCGATGTTCTGGATCTCCCTCTAGCCGGGTAGCACTACGACTGCTGATAGCACTTGCGCATGGCCCTTGGGCAATTTCATCGTCCGATCGGTGGTTGGAAGTTGCTAGCGAAAAGCAAAAGCGTTCGCCCGAGCATCGTGCAGCGCGTGATGCTCGCCGCCATGCGTGGCGATGTATTCTGCAAATCGCTCGGCATCGATCTGCAAGAAGACATTTTCGTGCTTCCACCCACGTGGCAGCGGTCCACCGAGCAAGTGGGTGACAAGGTCCCAATCGCAATTAGAGTCATAACAAAGCACTGGCTTGGGCTTGAGTGGAACGGCCAACAGCCAGGCCTGTAGCTCGTCGCGCAATGCTGTAAAAGGCATTGAGCGACCAGGGAACTGGTCAAGTTGAGGCAGTACGATGCTACGCACGAAGTCACTGCACAGTGGTCGCTCAAAGTCCGAGCATTCGCCGTAGAACTCGCGCCCATTCTCGCTCACGATTGCAATGCTGATGAGTTGGCAGACTTCGAAGTCAGTAAATTCAGTATCGATAAAGTATCGCGTCTTCCACGGACTGCGTGGGCCTTTGTTCATCTGTCATCCCTCCTTGCCGCACTCTCGATGCAGGAGCGGACTTTTGTGATCCTCTCCGGTGTGAGCGTAACCTCGCTTTCTTGGGCCGGAGTTCGTCACTTTTGGTACGACAACTGTTCGTCCATTTCCGTAAGCAATACGCTGCTCCATGAAGCGGGATTCAGTTTAGATTTTGGCCCCGCCAGCCCAGTATTGACATCTTTTTGCCTCGGTGCGGATGGATGGTTGATGCGGTGTAGTTGAAGTTCCGAAAACAGCGCTTGCGCCCGTTTGTAGTGATAGTCTGTCGGCCACTTGTTGTGGTGGTTCGGCCACCGATTCTGTACCGCCGTTAACACTAGGAGTTCGGCAAACGTTTCGTCTTCCAGCCTTGAAAAATCGTGTTTGTGAAGCAGCAGAGTGCACTGACCAGCGGTCTCTCCTGGCTTCAATTCCATTTCGAGCAAATAAAAGTACTGCCCTTCTCCGCCTGGCACCACTTCGACCCATACAACTTGTCGAGTGCGCTCGTTACCGTTGGGATCGACAATCTTGTGCCAGGTGCGTCTTTTCCCTACTTTTTGCGGAAAAACGGCAATCAGCTCGCCGTCCTGCGCCAGGCCGTCGTTGAGCTTGCGTGTCAGAATTCGCCAATTGCGGGCTCTGGTAGCCGAACGCATGTGATCGAGCATTTCCAGGAACAGTGAAAGATCGCGGTCCACTTGCGCCACCTGGCTTTGGAAATCACTGATTCCCAAGTTGCCGCGGGAGTCATTTGAATAGCTGCCGTCGCCAAGCGTTAGTGCGTCGACAGGGACATCGAACAGTTTTGCAGGTCGGCTTTCTCCCTGAGTGCCCCGTGGGCGACGATGTTCAATCTCCAAGTCTTTGAACGCGCTGAATTGGTTGCTGTAACTCCGGACTACGAGTCTGGCTAAGCGCTGATCCGCGGACACGTCCTCCAACTCATACTCGTCTTCCTCATCGTCCAACAGAGGCTGGTGCAGCGGCGGCAGGATGTCACCTTCTGCTCCACCGGATTGTCCTTCGTGGCCGAATGGATCATCGCTTTCAAGCACCAGCCCGGAGAATCCGGGCGAATGTGTACAAACCAGAATCTCCATAGCGAAAACGGCCCATTGCTCTCGACCGTTTCTCTTTATGAGTGGCATCCGCTTCCCGCACACACGGAGTTGGGTGCTGTCGACAAATGGGAAGCCGGCCTTGATCACTAGTGGGCGTCGATTATCCTGGTTTGCCGGTGCATTGTTGGTATGAATAGACGCAAGATGCTGATGTGGGCCCAACAAGGCCGCTTTGGCTTCCGGCGAAGCTACTGCACGTGCCAGTACCGCGGCTTCCTTGCGACTTATGCGTTGTTTTACATGGATGATCGGGCGCAGATATTCCATTCGGCAACGTCCCCAGTCGACGTACTGATCCAGGCGCCCCTGTAATGCACTGGACAAGAACCGGGACGACACGCCAGCATAGAATCGCAGCAATTCCGAGGTTGGCACCACCAGCCATTGAGTCATGGTGTCTCCCAGAACAGGCACAATGGCGTAAAGCGTTGGGGCAAGGGCGGCGCGATTCTCGCCAAAGTATAGGTTGGTGCTGGGCACAACTGTGGGTGCCCATTGGTCATGGAGCTTGACCGCCTGCTCCAGCGTCACGAGCCGAACTTGACTTACATCGATTCGGAACAGGGACTCGATGCGCTCTGGTCCGGCTACCCTTTTGCCATCTTGCCAAATTGAACCGATCTTGAATTCGCGTAATGAGGCGGAATGGATCGGTAGCCTGAGCGTGGCTTCACTTAGTGACGACCTCCGGTAGGGATGGTTTCGGCCCTCCATCTCCTTCAGTCCTGAAAAATAGACTGCCGTCCTCGTACCCAAACGACCCCGAAATTCAATGGGACCAATCCCGTCGACACGCCATAGTCCCGGATGGCGTGCCAAAACCTCGTGAGTAAACCGCACCGCAAACCGTCCACGCTGGCAAATAAGTGGCTATATTCTCACTTTCTAACGTACATTTGCAAATATCTCTGGTTCTTACAACCGCCGACCAGGGCCGGTGCGCTGGCCGTGTGGTGCGGGCTGCGGAATGGCCGCTGGCCCCACCGGGATGGCTGGAAGCCGGCCGCGGTCAAGCTTTGCACTGCTGCGGCTTCGAGCGCCTCGGTCTCGGTCATCGGCGGCAGCAGGGCCGGAAAGCGCTGGGCGAGCATCGACTTGCCCGTGCCCGGCGGGCCGACCAGCAGGACCGAATGCTGGCCCGCGGCGGCGATCTCCATGGCACGCCGGGCCTGCAACTGTCCGCGAACGTCGCGCATGTCGGGCCCCTCGGCGGGCGCCTCACTCCGGGCGGGACGCCGCGCGCGTGGCAGCGGCCGTTCGGGCAGCAGGCCGATGTGGTGGCAAACATCGCGCAGCGTATTACCGGCATAGACGGTTACCGCCTCGACCAGCGCCGCTTCCGCGCCGTTCCCGCTCGCCACGATGAACGCACGCGGTGCGTGATCCAGCGCGGCGCGCCGGGCGTTATCGCGCGCCAGACCCATCGCCATCGCCAGTGCACCGCGTACCGGGCGCAGATCGCCAGCCAATGAAAGCTCGCCGGCAAATTCGAATGTGTCGAGCGTGTCAGCCGGCAACTGCCCGCTGGCCGCAAGGATGCCCAGCGCAATCGCCAGGTCGAAACGGCCGGATTCCTTGGGCAGATCGGCGGGCGCCAGGTTGACCGTCGTGCTTTATGTATCGTCCCCTACATGCTCTGGGTACAAAACTATCTAACTAACCGGGACAACTACTAGATGACTACCTATATCGCTCTGAATAGACGCCTGCCGGATGTCGTGGAGTACAAAGCAACCAAAAGAGCACATGGCGTGGACTACAAAAGCGTTGTAGCGTTTGAGGCGCGTCAACTCAGCATCACGGCAGCTAGGACCTGGATTGCTGTGGCCCTCCTCGCTCTAAAGGAGAAAAACGAGTCGCAAGGCGAACTTCATGCCTCAGATCTCGGCTACTTTCGCACCATCGTCTACCGCCTGTGCAACGAGAAAGAAGTGAAATCAAAAATGTGCAGGCAAATATCCACGGTCGGCAGGCGGGACGTGGTGGCGCTTTTCCAGGAAGCGGAGCGCATCATTAGTTGTTTTACGTGGGCGGATGCCACCAAAGCCAGAGGCTCCATGTACTTCCGGAGACTGATGGTCGAAGCGGTGCCTGCAGCGCTTTTTGCTGAAGACGTCCACGACCACTCCAGATACTTCAAGACATCGTTGACTGGGAGGTGTAATCCCCGTCCGACGTTAAGCCATTTTCCCGCCACAGCTAATCGACGTGCAGACCCCGTCGACGCAATACCGCACGAGGACATCAGGGACCTGCGGGAAAAGGCCGTGCAAATTATGGAAGCGGATCTTGGTGCGATAAAGATGGCTTGTGAATACGACCTGGATTTTTGGGGGGGTGTCAGAGAGAGACTTCGGCAGCACGCGCGAAACTCGATTTCAGATAGCGCCTATGAGGAAATATTGGACTTTGTTAATAATCGTCGCATTCATCAAAATAACATAATCCGCCCCCAAGACTATCCTGTCGAAGTCCTGCTTGGTGCATTCGGTAAGTTCGAGAAAGATATTCGCGTAAACCGGCTAATGCTCGGCAATTGCTTCGATGCGGATGTCCGAAATTCAATACTTGAGGCGCTAGATATTTCTCCCGCGGAAATGCATGGGGTTCAAATGCACAACATCGCCGGCCTTTGTATCAATTTTCACGCCAGAGAACTGGTGGCCTCATTTTATGCGTTGCTCTGCCATTCGAAGTGGAATTCAGATTCACTTCGGAGTCTGCAGCGTAGCAATATCGAAAAACATGAGCGTAGCTATAAAATTCGCGGGTTTAAAAATAAAACTGATGAATATACACCTCTTGTATTAATTGAGCCGGGAGATGGTCCCGCGTGGATTGCAATGAATCTTCTAATTTGGAATCACGAGCAGCTAAAAAGCAGAGGCCTCATTGGCGAGAGCGAGCAACGCATGTGGTTTGCTTGGACGCGAACTAAGGGTATTCCAATGACGAGTTGCTATACGGCACTCGCGGGACCAAAGAAGAAATTTCTTTCGAGGCATGGTATTCCGTGGTTTTCAGATGAGCAGATTAGAAATCACAATGTCACGCTCAAGGCTCTGCGCAAGAGAGATGGCATTTTTGACGCCCAATTTGAAGCTGGCCACGCAAGCCTCAGCACGACTGAACATTACGCTGACCAATTCATTATGCAGCTTTTGATATCCTCCCTGAATTTGGAGTTCCAAAGACGATTGGACTCTACGCTGAAAATCGGGTTGTGGGGCGACCAATCCGATTTCGTGAAGCGACTACGCTTTCAAAAATTTGACGCGCGACTGGCACTGCCCGTTGGCGACGGAACTTCCTGTGTCGATGCCGCCAACCCGCCAGACATAGCATGGTTGGCGGGAGGTGTATGCGATGGAAAGCGTTGCCATGCCGGTGACGGGTGCAGGAATAATAGAATCGAGGTTACAAAATCGCGCGTCGAAGAATTGTGGCGGTTTGTGGGCTATTACAAAAAAAATTGGCATCGCCTCCTGGCTGAGAATGAAGATGCGTTTCGCGAATTTCATGCACCAGCCATGTTATTTGCTCTGACTTTCGCAAATTTCCTGAAAAATAGTCAGTACTGGAGTGCTGTCAAAAAAAATATTCCAGAGGGGGATGTCCAGTGATGGCGGTAATAGCGAAAGGCCCTGAAAGTCGCAACGATGCGGTGTGGACAGTCTCTAGAATTAACGCGCATATTGTCAATGCGGACCTTAGGGTTGGTGATGATTGGGTTCTAGAGGTGGTGCAGCTGCAGTCCGAGGGCGGAGGAGTGTATGAATATGATCTTCGAGAAATATATCTACCTGGTAACTCTCTGGTAAATCGATCAATCTCCCTAGTCGATCACGGTGAGTTCGCGGCTGTACTTATAATGCTCATCGACAACTATCTGGGGAGATCCAAGAACACTCACAGCAGAAGCACTGCCGTGAAAGCCTGTATCCGGATTATTTCATATTATCTCGAGGTCTTCTGGTACAACGATTTCACGAGCCTGAAAGCTGTGCCCCAAACGTTATTCGATGCATTTGCCGTCGAGTTGGCATCCGGGGGATTGCTAAAGGCACTGTCGATTAAGCAGCGTATGAAGGCGTTGAAAATGGAGTTGCCAGCAGAGCGTAATGCTCGAGCCGGTGCTCGGACGCTCGGCACCAACTATCTTACATTTTCGGCGGCAGTCAGAAGCGAGCGTAATGGGGAAGAGGGCTCTGATGATAGACCGACTCTTTCTGCCAGTTTTTTAAATGACTTCTTTAGCCTTGCGAATTATCTTTTTGACATACCGGATGAGCTGAGAATTAACTACCGTCCATATCCGAGGGCGTATGCGCTCAGCAGGCTACTCGGGAATAAAGGGGAGAGCACAAAAAATCTCTCTAATGATAAGGCGGGAAGACTGCTCCGAGTTTCGTTTCTCTGGTTATACGAGCGTGCACCACTTTTGTTGTCTCTATTGAGGGAAATCGTGGATGCCTGTATCGAAAATAAAGAAAAGAGTCGAAAAATGCTCGGCAGGAAAATTCCAAAAATATTCGCTGCATCCGAACATCGGCGAGCACTCGAAGAGTTATTGCCATTTCCATTAGATCATATTGACCTCACCAGAGGTCGTGGCGAATCGCATTCGCTCAGGGAAGCAGTAACGTCTCTCCTCACGGCTTGCTTCATCTTAATAGCGTTCATGAATGCTAGGCGAAAAGGCGAAGTGAGTCATCCTTACGTCGGTCTACATACCGACTCTTTGCGGATTATCGACGAGCCCTTGGAACTATATGTTGTAACTTTCTTCCTTCAGAAGAAGGGGCATCAAGCATGGGTACCATACTATGTGAACAAGACGACGAGGGACGCAATCGTCGTGTTGACGGCTCTGCAAGCCGAATTTCGGCGCCTGGATGAAGTTATCCCTCCTAACTCCTTCGAGAAAAATGCTTTGCCAAGCGAACGCCCGTCCTTGTTCACCTATAGGCGTTTCAGCACCGCCTTTGGCGTCAATAAAAAGGCGAGAGTGTTCGATTTTGCTGCCACTCTCCGTAGCAGTGATAGTCGATCGCTTATGGTGGAGGCCCTGGGCACAGACGCAAAAATCGATGGGCAGACCCATATATTTCGCAGAATGTATGCGGTCATGTATTACTACAGGTATGAGAACGGAGATATTCAGGCCTTGAGCCATCAGCTTGGTCATGAGGTCGTCATGACGACAATTGGATATATTGGTGACTCATTGACTCGGCCCGATTTCCAAAATGTATTCGATATCTCCTCCGCGGATGTGGATATTTTTGAAGAGGGCGGCCTACGCTGATGCTTCGGATCTCAAGCGAAATTTGGTGGATGCCGGTAACGAAAAACTGATGGAGGAAATTATAGGGGTTTTGAATGGCGGAAAATTTTCTGGCGGATATCAGAAAATTATCAACCGTTTGGCGTTGAAGGTTGCGGGAATGACAAATTTTCACGGCAATGTAGAAGATCAAGCCGAGGCCGTATTTCAAGCCGTAAAAAGTCGTGGACATTTCCCGAGTCCAATGAAACATGGCCAGTGTTTTCTTGGCGGTACGGATAAAGCGAAGTCAGCGCGATGCTTTTCGCAGACTGATGGAGTGGTCCATCGAGAGCGGGCAGGGCCGGAGGTGTGTGGAAAATGTATCTTTCACTTGACGAAAGCCGCATATTTGAGAAATCTCGTACGCGATAACGAGAAACAGCGAAGGAGGTTGCGGGAAGAAACCCTCACTGAATTCCAAAAACAGAGGATTCAACTCGAATGCGAGAATCTGGAAAAAGCCGTCGAATTGCTTCGCAAACGCCTGGGGATTTAGTGATGGGTGCGAGAGGGAGTGAAAGGACTGGGAGGATATATAGTAAACCTGCGGTTGCCTACTCATCGGAAGATCAGGCGAAAAAGAATATTCAGTCCAAGCTGGATGCTCTTTCGTATGTCTGGGATATTTGCGTAGAGGCTCAGGAAAATTCGCTGCGAATTTTGGCGGCAGTCGAAAGCAATGCTAGTGATGCAGTACTGCTCCCAAAATCCCAACGTCAATTTCTGCTCTGGGATGATCCATCGCTTCTAAAGGAACTGGGGTACAAGGGGGAGGTATTCCGCCGTATTGGAAATGGAACGCTGAATCGATATGCAGAGCTGCATAGCAAGGTCGAGAAACTAATCTCTAACGTATGGAGAGAGCTCCGCGCCCAGCAAGAGCAGCATGCAGAATCTACTGAAAGTCAACTGCGGAGGGCATTAAAGCGAGAGCGTGTGCGTACTGCGACCCTGGAGCGCGATATCGTCGACTTGCGTCGCCAGTTGCGGAAGGAGACGGACGAGCGCATTGCTGCACAGCAAAGAATTAAGGATTTTGGTCGTCAATATGGACATCTCATAATCCACGAGGCAGGGAAAATTCCCGCGAAGGTCGTTGCTATCGATGTAATTGGGAGGGGCGGTGAAAAGCGATAGTATCGGCCTTGGAATAAAATCAGTGGCTATTGATAGCAAGCGATATTTTGTTGTGTATTCGCCTGAGAATGATGTGCTCATATGGCCATTGATTGACTATGCTATATTTCTTTCGGATGCTTTATTTTTGGACGAAAAATCTGTTGAGAAGTCTATTCGCAACATTTCTTCTTTTGTCGCATATTTGTGGCGTGAATATAAAGATCAATCTTCCAGGAAATTTCCGGCCCCGCAGTTCCTGATCGAGCAATCCTATGACTCCATCTTGGAGCGTTATCGCGATAACGAGCTCCGAATCGTTATGGGGAAACGGAATTCAAGTAAGAGCGAGATGCTTGCAAAAGGGACTGTGAATGCAAAGCTTGTCGATACTTATTATTTCCTTGCTTGGTATCAACATACTATTGGTTGCGAAGGATTGATCGGCTCGAGAGGGTGCAGAGTTACATCTGAATTGAAGCATTTGACCTCTCGTCTCGTACGTGACAGGCGTGCTGGGACTTCCACTAGTCGTGTAATGTTTCCGAAATTGTTCAAAAGAACGGGGAGGAGGTCAACACGGCGGCATGGCTACGCAGCAACGGATTCTGATGTTGCCAAACTGTTCGACTATCTGCGGATTAATTTCACTACCTTCACAGCCGTGCGGAATAGCCTAATCCTCACGATTGCGGAGGAAATGGGTTGGAGGTGCGAAACTATCGTTTCACTTCAATGCTCGCTGTTTGCAGAGGAGCGACTAGAGCAGATGTCCGCCGATGGGTTGATCTGCGTACCTGACGCACAAAAATTTGGCTATCAGAATCAGTTCAAATTGCCGCCAGAGCTAGTAATGAAGATTTATCATTTTATAAACGACGCGAGGAGGTCTTACCTAGAGGAAATGGGTTGGGATGATGCTCGAACGGAGAACAAGATATTCATTTCTGCGAAGGACGGTAGGCCGTTACAACCGAATTCCGTCTCTGCCATCTTTGGTAAGGCCATGAAGAGGATTGGTGCTCCTCGGCGTTCGGGAATTCACTCTATGAGACACAGGTTCGCAAAGAAGGAGGTTGGTGACGAAACGTTGGCGCGGGCGGCATTGGGCTTGGACACTAGCGCTCGGTCTGTAGCGACGGCGGTAGCTTTGAAGACGGGGCACGCGAATCCCGATTCTCTAATTAACTATGTCAATGAGACGCAGTCAGAATTGGCCAGACAATCCATTGCTAGGCTCAAGCAGAACGTCAAGAAGACTTAACAAGTTTTCCGTGCCAAGTCGATGGATAGGTGTTGATTCTTCTGCGACGGCGCATGAGTTCATTGCAGCGAATTCATGAACGTGCGCTTGGCCACGAAAGTTGATTGATGGGCTTGGCTTACGACAGACCTCAGGCCGCACCTGGAGGCTAGCCAAGTGGCGTCATTTGGTGAATTCAAGCTAGTTCGGATTTGACGAGGTAATACTTGGGCAAAGAGCGAAGCTAGTCACCTATTTGACCAGCACTCCACATTGCTGTTGTAGGGAAGGCCCTGCAAGCGCAGGGCCTTCAAGAATTGGGGGCTTGAGCCGCTTGGATTAAGCAACTGGGCTGCTGCTTCCGCCCGGGTCGCGCCCCGCGTAGATGGTGAACCAACATATGTTGGTCGAATCCACACAGTATTCCCGATGCTCTCAATTGTCAAACTCCAAGTCGCCGCAGCAACGGGAGACAACAAACTATTGGCCAGCATTCGGCAATTGAAGCAGAGCCCGGACGAAAACGTAGCAGCAAACGCGCGCGCAAGTGAATTCCATCTGCGAAAGGTCCGAACGGTCTCCAGGCAAAGCCAAGTTCCCCGTGCCTAGCTGGGACGGCGGCCGCTGAACACCACGGGGCGCGACCGACGGCAGGTGTCCTCGGAAGCGGTCGTTACGGCGTAGGGGTCATCTTGATTTCCGTACAATTTACCGGGGTAGCAACCCCTAGCATCCACGCGGGTTTCCGGGCGGTGCGCAAGGAAAATCCCCAAAAAATCAACCACTTGCTGTCTACCGTTTTGCGCGCACACTGAATTGCTTGATGCCGCACTTTTGTGCTCCGCACGTTGCGCCGCCATCGCATTGCCGCTAACCTCCGCAGTCCGTCTCACGCTTGGAGAGCGCGATGGATCACTGGCGGTTGGCCTATCTCGGGATGCGGCAGATGCCGCGCGAGCTCAGCGAGTTCGAACTCGCCACGTTCTTCTCCTACTCTCCGAAGGAACGGGCGCTGATCGAGTCCCGCCGCAGTCATCTGTACCGCCTTGCTGTCGCCGTCCACATCGGCTTCATCCGCATGACGGGACGCACCCTGGATGCCTGCAAGCAGGCCCCCCGCGGCAGAATAGATGTCGCCCCGATAGAATTTGAACCCTGGGGGCGATAAGAGAGAGAAGTGGCTCGTTACGGACAAGAGTTTAAGGATCGTGCGGTAGCGCGGTTGTTA
>Ga0213878_10000540_pt1 | contig 13976 bp, 12 predicted proteins | sample VelepicoBEBS_R02_FD_161053 | JGI IMG/M metagenome (GOLD analysis project Ga0213878, IMG submission 161053) | Vellozia epidendroides bulk soil microbial communities from rupestrian grasslands, the National Park of Serra do Cipo, Brazil - BS_R02 | ecosystem: Environmental > Terrestrial > Soil >... | reverse complement strand
GCAATCGCCAATAGCCGATAGATGGCTGTTGGACAACTTTTCCGCCGTAGTCCGGTCTGGGCGACGGCGGCGTTGTTTTAGGAGATAGGAGCTAGAATCTAGGAGCTAGGAGGCGTATGACAAGCGAGTTGGACTTGGCGCAGTACTCCAACACTCCCGCACTCCATTACTCGGAGGAGGCTTCGACTTTGAGGACAGGTTCCAGGAAAGCTTTTGTCCCGGAGGGACCGAATGATAGTAGCCTGGCAGTTTACTGCCAGGAATGTGTCCGAATAGCGATCCGTCCCGTAGGGTACGGTGTGATTCGGGCAGAGGGAACTTTCTGACAGCTAGAGCGGTGAACGCGCGAGTAGACCGACCTCAGACCGTACCCTACGGGACGGATCTTTTGTTAAACCCATTCCTGGCAATAAATTGCCAGGCTACCTTCATTAAGTCCCTTCGGGACAACAAACTAGTCCGACGCGTGTCCACATTTTCGACTCCACATCAGTCCGCCAGCCGGAATTCGAGGACAGCTTGCCCGACGTAGCCTCCCGGAGTTTCAGACGACGAGGCGAAGTCGGGAGGACGAGAACGAAGCTGACGGCTGGGATAACGTACCCTCGTCCACCTTTCGGGTAACGCACAATTGCTCCTTCGGGCGAGCGCCTGTCCATTGACGGGAATTCAGGCCAGCAGGAAGTTAATTACGCTAGCGGTTCGCCGGTTAGCTTTTGCCTATGGAGTTATCTGCCTGGATCGAAGCGTTATTTCCGAAAGAGTTTCTTCAGAAAGTTTTTCGGTTATTGCCGAATCCCACATTCGAACAACGGATGCGTTGGGATCTATTTAAAAGGCCGGACTATGCCTATGGTGTCTATCGTGCCGCCCTGACTGCTCAGGCATTGGATATCAAGAATATTAGTGCAATCGAGTTTGGAGTCGCTGCGGGGAACGGTCTTTTAGCGCTCGAAGAAGTAGCGCGAGAAGTTAGCCGGCACACCGGCGTCGATGTCGATACTTACGGTTTTGATACCGGAACCGGTATGCCGCCTCCGGTCGATTATCGGGACAATCCGTACCTTTGGCAGGCCGGCTTTTTTCAAATGGATGAAAAAGCCCTGGTTAGCCGGTTAACGCAATCGAAACTAATTTTAGGGGAATTTACGCAGACGATTTCCGGCTTCGTTAAGCAGTATAATCCGGCCCCAATCGGTTTTATCTCGTTTGATGCCGACTATTATTCGTCAACTGTTTCTGCCTTCGAATTACTGAAGGAAGATCATGCTTATTTCCTTCCTCGAGTTTTATGTTACTTCGACGACATGATCGGCGGCGACTGGGAGCTACACTCCCACTACACCGGCGAGCTTCTAGCCATCGACGAATTCAACCAACAGAACCGCCATATGAAAATCGCCAAAATCAATGGCATGCGCCAGAAACGAGTCGTCCCGAATTGGTGGCATGAATTGATGTACGCGCACCACCGCTTTGACCATCCGCTCTATAATAAACACGTCTTCCCGGACAAGAATTGGCAGTTAAATCTTGGGGACGAAGTACCGGGGAACTGAAAAATCTCACGCAAAGCCGCAAAGACGCAAAGGTTAAGACGACAACCGCGGATGAACGCAGATGTACGCGGATAAGGCCTCACAGAAGATCACAAGCGGTATTCACTGGGTTTCCGGTAGCCTTTCCAAAGTTAAACAGTAATCACTGAAGCCTACGGCTCGCCAGAAAGCGATACCGGCTTCGTTATGGCAAAGGACGCCGACAGTAATTCGTTTGTCCTTCGGCCAAATTTCAGAGCATAGAATTTGATGCATTGGCGGCCGACACCGTTTCGTCGCTGGTAATATTTTACGAAGAATTGGCGCAAATAAACATGATCTTCTTTTTCCCGGTATAGCGCATAGGCAAGAATACCGAAGTCATCCTCAAAAATGGATGCACAATACCCGCTGGCCAACCACTCTTGGATCCGGGTCACCAGTTCTGGAATCGCCATCCGGTTCCTATAGCGCGATTTCCTTTGGAATCTTCTGTGACGGCATTTATCCGCGTAAATCTGCGTTCATCTGCGGTTGGTTTGATTCTCCGTAGCTGAAGGGGGAGACGGGGCGAAGTCTGCTTGCGGCTTTGCGTGAGATTTTCATTGACTGTTGACGGTCACCGGAACTAATGTGCTCGCGTTCATGCTCCTTAGCCGGTCCAGTCAACGAATCGCTAAGGCGGCCGCAGTAGTAGCCTACTCTAAGGTACGAGTAGCCTAAACGCGGGCCGCCCTCGTTGACTATTCTGTACCGGACCAGCTCTCTCGTTCGAGGGAGTTAGGACTAGTTCGAGTCCATCAACCTGTCGGCCCACAACCTATGCACAATAACCCTATTACCGACTCCATGACTCATGAACCCGAAACAAGACGGTAGATATTTTATACTAATGGCTTCAGGCCTGTATTTGCGACCTGGTAAGCAAGGACACTTCGCAGGGGAACACAGTTCATTTTCCCGCTCACCATCTGATCTAACCGAGCCATGGCAACCCAGGCCGACCGAAAACCAGAGTCCCTATCCCGGAATTAACATCGGTTACGGTAGCGAGCTATTGGACTTCCGATTCGAGGACACGGAGATTCTCCAAGAAAGAGAGGAGTAATGAGATGCCCCCCCAAGAATCGGCAGAAGACAAAATTCCGAATGCGAATGTGAGTGTTCCCCTATCGACTGATCCTCAGCGATGGCAGGACGTGACCAGACCTTATGCCCAGGAAGATGTAGAACGGCTCCGCGGCTCTTTCCGAATCGAATACACACTCGCCAGAGAGGGTGCCAAGCGCCTTTGGAATTTGCTCAAAACTGAACCACCAGTTACTGCATTAGGCGCGCTGTCGGGGAATCAGGCAGTACAGCAAGTTCGGGCCGGGCTTAAAGCGATTTACCTGAGCGGTTGGCAGGTGGCTGCCGACGCTAATCTCTCAGAGCAAATGTATCCGGACCAAAGCTTGTACGCGGCGAATAGTGTTCCCGCAGTGATCCGACGAATTAACAACGCGCTGCGCCGGGCCGATCAAGTAGACCATCACGAGGGACGAAACGGTACTTATTGGATGGCGCCAATTGTGGCGGATGCCGAGGCCGGTTTTGGCGGGTGCTTAAATGTTTTCGAACTAGTCAAAGCCATGATTGAAGCCGGCGCGGCCGGAATTCATCTCGAGGATCAGCTAGCGTCGGAGAAGAAATGCGGACATCTCGGCGGAAAAGTTCTGATTCCGACTCAGCAGGCAATTAACAACCTGGTGGCAGCCAGGCTGGCAGCGGACGTTTATGAAGTTCCTGCGATCTTAATAGCCAGAACGGATGCTAACGCAGCGGCTCTCCTAACTAACGATATTGATCCGCGGGATCAGCCGTTTCTCACCGGCGAACGCAGTAGTGAGGGATTTTTCCGGGTGCGTCCCGGGATCGATCAAGCCGTCTCGCGCGCGTTAGCTTATGCGCCTTGCGCGGATGTCCTCTGGTGCGAAACCAGCGAGCCGAACCTGACCGAGGCCAAACAATTTGCTGCCGCCATCCACACGAAGTATCCGGGTAAATTGCTGGCTTATAACTGTTCGCCTTCTTTCAATTGGCGTAAGAAATTGGATGAAAGCACGATCGCTTCTTTTCAGCAGGAGCTAGCCAAGCTCGGTTATCATTTCCAGTTTATCACCTTGGCCGGGTTCCATACCCTCAATTACAGCATGTTCCATCTGGCCCACGACTACAAAGAGCGCGGAATGTCAGCTTATGCCGATTTGCAGGCGGCAGAGTTTTCTGTGGAAAAGCAGGGTTATACAGCAACCAAACATCAACGGGAAGTTGGAGCCGGCTACTTTGACGATGTCGCTCAAGTAATTACTCAGGGGAGTTCGTCCACGACCGCCTTAGCCGGATCAACGGAGAAAGAGCAGTTCCATTGAGAACGCCGTGATCGCCGGGAACGAGCGGGAACGCCGGGACCGAGTGTGCGTTAACGCAGCGCGAAGGCGTGGAGCGCTGCCTCGCTTGCGAGGCCGATGGCGAGCAAGGCTGATGATGGGTCAGGCGCCTGGTTAGTAACGTTGTTGTGTGTGAAGAGTCGGACACACACACAGTGCCGATAGGAAGCATCAGCATTACAACATTTCCCATGTTTAACCCGGCCTGGGTTAGCGAAGCGCGTCGCCACGGTTCCGACCGACCGGCCTCGCAAGCGAGGCAGCGCTCCACCAATCACCAATCGAGGACGATTACGATTCGTCGGCGGCTAAGACAGCGCGGGCACAGGTTTCATCGGTGACCAGGCCATTGATCCAGTGGCCGCGTAACGCTCCCAGGACGGCCTTTGATTTGTGTCCGCCGCCGGCAAAGGCGATGACAGGTTTCCTTAACGGGCGGGGTAGCTGGATGCTGGTGACGCGTTCTTGAACCGCCTCACGCACGGGCTCCCCTTTTTCGTCATAGGCCCAGCCAACGTGCTCACCAATCGCACCCGCGCTCATCAGTTCACTCACTTCATCACTGGTGATAAAGCCGTCCCGATAGAGCGGACATCCCTCTCCGATGTCTCCAATTCCCACGAAAGCGACGTCCGCTTTGGTGGAAAGCTCTTCTACAACCTTATACAACCGGTGACGGCACCACTGTTTTCGTTCTTCGGCGGAATCGGCCAGGAGTGGAGCCGGTAGTAGAAAACATTTACTGCCAATCTTTTCCGCAGCTTGCAAAGCCACGTCATAAGGGTTGCTAGCGCCATCGCGCCCGATCGCACCGACCAGCGAAAGGATTCGATGGTGCGGCCGTTCAAAATTGTTCAATTCACCAATAACCGCCTTGATAGTTTGGCCGGAACCGAGCGCGATCACTTTTGGATCGACCTCGCCCACGTAAGATTCCATCACCTGAGCGGCAGCAACGGCGATCTTACGTAGAACCTGATCGCCACTGTCCACGTTCACGGGCACAACATTGCAGACCAGGAGGTTGTAGCGCTGGCGCAGGGCGATGGCCAGTTCCAAACAACTTGCTACCTTATGGTAGACCCGGACCTTAACCAACCCGCGTTCTACGGCCAAGGCCACCAGTCGCTGGGCGGTCGGGCGCGAGATCTTCAATTTTTGGGCGATCTCATGCTGGGTATTGCCCGCAACGTAATAAAGCCAGGCCGCCCGCACGGCCGCTTCCAGTTTTTCCTCTTGTCTTGGTGAAGATGGATCCATCTGCAATAAAAAACCGTCTAGCTTTCCAACCGGTCCCAGAATTTCTCGCTGCTCTGGTAAAGGTCATCGAACACCGATTGCAGCTTTTGATAGCGCTCGACCCAGCGCGGGTTCGGAAGGACCTCACCCTCGTAGCGCACGAGATCAGCGCGAGCTGATTCGAGACTGGGAAAGAACCCGGCGGCAAATCCTGCTAACATCGCGCAACCGAGCACACCGCACTCGGGTTCACCGGGCACCAAAATCGTTGTGTTATAGATACTCGCCTTGATCTCCAGCCATAAACGGGTCCTGGCCCCACCGGCCGCGGATACCATCCGATCGAGTCGATAGCCGCGCGACTTCATCAAGTCGATATTTCTCTTCGAGGCAAACGCGACCCCCTCCATCGCGGCCCGATACAGATGCGCTGCTGTGTGCCGGCTAGTCAGGCCGAAGAACTGCGCCCTCGAGTTGGGCTGATATGCGAGCCGCTCTCCATTCAGATACGGTAAGAAGAGCAGATTATCCGAGCCGGCCGGCACCCCTTCTGCCAGAGAGACCATTTGCTCATAGGTGTAAGGCTCGTGCTGATGAAAAGTGCGGCGCGCCCAGCGCATGGCGTCTCCACTGGCATCAAGAATAGTAAAGGCGGCCCATCCACCGATAACGCCTCTTACGTTGGATATGATTGGATCCGCCGCCGGGTGCTCCGACAGTATCGTGATCACGGTAGAAGTCCCAGTGATGTCGCATCCCGTCCCCGGAGAAGTCACTCCTGAGCCAAACAAAGCGACTGGAAAATCGCCTGCGCCAACCACAACCGGCGTGCCGGCGCGCAACCCGGTCCTCTCCGCCGCCTCTTTGGTGACCACACCAAGGACCTCGGTCGCTTCAGCAATCAAAGGCAATTTAGACGGATCCAACCCGAGCGCTTTCAAGACTTTCTCGCTCCAGCTTCCGGTCCGGATATCAAAAAGATAACTGGAGGACGCTTCAGTCAGGTCAAATCTGCACTCACCGGTGAGCTTAAAATTGATGTAATCCTTCGGCATCAAGACCGTGCGAGCGGCATCATAGGACTTGGGCAAGTTCTGCTTAATCCAGGCTAACTTGAACGCCGGCCAGGCCACCGTCGCCGGGTTCGCCACGATCGGTAGCAAAGCTTTGGTATCCTGCTCGGCACAGAATTGAGCAACCAATGCGCGGGTCCGTTTATCGTTCCATATCGGCGCCTCTTCCAGAACCAGCTCGCCCGCCTCATCAACCAACACCACACCATGCATCTGCCCGCAGCCGGCAATGCCTGCTACGCGATCGGCGCCGTTGGCAACTTTTTCCAGGACCCGGCGGACACTAATAACCAATCCTTCCCACCAAGCCCGCGGACTCTGTTGAGACCAGCCGAACTGGGGAATCACCTGTTCCAGTTCTTTAGCGGCGAATGCCAGAATTTTGCCGGTTTCGGAGACCAAAGCAGCCCGGACGCTACTGGTGCCGACGTCAAAGGCAAGCAGCAGATCTTTCTTCATTTGCTGCAGTGATCGGAGCCAGGGAAACCAACGATCGACATTCCCAAATTCAATACCCTGAAACTCCGGGGGAGCGAGTCGAAAGTCACCGAGAATCGCCTGAGGCAGCAATTCAATCTTATGCTCAATCGCTTTGCAAATGATTGACATCTGATCCTAACTAGATCATACGTTCATTTAGCCCCCAACCTCAAGTATCATTCCAATGAAACGTCTTGCGCTCCCCCTCTTAGCAGTGGCGTGCCTGTCCACCTTCAGTGCTTACGCACAGCAAAAGACAGTGACGATCATCACCGTGAATAATCCGGACATGATCGAACTAAAAAAGTTGTCTCCTCAGTTCGAGCAGAAGAATCCCGACATTAAGCTGGACTGGGTCATCGTCGAAGAGAACGTCCTGCGGCAGAAGGTCACTACTGATATTTCCCAAGGAAGCGGTCAGTACGACCTTGTCTTTATCGGCCTTTACGACACTCCCATTTTTGCCAAACAAGGCTGGCTGGCATCCTTCGAAAACCTGCCGGCCGACTATGATGTGGACGATGTCTTCAAATCGATCCGGGACGGGCTTTCATATGACGGCAAGCTGTACGCGCTCCCCTTCTACGGTGAAAGCTCAATGCTGATGTATCGTAAGGATCTGTTCGATGCAAAAGGCCTAAAGATGCCCGATCAACCGACTTACGAGGACCTCAAGAAGTTTGCTGACGCATTGACCGATAAGTCGAAAGGGATTTATGGAATCACGCTCCGCGGCCAACCCGGTTGGGGCGAAAATATGGCCTTTCTCGACACGTTAGTGAACACTTTCGGCGGGACTTGGTTTGACGAAAAATGGCATCCGACGATTGACAGTCCCGAATGGAAAAGCGCGATTAGCTATTACATCGATATAATGAAGAAGGACGGCCCTCCCGGCGCTACGTCGAATGGCTTCAATGAAAACCTGACGTTGATGACGAGCGGAAAGGCAGCGATGTGGATCGACGCGACCGTGGCCGGCGGTATGCTTGAAGGTAAGGATTCGCAAGTTGCCGGTAAGATGGGCTACGCCCCAGCGCCGATCGAAAAAACGCCAAACGGCTCTCACTGGCTCTGGTCGTGGGCGTTCGGGCTTCCGAAAAAGGCTAAGCAGCCTGAAGCAGCCCAAAAATTCGCGGCGTGGGCTACGTCCAAAGAATACATTGAAGCAGTTGCCAAAGACGAGGGTTGGTCTTCGGTACCACCTGGCACCAGGAAATCGACGTACGACAATCCTGAATACCAAAAGGCGCCTTTTGCGGCGACTACTCTCCAGGCGATGCAGACCGCGGATCCGACCAATCCTTGTATTAAGAAGGTTCCTTACATTGGAATCCAGTTTGTCGGTATCCCTGAATTTCAAGCGATTGGCACCGTAGTTGGACAGAATATGGCCGGTGCGCTAGCCGGAAAGATGTCGGTTGATCAAGCGCTCAAAATCAGCCAGCAAGCGGCTGAACGCGCTATGATCCAGGGTGGGTATAGCAAGTGAGTCGGAGCTAAGGGAGGCCGGCTCTGCGCCGGCCTCCTTTGCGGCTGCAATTCCGTTCTCCGCATCCGTGCAAGCGCATCAAAATAAGGAAACAGGTTCCGTTTGTGCGAAGGAGATTGTCGGACTTTGTCCTGAAGGGACAAAGTCTGCTAACCAAATTTTAGTGCGGAAAAGCTGTTTGCGAGTCTGTAGAGTCTCTATAGTGACACCAACATGAGCGTTAAATCCCCCCCTGCCGCTCTGACCGAGGAGTTTCCAGCTCCAATCCAGAAAATTGATCCGGCCGAAAAATGGCGACGCTTGCTGATGTGGCCGTCGGTCATCCCGCTGTTGCTCTGGATGATCGTACCCCTGGCCTTTACCATTTATTTCTCGTTCATTCGCTACAATCTGTTGAACCCGGCCAACACCGGCTTTGCCGCGTTCCAGAATTACCAATTTCTCATCGGCGACGCATCATTCTGGCCTGCGATTCTCAACACGCTCATTTTCATCGGCGCGGTCCTGATTATCACGGTGGTAGTCGGGGTCTTATTGGCGGTCCTGTACGATCAGGATTTTTGGGGCAAAAACGTCGCCATGCTGCTGGTGATTGCCCCCTTCTTCGTGATGCCGACCGTCAGCGCTTTGATCTGGAAAAACATGATCATGCATCCGGTTTACGGGTCGATCGCTTTGTTTTTACAGAAACTGGGTATCGCTCCTATTGATTGGTTTGCTGATTTACCGCTCTTATCAATCATCATCATTGTGTCCTGGGAATGGATTCCTTTCTCTTTTCTGATCCTGGTCACGGCCCTTAAATCTCTCGACCAGGAACAGAAAGAGGCTGCCTCTATAGATGGAGCCGGGCCCTTTACGAAGTTCCGCTATATCGTGCTTCCCCACCTGGAGAAGGCAATCGGGGTAGTCGTGATGATCGAGATGATTTTCTTGCTCTCTATCTTTGCGGAGATTTACACGACTACGGGAGGTGGACCGGGAAACGCGACAACCACCCTCGCCTACCTCGTTTACGCGCTGGGTTTGCAGCAGTTCGATGCTGGGATCGCATCGGCTGGAGGTATACTGGCGATCATACTCGCGAACATTGTGTCCATCTTCCTGGTTCGCATGCTCGCCAAGAACCTGAGCCAAGCCAAATAACTAACCACCACTAACATGAGCAAAGCCGCTTGGTCTAAAATCTGGCTGACAATACTGGGATGGGTGATCGGAGCGCTCTTTTTCTATCCGATCTTTTATATGGCAATTACCGCGTTCAAGACGGAGAAAGGCGCTTACGCGCCTGATATATTCTTTATTCCGACGTTGGAATCGTTCGGCGAAGTTTTTGCCCGGAGCGACTATTTTCTGTTCGTCCGCAACTCGATCCTGGTTTCTTTCGGGTCGACTATCCTTTGCTTCATTCTAGCGATTCCCAGTGCATATAGGATGGCTTTCTATCCAACGCAGAAATCGCAGTCGACCATGCTGTGGATGTTATCCACCAAAATGATGCCGGCGGTGGGCGTACTGATCCCCATCTACATTATTTGGCAGTGGCTTCATCTTTTGGACACCATCGCCGGGTTGATCATTATTTATACCTTAATGAACCTGCCGATCGCTGTCTGGATGTCTTACACTTATTTCTCCGAGGTGCCGAAAGGAATCCTCGAAGCCGGACGCATTGACGGCGCTACCGCCTCTCAAGAACTTTGGCACATACTTCGTCCGATAACGATGCCGGGGCTCTCTTCTACCGCGCTGCTGCTGATCATTCTGGCGTGGAATGAAGCTTTCTGGAGCATCAACCTTTCGAGCGCTAAAGCGGCACCACTCACGGTATTTATCGCTTCGTACTCAAGTCCGGAAGGATTGTTCTGGGCAAAACTTTCCGCAGCTTCTCTTTTAGCCGTCGCCCCAATCATGATCATGGGATGGTTCACGCAGAAGCAGTTGGTACGCGGATTGACGTTTGGAGCGGTGAAGTGACGTCGTGAGAGATGGCTCAGAAGTAGTCAGTAGGTAACTAATCAGTGACTGGTGGTCGGCGTCTTCCCGGCCACGACGGGCGTTGCATTCCGCGTTGTAGTTCTACAGGGTATCGTGTTGGAGGTATGACGCGCGAAAAGACGCGACGCCCGGAGGCACAGGACGTGTTTAACATGCTCGCGGTTTTCGAGATGATCATTCCGTACCTGTTTGCTAAACAACACGCGAGTCATCTTCTACACCAAACTTGTTAGCCACGGGCAGCCTGGTCAGAGGCAAGTCGTGACTACCGCGTCGGATACTTCACGAGTTCGCATCTGTTTCCGTCCGGGTCGGCAAAGCCAGCAATCGAACCCCAGTCAAAGTCACGGGTGACAAAGTCAACTCCTCGCTGCCCGAGGTAATTCGTGGCGCCCACTAAATCTCGCACTTGAACCGAATTACAAACGACCTTCGCGCCGTTTTATGAGAAACGCTATCTTCGCGTTCCAAGGTAAGGTAACCATCGCCGAATTCGAATCTCGTCAATAATTTGGCTCGATACAAAATCCGGAGGCCGATCGTCTCGGCGTAGAACTTCTCACATTCGTCGAACCTTTCGACAAATAGGAGGATACCAAACTGGTCAGTGAATTCTGCGATATTTTGTCTCATGACGTCTGACGGGCGGTCATCGTGATCTGAGGCTGTCCCGTCTTGTGGTCTCTAACACCCCCAATATGTTAACCATGTCCTGGCCCCCGGGCGTCGCGTCTATTCGTACGTCTTAGCTGCGACGTGATTCCGGCGCCGATGCCCGATGGAGCTGCAACACGGAATGCAACGCCCCTTCCGCCTTCGCGAAGCCTACGGCGCGACAGGCCGGCTCGGATTTCGCGACACCGCTCGGTTACTTAGATATGGGTGATTCCCCAGCCCAGCCGTGAACGGCTGTTTTCTAGTCGAGAATCGATCGAGGTTTTATCCAACTCTTCGGCACAAATCAGATCGTCCTCTGCGTTGCGTCCTGGTTCGGATCTCGGATCCCGCCTAAACAAGATCTTTCTGCGACGTTGTCCGAAGAAAAATAAGAATTGAAGACGACCTTTCGCTGCCGTGCAATTTGATCGCATTTGAAGTGCCTTTCAGGTTTCCGTTTTGTCTAACTGCTGATCAAATCTGTGACAAATTACGCGCTCCCGTCTGAAAACCCGAGCCGGTTGCGTCTATCCTAGGGCGTTGCCCGGTAACGAATCTCGTCCGAATCACCTGACCAGAACAGATACAGAGGGCTCATTATCCGTGTAGAACAGATGGACCTTGGACTCGGAACGGCCCAGGGCGTCGCGTCTATCCGAACGCAATAGCTGCAGAGGATTCCAGGCGTCGACTCGCGTGCGAGTTAACATACGGAATGCAACGCCCGATTTGCGCGAGACCAGCGTCCTTTCACCTTTCACGTCTCACCATTCGACGCGCTTGAAGCTTGCCTGTATCGAGCCTGTCGAGATGCTCATGGCAGGCCTTCCAGATGAATGGCCTCTCCTCGATGCAGGCGGAGAGCTACGCCAACAGACTGGCTGGAACTGCGTCGAGTGGGACAATAGGCGGCTAGATGGCGAGCGGCTCCGATATAGAGTAACTCGCGCTCGGGACTTCCCGGCGGCCATAATTCTGCCTGGGTTACCGCTGCTTCTAACACCTGAAGCTTATGGAAATCGAGGTCTTCGCGAACGGTTGCGAAAGTTAGCCTGTCGATTAGCGCGGATTCGGGATGCCCGAGCCGGAGGTAACGAACCACTAGACTGGGAACCGCGCTCCAACCCTTTTTTTGATCAAGCGTCTCGAGGATTCCCTCCAGAAGGGCATCCCCAGCGGATGGGAGAGATTCCACGGCTGCGCTCTCGGGCAACTTCGCACTCGGGATATTCAGAAATCGATCGACGTAGATCGACATAGCGCCATGAAGTAACCCGCGTTCGATCTCCGGATTTACCTCGCCCCGCGATAGGACCTGATGCAGAGCGTTACAGAACGAGAACGTGTGGACCGGATTAAACCAATCGTCGACGTCATTCGATTCCGGAAAGTGCGCTAGCCGCGCGGCTGCCGCCATCGAAAGCTCCCGGGCGATAGAGGCGGGTGTTACACCCTCGGCCAAAGCAGAAACAATCAGTTGGAGAATCGACTTTGGATCTGTGCCGAGTAATTCGTTGTAGATTCGGGGTGATTCTTTCTTCTGCGCCGAGCGCCGTTGGCGCCGCAGCTGGTCTTCCGCCTCTTGGATGAGCGGAATCAGATCCAGCGGTACTCGCCAGGCTCCGCCTTCCTCCTCGGAACGCGATTGAGTGAGGTGCGACACTAACAGTGGCAGAATCCTCGAGGCTTCGTCCCAACCGATGGCGTCGAGAAGCTCGAAAGCCTTGTTAGAATGATCCAAGGCGTGTCCACCGTCCGCATAGATCCGGTCTTGAACCGCTGCAAACACAATCCGGTTCAGCTCCGCTTGTGACAGTGGGGATTCTAATGCCGCTAACAGGGTGCGTTCCGCGCCTTCATCGTGCCGAATCCGAGACCAATGCGACAACCACTCGCTTAAGCGCTCTTCCTCGAACCGTTCTCGGTTCAGGCCTCCGGCTGAATGGCGAGCCGGCTGTCCTTCGCAGTTCTCGGCGACTCTGCGCGCTCCTTTCGCCAAGGCGTAGACCAACGTTGTGTGGCTGAGATGCGGACCAAGCCGAGCCACAACACTCAGTGTGGTGAGACCATCTTCCCAGACGCGGTGATTTCGAGCCCCAAACCTTGCGATCCGCCGGATGACGCTATTCGCCCTCTCGCCATCCGCGAGCAGAGCAATTATTCCTTTTGCTTGGATCAGGCCAATGTTCTGTTCCAACCCCCAAAACAATCGGCGTGAGTGATAGCCCACATCGATCCTATCTTTTGGCCTTTTCGATACGAAGACATCATCCCCTTCGATTCGTACCTCGAAAGCGGGAACGTCATCGGCAAAGAGATCGAATGTACACCCGCTCTTGAGATCGAACTGAGCGTGGTGCCAATGACAGGTGAGAACGCCACTCTCCAGAGTGCCTTTACTCAAGGGAAAACCCATATGTGGGCAACGATTGTCTAGTGCGAAAGGGCGTCCTTCAGACCAGCAGAGCAGGACGGGCCGATCAGCTCCAGAGACGACTAACATCCTCTCAGTTTTAAGATCGTTTAAGGAAGCAGCCCGAAAAAACTCTTCCAACTGAGAAGCCACCGGTGGAGTCAGGGAGGAACTCATAGGATTATAAAGGCTTTGCTTTATAAACCTCAGGTTATTGCATTTGTAAAGAATTCTTTTTATTTACATAGTTCTCCCTAGGCCGCAGACTACATGGCGCGCCAGAGTGCAAACAAAAAGGCCCAGAAAATCTCACGCAAAGACGCAAAGTCGCAAAGGTAAACGGAGACTAGAAACGCCTTCCACCAATCACGAATCACCTGTTCTTATGTCGCCTCGTAAACGGATCCTCGACCAGCTCAAAAGCGCCGGACCAATTTCCGCTGGTGGCCTGGGCGACATTTTGGGCATCACCAAAATGGCGGCTCTGCAGCATTTGCATGCCTTGGAAATCCAAGGCGTGGTTAAGCGGGAACCTAAGCCAGGGGTGTGTGGAAGGCCCACCTTCCTTTGGTCCCTGACCGCGGCGGCCTCAAAATTTTTTCCAGACGCTCACGCTGAATTGACCGTTTCTTTGATCGCTTGCATTAACGAAAGCTT
>Ga0213878_10000538_pt1 | contig 14013 bp, 14 predicted proteins | sample VelepicoBEBS_R02_FD_161053 | JGI IMG/M metagenome (GOLD analysis project Ga0213878, IMG submission 161053) | Vellozia epidendroides bulk soil microbial communities from rupestrian grasslands, the National Park of Serra do Cipo, Brazil - BS_R02 | ecosystem: Environmental > Terrestrial > Soil >... | reverse complement strand
TCGACCGTGCTCAGCACGTCGCCCGCCGCGTCGACGCCGACGATCCGCTTGTTGTACCACTGGCTGATGTACAGCACGTCGCCGTCCCAGCCGAGCTGCGAGCCGGTGCCGTCCGGAGCGCGGAAGCTGCCGTGCTTCTGGAAGCCGCGGCCGGGGACGAAGCGCTTCACCACCCGGTCGTCGTCATCGCCTTCGCCGTGGATCACGCGCAGCTCGTCGCCGACGACCGTCATCCCCCACGGTACACCGGGAGCGACCGCTTCGTCGTGCGCGGTCCAGCACGCGCGGTCGATCGCGTACACGCGGCACGTCTCGCGCGACCCCATCCACAGCGTCCCGCCGTCGCACGCCAGCGATTGCGGCTTCGGCGCCGGTGAGGGCAGGCGCAACAGCTCGGTGATCTCGTTCACGGCGGGCACTTCGCGCACCGCCGCGGCGCCGACCTCCGCCGAACTAAAGGATCGCGGCGATCTCGCGATCGACCGGGCGCTCTCCGGAGACCTCGATCGAACGCGTCGTCCCGACCGGTCCGCGGAGCAGTTGCTGCACCTCGTCGAGTGTCAACCCGGCGACGGGGCGCCGGTCGACCGAGATCAGCTGCTTCCCGCTCAAACTGTCCGCCGCGGCGCCGCCGCTGACGACGAACGTACCGTCCTCACGCGGCTGGAGGATCAGCGGCACGACGGTGAGCTCATCGGGACGCGGTCGCCGCTCGTACCGCACGGCCAGCCGCGAATGCGCATAGTCCAGCCGAAACGCGACGTTGCGCAAGAGGTTTCCGCCGAGCGCGCCGACGATGTTTCCCGCGGTCAGCCGGCTCATGTACTGTTCGAACGTCCCGGTTTCGCGCGTGACGACGTCGACGTCGCCCACCGCGATCCCGCCCCAGCGGACGTCGCGCAAGCGCATCATCGCGGCTCCGGTCTCCGGACCGCCCTGCATGTTTGCCGGCCCGTACGCGCCGACGCGGTACGGCCAGTCGGGATGCCGCTCGTGCAGCAACCTCACCACCGCGCGCGATAGCATCGTGAACGAGGCGCCGGTGTCGAGCAGAAAGCCGTATGCCGTGCCGTCGATCGTCAGCTCGACGCGCGGAAAGCCGCTCTTCTCATCGATCTTCACCGGCAGTTCGGCGCCGCCGTCGAGCGGCGGCCCGTCCAGCGTGAGCGTGCCGCCGAGGTAATCGTACGTGACGGCGTGGTCGCCCAGGAACGCGCCCGGGAAAAATCCCGGCGACGCGCCAGGCGGTGAGAAGCGGTCGGTATCCGCGACGGTCGTGAACGCGCCCGGGAATGCGATTCGCACGCCCGCTACGTACACGGCGTCCAGCTCGACCGGGACGAACGGACGCGGCGCCCCGGACGCAGGTGCGGCCGGGCGCAGCTTGAGCCCGAGGCGATTGGCGGTCCGGCGTGCGATCACGACGCTGCCCCCGCCGGTGTCGATGTTGAACTCGACGGGATCGCGTGTGCCGCCCGGCGTCGCCACCTCGAACGTGGCGTAGACGCGGTTGTTGCGGACTGCGAGCGGGACCCGCGCCGGCGGCGCGCCTGACCCGGGCGGTGCTGCGAGCGCGCTCGCGACACCGGTGAGGAACGAGGCTCGCGTCAGTTCCGGCACGGCGTCACACGCCCAAATACGCCTTCTTCACCTGCGGGTCGTCGAGCAGTTGCGTGGACGGGCCGCTCAGCGTGATGCGGCCGGTCTCCAGGACGTACGCGCGCGAGCTGACCTCGAGCGCGGTCTGCACGTCCTGCTCGACGATCAGGATGGAGACGCCGGTCTCGTGGATTTGGTTCAGCAACTCGACGAGCTGATCGACGAGGACGGGCGCGAGGCCGAGCGACATCTCGTCGATCAGCAGCATCTGCGGGCGCGCCATCAGCGCGCGCGCGATCGCGACCTGCTGCTGCTCGCCGCCCGACAGCCGGCCGGCGAGGAAGTCGTAGCGCTCGCGCAACCGCGGCAGCAGCCCCAGCATCCGCTCGAGGTCCGCGTCGACCTCGCGGTCGCTGCGCAGATACGCACCCATCCGCAAGTTGTCTTCGACCGTCAACGAGCTGAAGAGCCGGCGGCCTTGCGGGACCTGCACGACTCCGGCGCTCACGATGCGATCCGGTTCGAGCCCGGTCAGGTGCCGGTCGCCGTAGCGAACGCTCCCGCTCCACGTCGCGACGACGCCGCTGACCGCGCCGAGTAGCGACGACTTCCCCGCGCCGTTCGAGCCGATCAGCGCGACGATCTCGCCGGGGTCGATCCGCAGCGAGACGTCCCAGAGCACCTGCGTGTCGCCGTACCCGGCGCTGAGCGCGTCGATCACCAGCGGCTTGGTCGCGACGGGCGCCACTGTCGCAGCGGAGGTGCTCATCCGTGCGCGTCCGGCGGCTGGACCTGCGCGGCGTGCGCGCGCTGCGCCTCGATCTCTTTGAGCTGCTCTTGCCGCTTCACCCAGCGTGAGCCGAGATACGCCTCGATCACCTGCGGCGAAGCGAGCACGTCGGCCGGCGCGCCCTGCGCGATCTTCTTCCCTTCGGCGAGGACGACGATCGTCGTCGAGATCGAGACGATCGCCTTCATCAGGTGCTCGACGACGATCAGCGTGACGCCGCGCGCGTTCACGTCGCGCAAGAGCTGCAGCGCCTCGTCCACCTCGGTCGCGTTCAGGCCCGCCATCACCTCGTCGAGCAGAAGCACGTCGGGGTCGAGCGCGAGCGCCTTCGCGACCTCGAGCCGCTTGCGGTCGGGGACGGTCAGATCGCTCGCCGGGCGCTCGGCGACGCGCGCGAGGCCGACGACCTCGAGCAGCTCCTGCGCGCGCTCGAACGACGCGCGCGTCGAGCGCTTCGCGCCGTAGCGCCCGTACATCGCGCCGACCGCGACGTTCTCGCGCACGGTGAGGCTCGCGAACGGCTTGACGACTTGAAACGTCCGCGCGATCCCGAGATGGCAGACCTCGTGCGTCGGGACGGACGCGATCCGTTTCCCCGCATACGTGACCTGCCCGGTCGTCGGCCGGTAGACGCCGCTGATCACGTTCATCAGCGTCGTCTTCCCCGACCCGTTCGGCCCGATCAATCCGAGCACGCAGCCGCGCTCGACGTCGAACGAGACCTCGCTCAGCGCCCACAGCCCGCCGAACCGCATCCCGACGTTCTCGATCCGCAGCGCGACCTCGTGCGAGGACTGCGACTGCGATTGCGTCTGCACGCTCATGCCTTGTACGCCGTGAGGCTCTTGAGCCAGGTCCGCGCACCGCCTTTCAGCCCGAACAGCCACACGAGACCGCGCGGGAGCAGCAGCACGACGAGCACGATCATCGCCCCGAAGAACAGCGTGTGGATCTTGATGAAGTACCGCTGCAGCAGCTCGTTCGCGCCCGCGAGGATCAGCGCGCCGATGAACGGGCCGGCGACCGTCCCGATCCCGCCGAGCAGCGCCATCACGATCGGGAAGACGTTCGAGTCGGCCGAGAACGCGATCGACGGATCGAGAAAGCCGTTCGCCGGCGCGTAGACGGCCCCGGCCGCGCCGGCCATCATCCCGCTGATCGCCCAGGCGGTGATCTTGAAGCGCCGCGGGCTGATCCCGAGCACCGCCGCCGCGTCTTCGTTCTCGCGGATCGCGACGAAGGCGTAGCCGAGCTTCGAGCGGGCGATGAAGAACGTCGCCAGCATCGCGGCGAGCGCGACCAGCCACATCGCGTAGTAGTAAACCGAAAAGTGCGCCTCGTCGACCTGCTGCACGCGCAGGCCGCTGGTCCCGCCGAGCGCGTCGAGGTTCGCGATGATGTCGGTGATCGCGAGCCCGATCCCGAGCGTCGCGATGGCGAAATAGTGGCCCTTGAGCTGCAGCACGGGGAGCCCGACGAGCGTCGCGAACGCGCCGTTGACCGCGCAGGCGACCAGCACGTCGAGGAACAGGTTGTTGACGCCCATCTGCGACAGCACCGCCGAGCAGTACGCCCCGATCCCGAAGAACGCGACTTGCCCGAACGAGACGTAACCGGTGTAGCCGCCGATCAGATTCCAGCCGTACGCCATCGTCGCGTACATCAGGATGCCGCGGAAGACGATCTCGATGTACCCGTTGTGCGTGAGCGGGATCGCCAGCAGCAGCACCATCAGGACGAGCGCGACTGCGAACGCGTACGGACTCCCGGTGATCCCGCCGAGCCCTATTCGCCGCATCGGTGTAATCAACGCAGCCGCTCCGAAGCCCGTAAGGCTGACCCGCGTCGTACGCGGGTCATGCCGTTGGATTCACGAGCGCAGCAAGTGAATCCATCACGCGGTTGCCTTTCCGACGATCCCCGTCGGTCTTACGATCAGCACGATCAGCAGCACCACCAGCGCGATCGCGTCCTGAAGACCCGAGCCGCTGATGTGCTGCGTCCCGATCGTCACGTCGATCTGCGTCGCGAAGGCCTCGACGATCCCGTAGACGAGGCCGCCGATCAGCGCGCCCTGCACCGAACCGAGCCCGCCGAGGACGCAGACGACGAACGCTTTGATCAGGAACGGGTCGCCCATCGTCGGCGTGAGCGCGTACGAGAGCGAGATCAGCGTCCCCGCCACCCCGCCGAGCCCGGCGCTCAGCGCGAAGACGATCGCGTAGATGTTCGCGGTTCGCACGCCTGAGAGCTGCGCCGCGCCGATGTCCATCGACGTCGCGCGGATCGCGCGCCCGGTCTTGCTGCGCGTGAGCCACAGCTGCATCACGCCGGTGATCGCGAGCGCGGTCAGCAGCGTGTAGAGCTTCACCCATGGGACCGTGACGCCGGCGAGCGTGAAGTTCGCGCCCGAGTACGGAGTCGTCACACCGCGGGTGTCGCCGGTCCACACGATCAGCGCGAGGTTCACGATCAGCAGCGAGAGCCCGAAGGTGAGCAGGAACGTGGTGAGGATCGGCGCCCGCGCGACCCAGTTGATGAGGTACCGCTGGATCAGCCACCCGAGCACGAACAGCGCGACGAACGAGATGGGCAGCGAGAGGAACGGGTCGATGTGGAAGCTTTGGTACAGCTGGTACGTCACGTACGCGCCGAGCATGATGAACGCTCCGTGCGCGAGGTTGATGATGTTCATGATGCCCCAGACCAGCGAAAAGCCGAGGGCCACCAAGGCCAGGATCCCGCCTGCGAGAATCCCGTTGACGAGATCCTGGGCCAGCAGCTGCATTCAGCGCTCCTCGGTGCTTATCGCTTGCCCCACGGGGGCGCAGGGTACTTCGGCGCGGCCTGCGCGAGCCCGCGCGGCCACACCGTGACCAGCTTCCCGCTCTGGATCTGGTTCACGACCATCGGCTTGTAGACGTTCAGGCCGCGGCTGTCGAACTTGAGGATGCCGTAGAACGTCGTCACGTCGAGCTTCTGCAGCGCGTCGCGCACCTTCTCGGGATCGAGCGAACCGGCGTTCTGCAACGCATACTGGAACGCGAGGCACGCGGCCGTCGACTCGGCGTTGTGGTAGTCGGGTGCGTGATGGTAGACGCCCTCGAACGCACGCGCGTACTCCGGCGCGGTCTTGTAGAACCCGGGCCGGTCGGCATGGTACTTCACCGCCTCGGACCACTGTGCGGCGCCGAACACGTCGTTCGCATCCGCGTGAAGCGAGTTCACGAAGTCCGGGGTGTCGGGGCCGACGGTGTAGCCGTAGCCCTTCGCGGAGACGTTCTGCTCCTTGAGCCCCTTCTGCACCAGCAGCGCGTCCTGCACGTGGCCCGCGTTGAGGATGATGTCGGGGTTCGTCTGCTTCAGCGCGGAGATCAGCGAGGAGACGTCGGTCGCAGTGTCCGGATACTTGTTGTTGTACACGACCTTCATCCCGTGCGCGCTCGCCCACGCGGCGGCGCCTTGCGCGACCTCCTGCGAGAACGCGTCACTCGCGGCGGTGATCGCGACCGACTGCGCGCCCGGCTTCTGCGAGTGCGCCATGTCGAGGATGCCTTCGAGATAGCGCTTCGCCGGCGAGAGGACGCCGAACGTGTACTTGAAGCCTTGGTTGAAGATCTTCTCGGCGGCGCCGTTCCCTTCGACCATTGGGATCTTCTTGCGCTCGGCGATCTGCGCAACCGTGAAGCTGGTCCCCGAGCCGTACGGCCCGAGGATGAAGTTCACGTGGTCCTGGTCGATCAGCCGCTCCGCCAGCTGCGCGGACGTGTCGTTCTTCGACTCGTCGTCGTAGTACTTGATGTCGACCTTGTACGTCTTGCCGCCGACCTTGAGCCCGCCGTGCGCGTTGACGTAGTTCTTCCAGAAGTCGTAACCCTCTTGGGTCAGATGGCCTTCCTTGGTCAAGCTGCCAGTCAGCGAGATCGGCGATCCGAACACGATCGTGTCGCCTGCGGCGGCCGCCGGCTGAACGGTGGCGCTGCTGCCAGCAAGCGCGACGGTGAGCGCGAGAGCGCCGACCAGCAACGGACGATACTGCATCGAGTCCTCCGGGGGTGGTACGAAGTTGCGTCCTGATAATCAGAGTCTGCCCGCAGATATCCTTCCCAAGGGGGCAAGGACCGAGCGAAAACCTCACCGCTCGTGGAGCGGTCGTGGTACCGCAACGTACGAATCGACGTCTACCGTTCCGGCAGGGCGGCTCGCAGCGACGCCGCGTACTCCCCGGCGCGCCGCGCGGCCTCGGCGCCGCTCGCGCCCGCGTACGAATCGACCAGCGCGCTTCCGACGATCACGCCGTCGGCGACCGCGCCGACCGCGGCGGCCTGCTCCGGCGTCGCGATCCCGAACCCCACCGTCAGCGGCAGCGCGGTCGCGGGCCGGAGGCGTTCGATCGCGGCGGCGACCCGGGCGATGTCCGGCTCGCGGCGAGCGCCGGTGACGCCCAGCCGCGAGACGAGATAGACGAAGCCGGTCGACGCGGCGGCGAGGCGCGCGGCCCGCTCGTGGGGCGTGGTCGGCGCGATCAGCAACGGGATCGCCAGGCCGGCCGCGCGCAGAGGCGGCGCGAACGAATCGAGCTCTTCGAGCGGGACGTCGGGAACGATGGCGCCCACCGCGCCGGCGGCACGCGCGTCGCGCGCGAAGCGCTCGGGGCCGTAGCGGTCGACCGGATTGACGTAGGTGAAGAACACGATCGGTGCGACGCCCCGCGCGCGCGCTTCGGCGGCGAGCTCGATCGAACCGGCGAGCGTCATCCCGCCGTTCAGCGCACGCTGGCCTGCGGCTGCGATCGTCGGACCGTCGGCGAGCGGATCGCCGTACGGGACGCCGAGCTCGATGAGATCGACGCCGGCCTGCGTGAGCGCGTCGAGCACCGCGACCGTCGTCTCGCGATCCGGATCCCCGGCAACGACATACGCAATCAATGCGGCGCGCCGCTCCGCCCGAGCGCGCCCGAACAGCACGTCAACCGCGGTCATGCTGAGCCGTCACAGCGACATGCCGTCCAGCGCCGCGACGGTGCGCACGTCCTTGTCGCCGCGCCCGCTGAGGTTCACGAGGACCAGCCCGTCCGGTCCGCGCTCGACCGCGAGCTTCCGCGCGAACGCGATCGCGTGCGCGGACTCCAGCGCCGGGACGATCCCTTCGCGCCGCGCGGTGTGGTGGAACGCCGCGAGCGCTTCCTCGTCGCCGACCGCGGCGTAGCGCGCGCGGCCGCTGTCTTTGAGATAGGCGTGCTCGGGCCCGACGCCGGGATAGTCGAGGCCCGCACTGACCGAATGCGTGTCGCGGACTTGCCCCTCGGCGTCCTGCAGCACGTAGCTGCGCGAGCCGTGCAGGATCCCGACGTTGCCCGCGTTCAGCGACGCGGCGGTGTCGATCGTCTCGACGCCGTGCCCCGCCGCTTCGACGCCCCAGAGATTCACCTCGGCGTCGGCGACGAAGCCTTGGAAGATCCCCATAGCGTTCGAGCCGCCGCCGACGCACGCGACCACGTCGCTCGGCAAACGGCCGTAGCGCTCGAGCACTTGCGCGCGCGCCTCGATCCCGATGACCTTCTGGAACTCGCGCACGAGATACGGATAGGGGTGCGCGCCGACGACCGAGCCGATCACGTAGAACGTGTCCTCGACGCGCGCTGCCCACTCGCGAAACGCTTCGTTCGTCGCGTCCTTGAGCGTGCGCGTCCCGCTCTCAACGGGATGGACGCTTGCGCCGAGCAGCTTCATCAGGTAGACGTTGAGCGCTTGCCGCTCGACGTCGACCGCGCCCATGTAGACGTCGACCTGCATCCCGAGCTTCGCGCCGATCGTCGCCGTCGCGACGCCGTGCTGTCCCGCGCCGGTCTCGGCGATCAGCCGCCGCTTCCCCATCCGCCGCGCGAGCAGCGCCTGGCCGACCGTGTTGTTGATCTTGTGCGCGCCGGTGTGGTTGGTGTCCTCGCGCTTGAAGACGATCGGCGCGTGCGGTCCGTCGACGAGCCGCGCCGCGTGGTAGATCGGCGAAGGCCGCCCGACGTAGTCGCGTAGCAGCTCGCCCATCTCGGCATGGAATGCGGGATCGGCGAACGCCTCGCGCGCCGCGCGCTCGAGCTGCGCGAGCGCTTCGATGAGGACCTCGGGGACGAACACGCCGCCGAAGCGGCCGAAGTAGCCGCGCGCGTCGGGGGCGTTCTGCTGCTGTGATTCCGTCATGCGATGGGTGCCGCCGTCTGTGCGTCGGCCTCGCGCACCGCCGCGACGAAGGCGCGCACCTTCGCCGCATCCTTGGCGCCGTTCGTCTCGACGCCGCTGCGGACGTCGACGGCGTACGGGTGCACCGCGCGCACGCAGTCGCCGACGTTCTCCGGCGTCAGGCCGCCGCTCACGACGAAACGCCGCTCGCCGGCCAGCTTGCGCGCGATCTCCCAGGCGAAGGTGCGGCCGGTTCCGCCACTGCGGCCGCTCGCGCGGGCGGTGTCGAACAGCCAGGTCGCATGCTCGAACGGTCGCGCGAACGCCTCGAACGTCGCGCGCGTCTGCACGTGATCCGGAAGGACGTGATACGCCTTGAGATACGGACCCTCGGCGAACGCTTCGCACGCATCGGCCGGCTCGTAGCCGTGGAACTGCGGGATCGCGCCCGCTTTGAGCGCCTCGTCGACCAGCGACGACGGCGGGTCGACGAACACGGCGACGACCGTGACCAGCGCCGGAACGCTCGCCGTGATCTCGCGCAACCGCTCGACCGTCACCCGCCGCTCCGACTCTTCGGCAAGGATGACGCCGACCGCGTCGGCGCCCGCCTCGACGGCGATCGCCGCATCGGCCGCGCTCGTGCAGCCGCAGATCTTCACCCGGGTGCGCAAAGAGTTCCCTTCAAGCGGCTCGTGAGATCACGCGGGAACACTCGCGCCTTTGAGCGCGCGAATCGCTTCGCCTTTGTCCGCGGCGCGCATGAGCGACTCGCCGACCAGGACGCCGCGCGCGCCGTGCTCCACGAGCCGGCGGACGTCGTCCTGCGACTTCACGCCGCTTTCGCTGATGACGACCGTCCCCGCAGGCACGAGCGGCAGCAGCTCTTCGGTCACGGCGAGGTCGGTCTCGAACGTGTGCAGGTTGCGGTTGTTGATCCCGAGCAGCTTCGCGCCCGCGGCGAGCGCGCGGTACAGCTCGTCTTCGGTGTGCACCTCGACCAGCACGTCCATCGCGTAGCGGCGCGCCTCTTCGATCATCTCCTCGATGCACCCGTCGGTGAGCCCGGCGACGATTGCGAGGATCGCGTCGGCGCCGTACGCCGCCGACTGCACGACCTCGTAGCGCGAGCTGAGAAAATCCTTGCGCAGGATCGGCAGCGAGGTCGCCGCGCGCGCGACGTCGAGATACGCGAGATCGCCGAGGAAATGGTCCGCCTCCGTCAGCACGCTGACCGCGTCGGCGCCGGCGGCTTGATACTCGCGCGCGACCTCCGCCGGATCGAGATGCGGCACGATGAGCCCGACCGAGGGCGAGGCGCGCTTGATCTCCGCGACGATCGCCGGGCCGCGCGCGCTCGCGAGCGCGGCCCGGAACGCGCGCCGCTCGCCGAGGCGGCTCTCCGCGCGCTCGCGGAGCTGCGCGAGCGGCTCGCGCGCTTCGTCCGCGGCCCGCACCTCCGCTTTGGCGGCGTAGAGCTTCTCGAGCATATCGGTCATGCAGTCGTCACCTCGAGGTCTGATTCGTGCTGCCCGCGCAGCGCGTCGAGCGCGGCCATCGCGCGGCCGGTCTCGACCGACGTGCGCGCGCGCGCGATCCCGTCGTGAACGTCGACCGCCTCGCCCGCGACGACGAGCGCGAGCGCGGCGTTGAGCATCACCAGATCGGCGCGCGGGCTGCGCTCGCCGCCGAGGATCGCCGTCACGGCGGCCGCGTTCTCCGCCGCGCCTCCGCCGCGAATCTCCGCGCGCGAGGCGCGCACGCCGTACTCCGCCGGCGCGAGCTTCCACCGCCGAACGCCGCCGCGGTCGAACTGCGCGACGTCGGTCGGCGCCTCGCCAGAGATCTCATCGAGACCGTCCTCGCCGTGGATCACCGCGCCGGCCTCCGCGCCGAGCGCGCGCAGCGCGTCGGCGACCAGCGTGACGTGCTCGGGCCGTGCGACGCCGACGACCTGCCGGTTCGCACCGGCCGGATTCGTGAGCGGGCCGAGGACGTTGAAGACCGTGCGCACGCCGAGCTCGCGGCGGATCGGCCCGACCGCGCGCATCGCCGGGTGGTGGCGCTGCGCGAAGAGGAACGCGATGTTATGCGCGCGGAGCACCTGCGCGGAGGAGTCCGGCGAACGGTCGAGCTTCACGCCGAGCGCTTCCAGCACGTCGGCGCTGCCGCACGCGCTGGAGGCGGCGCGGTTGCCGTGCTTCGCGACGGGGACGCCGCAGCCGGCGACGACGAATGCCGCCATCGTCGAGATGTTGATCGTGTGCGCGTTGTCGCCGCCCGTTCCGACGACGTCGAGCACCATCGGCAATCCGTGCTCGACGTGGACGCTGCGCTCGCGCATCGCGCGCGCCGCGCCGACCACCTCGTCGACCGTCTCGCCTTTCGCGGCGAGCGCGGCCAGCAGCGCGGACGCGCGCACCGGCGAGAGCGTCTCGTCCATGATCGCACCGATCGTGCTCGCCATCTCATCCGAAGTGAGATGGTGCCCCGCCAGCACGCCGCGCAGCAGCGCGGGGTAGCCGTCGGTGCTCACAACGCGTCCCGAGCCTCTCGAACGGTCCGCATCCCGCGCACGACGTTCTCCGCGAGCGCGCGCCCTTCAGGCGTCAGCACGGACTCCGGATGGAACTGCACACCGGAGATCGGCAGCTCACGGTGCTCGAGCCCTTGGATCACCGAGTCCTCGCTCACCGCGTTGGCCCGCAACTCGGCCGGGAAGCCGTCGTGGTCGACTACCAGCGAATGATACCGCGTCGCGGTGAACGGCGAAGGCAAACCGGCGAACGCGCCGCGGCCGTCGTGGGTGACCTGCGAGGTCTTGCCGTGCATCTGCCGCGGCGCGTGCACGACGCGCCCGCCGAACGTCTCGCCGATCGCCTGCAATCCGAGGCACACGCCGAACAGCGGCCGGCGCTCGCGCGCCGCCTCGCGCACGATCGCCATCGTCCGCCCCGCCGCCTCCGGCCGCCCCGGCCCCGGCCCGACGATGACGCCGTCGTACCGCGCGGTGACGCCGTCGCCGAGCCACGGATCGTCGTTGCGGATCACGTCGACCTCGACCCCGTCGATCCCGCCGAACAGGTGCGCGAGATTCCACGTGAACGAGTCGTAGTTGTCCACCAAAAGGAGCCTCACGTCAATGTCACCCTGAGCCGCCCCGCTGTCACCCTGAGCCTGTCGAAGGGTGAGAGCGGGACCTGCCCTTGAAAGCGCGGCTCATGGGATGACGACGACGATCTCTCACCCTTCGATCCTTCGACAAGCTCAGGACAGGCTGAGCTCAGGGTGACAGCGTGGGCCCTCACGACGTGATGCCCAAGACCGCGCGCACGATCCCCGTTTTCGCGAAGACTTCGGCGTATTCGCTGCGTGGGTCGCTGTCGGCGACGATCCCTGCGGAAGCCTGCCAGTATGCGCGCCCGTTCGCGACAGCGACCGATCGCAAGATGATGCACGAGTCGAGCTCGCCGTCGAAGTCGAGGTGCGCGACGCTGCCGGCGTAGAACCCGCGCGCGACCGGCTCGAGCGTGTCGATCAGCTGCATCGCGCGGATCTTCGGCGTCCCGGTGACGGTGCCGGCCGGGAACGACGCCGCGAACAGGTCGAGCGCGTCCTTGTCCTCGCGCAGCTCGCCGACGACGTTCGAGACGATGTGCATCACGTGCGAGTACCGCTCGATCACCATGAGCTCGTCGACGCGCACGCTGCCCGTCGCGCACACCGCGCCGAGATCGTTGCGCGCGAGATCGACCAGCATCACGTGCTCGGCGCGCTCTTTCTCGTCGGCGAGCAGGTCGTCGGCGACGCGCGCATCTTCGTCCGGATCGGCGTTTCGCGGCCGCGTTCCGGCGAGCGGGCGAATCCGCGCCGTGCGCCCGTCCAGCCGGACGAGGAACTCCGGCGATGCGCCGAACACCGCGCGCCCGTCGTGCTCGACGAAGAACATGTACGGCGAGGGATTCCGCGCGCGAATCTCCCGGTAGAAGTCGAACGCCGTCCCCGCCAGCGGGCACGAGAAACGGATCCCGACCTGCAGCTGGTACGCATCACCGTCGTAGATGAACCGCTTGGCGCGCGCGACCGCGTCGAGATACGCCGCCTCGTCCATCGATGCGGTGACCGGCCCGTCGGCGCGCACCGCGCCCGGGACCGTCGGCCGCTGATCGAGCAGCCGCGCGACGTACGCGTCCAACCGCGCGTCGACGGCCGCGCGCTCTTCGTCGTCGCGCGCGAAGCCGATCAGCGTGACCCGGTGCGTGAAATGGTCGAACACGAGCCACGTCCCGGGGATCACGACCAGCGCGTCGCCGAACCGCACGTCGGCCGGCGGCGCCTGATCGCGCGCACCCGCCAGCACCGGCTCGAGCGCGCGCGCCGCGTCGTACGTGAAGACGCACACGGCACCGCCCGGAAACGGCAGATCGCTGCGGTCGAAGCGATAGCGTGCCATCGCGGCACGGATCCGCTCGAGCATCCGCGGATCGCGGTCGATCCCGAACGCTTCGAGATAGTCGAGCCCGACGAACGAGAACCGGCTGATCCGCTCGGTCCCGTGGACGGACTCCAGCAAACACGAACGCCCCGGCTGGGCCAGGGCGAGGTATGCGGAGATCGGCGTGATGCTGTCCGCGACGAACGATCGCGTGATGGAGGTCAGACTGAGCGGGTCGTCCGCGGCCGCCGTGACTAGCATACGAGGTAGCCCCTACTGTAGCGAGATTCCCGGCCGCTGGCTAGGTGTGCGTTCGGGCTTCGCCCGAGCCGCACTCGCGTTCGGCCTGCGGCGGATCCGCCCTCGAAGCCAGCCGCCGAGGACCGGCTACGGAGCTACCTGACCAGCTCCAAGATGGAGAGCTCGGCGGCGTCGCCGGGGCGGACGCGGGACTTGGTGATCCGCGTGTAGCCGCCGGTCTTGTCCTTGAGCGAGGGCGCGATCTGGTCGAAGAGCTTCTTCGCGACGGCTTCTTCGGTCAGGTAGGACGCGACGAGACGCCGCGAGTGCAGATCGCCGCGGCGGGCCTGCGTGATGAGGCGCTCGACGACCTTGGTGATCTCCTTGGCCTTCGTCGAGGTCGTCTCGATCTTCTCGTGCTTGAAGAACGACGTGGCGAGGTTGCGCAGTAGAGCCTTCCGGTGTCCGTCGGTGCGCGAGAGGCGCTTGTTGGCGACTTGGTGCGGCATGATCCTTATCCCAGGGTGGTGCGGCGGAAGCTAACTCTGGCGGAGCGAGAGTCCCCGCTCCTCCAGCACTTGCTTGATCTCGTCGAGCGACTTCTTGCCGAAGTTGCGCATCTTGATGATCTCGTCTTCCGTCATGTCGAGCAGCTCGGAGACCTTCGAGATGCCGGCGCGCTTGAGGCAGTTGAACGAGCGGACCGAGAGGTTGAGCGTCTCGACCGGGACGTCCCACTCGCTGGCGGGCGCGGTCGCGACCGGTTTCTCCTC
>Ga0213878_10000537_pt1 | contig 14039 bp, 15 predicted proteins | sample VelepicoBEBS_R02_FD_161053 | JGI IMG/M metagenome (GOLD analysis project Ga0213878, IMG submission 161053) | Vellozia epidendroides bulk soil microbial communities from rupestrian grasslands, the National Park of Serra do Cipo, Brazil - BS_R02 | ecosystem: Environmental > Terrestrial > Soil >... | reverse complement strand
ATGGGTGCTTGGTTCATATGTGCTTGGTTCATACGTGCCTCAGCGCATCGACGACCGGAAGACGGGCGGCCCGATTGGCCGGAAGAAGTGCTGCAATCGTTGCCACGGCGACGAGTCCGATCCAGGCGCCGGCCACCAGCAGCGGGCGACCGACAACGTCCAGGCGCAGCGGAACTGCGGTGGCGTTGGCGGGTGGAATCCAGGTCAGGCCGGCATGGTTGATCAGCGTGGCGATCGCGATGGCGAGCACGGCGCCGACCGTGGCGCCGATGGCTCCGATCAGCCATCCCTCAACGATGAACTGACGCCGGATTCCGCCACGGCGGACGCCCATCGCTCGAACGGTGCCGATCTCGTTGGTGCGTTCCATCACGTTCATCGTCATCGTGTTGATCACGGCAAACAGCACGATCACCGCCATCACCAATGCAATGAACAGGAAGATCGAGCTGAACATCGCGACAACCTGGACGTAGAACGGCGCAAGCTCGCCGAAGTCGCGCACGTCCAGGTCCAGCTGGTTCTGCTGGAACAGTGCCGTCAGCCGGGCGCGTGCCGCTTTCAAATCCTCGCTGCGGTTGAGCTGAAGAACGATTCCGGTCACTCGATGCTCGCTACGCCCGTACACGAGTTGCTGGGCGAGCGGCAGCGGCATCGCGATGAAGTTGTCGTCGAGCTCCTTGGCGCCCTGCGCTTCTGCGCCGCCGACCACCATGCTCACGACGTTGGGCGCGCCACCGGCGGTCGCGGCCAGCAGATCGATCCGCGGCAAACCCGCCGATTTCGACACAGCGGGATCGGCATCGCGAAGCGCCAGATCCGTCAGATCCTGATGCTGTGGCGCGGCCGCAGCCCCGGAGCCAGCGCTTGACGCCGCCAGCTGCGTGGCTGGGCAGTCCGACAACGTCAGCGGCTTGCACAGGCCGAGGATTCGAGCAATCCCGACACCGACCAGTCCTCGCGCCGAATCGCCGTCGGACAGACGCGGATCGGGCGGATACACCTGCCCTATCCGGAATTCATCCCATTGGCGCATCCGGTCGCGGTCCGACGGAATCAGTCCGACACCGAGAAAGGTCTTGGTCGCTTCGACATCGCCGCTGAAGTTGCCGGCGATTCCGAGCAGTGACTGGGTGGGAGTGATCACCCGGATCATCGGCCCGACCTTGGGGTCGTCCCGGATCAGCCGGATCACGTCCGGGTAGTGCTCGATCCCGTACGCGGCGGGGTTGCCCGCGCCGACCAGGAAGTAACCGTTGCGGAACACGGTCAGGTGGCCGATGCGCTGGACGTTGTTCGTCTCCAGTCCGGCGAAGATGTACGACACGAAACCGCCGAACAGCAGCATCGCCAGCGCGCCGGCTGCCACCGCAGAGCCGGTCATCATCGAGCGGCGCCGGTTGCGCAGCATGTTCCGGAATGCGACTTTCAGCAGCATTTTCATTTTCCGCTCCTGTGTTCGATCAGTTGCCCGTCGCGGATCGCGAAGACCTCGTCCGCATGCGACATCAGTTGCGCGTCGTGGGTGGCAAAAATGAATGTCGTTCGCGACTGTTCTTGCACACGGCGCATCAACTCGATGATCGATGCGCCGGTGGCCGAATCCAAGTTGGCCGTTGGTTCGTCGGCCAGTACCAGTTGCGGTCCTTTGACGAGCGCGCGCGCGATCGCGACCCGTTGGCGCTGGCCGCCCGATAGCTCGTTGGGTCGACGGTGCGCGTGCGCCGAGAGTCCCACCGCCTCGAGCATCGACAGTGTGCGGGTGCGCCGTTCGGCCGCCGGCATTCCGACCAGCAGCAATGGATACTCGACGTTTTCATAAGCGGAAAGGACGGGCACCAGGCTGAACGTCTGAAAGATGAAGCCGATATTGCGGGCACGGAAATCGGAGATGGAGTCGTCGCCCATCTGGGCCAGATCCTGACCGCACACCTCGACCGTCCCCGCACTGGGCGAGTCGATCGCGCCGATGATGTTCAGCAGCGTCGTCTTGCCGCTGCCGGAGGCGCCGATCACGACCGAGAAGCGGTCGGACGGAATTTCGAGACTGATTCCTTTCAGCGCGGCCACATCGACCGCTCCGGACCGGTATGTCCGGGCGACCCGCTGCAGCCGCACGACTGTCGATCGCGCGACGGCGGCGACCGCCCTCGCCTCTGAAGCTGCCTGGATTGCCATCTTGACCACCTCCGTTCGATTCGTTGCGGGCTTCAGTTCCAGTTCCGGTACCATTCGGTACCAACGCAGCGCAGAATACGGTACCGATTGGTACCCTGTCAAGAGGGGTACGAAAAGAGCGGTTACCAGACCACTGCGCCCGCGTTGACCGTCACGCCAATCGAGCCGGATACTGGCCGCTCTTCACCACCTGCGGGGAGTTGGTCATGCGCAAGAACGTCGTCTTCCAGGGCATCGCGGCAATCGTGCTGTTCGGTCTGGGTTTCGGGACGGGACTCGTCGCGCAGACGGGCAGCGACTCGCCTCAACGAGTGGAACAGAAACGTGCCGACCTGAGCGGCGCTCCCGGAATGGAAGTGATCGCTTCCATCGCCGAATACAAGTCGGGTCAGGGCAACGCGGTGCACTCGCACCACGGCGTCGAGGCGGCTTACGTCATTCAGGGCGCACGGGTGGTGGGGATGGATCAGCAGGAGCGCACGATCGCCACCGGCAGCACGATCCTGAACCTGCGCGACGTCAAGCACTCCGGGTTCAAGGTGGTCGGCGACACCTCGCTGAAGCTCTTCACGGTGCACATCGTCGACAAGGGCAAACCCCTGTACGACTACGCCAACTAGCGGCGGCTTTGGCGTTCGCTGTCGACGCTCAGCGGGCGGGCTGCGGTGAGGTCCCGGACTGTGGCGGTGCCGCGGGTTGCGGCTGGACTTGCGGCGGCGCTACGGGTTGCGGGGGGCGACCGGTTGCGGCTGGACGCCAGGCTCCGGCATAGCCGGAACGGCGCCGGGCACCGGCGGCACGTCAGCCAGCACGTGCACCTCGGTGATCCAGTACTCGGTATCACCGAAGCAGCTCGACGGCAGGAACTTTTTCTGCGCGTAGCTCAGCGATACGCGCTTTCCCATCGACTGACGGATCTGCTCCACTACCTGGTCATCGTGGACGGTGAAGGCGAACTTCTCCGGAACCGTGCCCGGCATCGTGATCATCGCCATCTCGCCTTCCCACGTCTTGCACAGCCAACCCTTGCGGCTGAACTTCTGGATCCAACCTGCGCGCTCGCCGGTGGAATAGCTCCAGCTTGTGACCACGAAGCCGTACGCCGCGACAACGCAGACCAGGACCAGCACAGCAGACCAGAGAACGCGTCTCAACGCGACCGCTCCTTAGTGGCCTCTAACACCCAATTCATCAGCGCCGGCGCAGGAAATGCACATATTCCGTCTCGGCCGTGACCTGGCGCAGCAGATCGTTGCCGGTTTGCTTGGCGAACGCCTGGAAATCGCGAACCGACCCGCGGTCGGTACACACGATCTTCAGGATCTGACCGCTCTGCATCTCGGCCAGCGCCTTCTTGGCGCGCAAGATTGGCAGGGGGCACGCGAGCCCGCGCGCATCGACCTCGCGGTCGTACTCCTCCAGGATCATTCCGGTGGGTTCCGAGGTCATCGCAGCTCCTTGCCAAGAACGGGTCGCGGATCGCCTGCATCACAAACGATCCGCCACCCACGCCGGCACACGCTCGAGCGCTGCCGCTAGCGGCCCCGGATCGTTTCCGCCGGCCATCGCCATGTCGGGCCGCCCGCCACCCTTGCCGCCAACCTGCGAGGCGACAAAATTTGCCAGCTCGCCGGCCTTGATCTTTCCGACCGCGTCTTGCGTGACACCGGCTGCGATCTGGACTTTGCCATTTTCGACGCTCGCCAGCACGATCGCCGCGCTCTTGAGCTTGTTCTTCAACTGGTCGAGAGTCTCCCGCAGCGTGCGGGCGTCAGCGCCGTCGAGCGTCGCCGCCAGCACCTTGACACCGGATTTCACCTCGACCGCACGCATCGCCAGCTCGTCGCCCTGCCCTGCGGCCAGGCGGCTCTTCAGCCGGGCAATTTCCTTTTCGTGCGCCTTCACCTCTTCCAGGATCTGCTCGATCCGCTCGCCCGTCTCGGCGAGCGGGCTGCGAACGAGCGCAGCGATATGCGCCATGCGCGCGTCGAGCCACTGGACGTAATCGAGCGCGCCTGCGCCGGTCACGGCCTCGATGCGCCGAACTCCCGAGGCGATCCCGCTTTCCGCAACCACTTTGAACAGCCCGATCTGGCCGGTGCGTTGCACGTGCGTGCCCCCGCACAGCTCGGTCGAGAGGTTTTCGCCACCCTCGCCCATCGAGATCACCCGCACCTCGTCGCCGTATTTGTCGCCGAAGAATGCCAGGGCGCCGGAGCGGATCGCATCGTCGAACTTCATCACGTTGGCGCTGACCGGGGCGTCGGCCCGGATCGCGCCGTTCACGATCGCCTCCAAGCGCCGGATCTCGTCCGGGGTCATCGCCTTGTCGTGCGAGAAGTCGAAGCGCGTGCGCTGCTCGTCCACCAGCGAGCCCTTCTGCTGGACGTGCGTACCCAATACCGCGCGCAGCGCGGCGTGCATCAGGTGGGTGGCCGAGTGGTTCAGCATCGTGCGCACGCGCAAATCGCCGTTGACTCGCGCCTCGACCGTGTCGCCCACACGCAGCGAGCCGGTCATGACCGCGCCGTGATGACCGAACACGTCGGACTGGATCTTCTGTGTGTCGTCGACGCGGAACGTCCCGCCGGTACCGGCCAGCTCGCCGCGGTCTCCGACCTGCCCGCCACCCTCGGCGTAAAACGGCGTCGTGTCGAGAACGACCACGCCGGTTTGCCCGCCGCGCAGGCTCGCAACCGCGACACCCTCCGCGTACAGAGCCACGACCTTCCCGTGCGCGCGCAGGTGCTCGTAGCCGACGAAACGGGTGCGGTCGCCGTCGTATCCGAGTGCCGCGCTCATCCGGAACCGTCCTTCAGCGCGCGCTTGCTCGCGCTGGCGCTCCATCGCGCGCTCGAAACCCGCCATGTCGACCGTGAAGCCACGTTCGCGCGCGATATCGGCAGTGAGGTCGACCGGGAAGCCGTGCGTGTCGTACAGGACGAAAGCGGTTTCACCGTCGAGCATCCGCGCATCTCCGCTGCGCAGCTGGCCGAGCGCGGCCTCCAGGATCTTCATTCCATTTTCGAGCGTCTCGCCGAAGCGCTGCTCCTCCTGCAGTAGAACGGCCTCGATCCGCGGTAGGCCCTCGACCAGCTCCGGGTAGGCGTTGCCCATTTCGCGCACCAGGTCGGCCGCCAGCGAGTAGAAAAAGGGCTTGCGACGCCCGAGCTTGTAGCCGTGCCGCAGCGCCCGTCGCACGATCCGGCGCAGCACATAGCCGCGCCCCTCGTTGCCTGGGATCACACCGTCGGCCACCAGGAACGCACACGCGCGAATGTGGTCGGCGATCACTTTCAGCGAGTTGTCCGCCAGGTCGCGTGTGCCGCTTGCGCGCGCTGCCGCTGCGATCAGCGCCCGGAAAAGATCGATCTCGTAGTTGCTATGGACCCCCTGTAGCACCGCTGCCAGCCGTTCCAAGCCCATGCCGGTATCCACGCACGGGCGTGGCAATGGCGTCATGGTGCCCGCGGCGTCGCGGTCGAATTGCATGAACACCAGGTTCCAGATCTCGATGAAGCGGTCGCCCTCGGCGTCGGCCGAGCCCGGAGGGCCGCCGGCGATTCCGGGACCATGGTCGTAGAAAATCTCAGTGCAGGGGCCGCAAGGTCCGGTGTCGGCCATTTGCCAGAAATTGTCCGACATGTACTTCGGCTGATCCGGCTTGTCGCCGACCCGGATGCAGCGCTCAGCAGGCACGCCGATCTCGCCGGTCCAGATCGAGTAGGCCTCGTCGTCATCGATGTAGACTGTCACCCACAGCTTGTCGGGCGGCAGCCGGTATTCGCGGGTCAGCAGTTGCCAGGCGTAGCGGATTGCCTCGCGCTTGAAGTAGTCGCCGAAACTGAAGTTGCCCAGCATCTCGAAGAACGTGTGATGCCGCGCCGTGTAGCCCACGTTCTCCAAGTCGTTGTGCTTGCCGCCGGCGCGCAGCGATTTCTGCGCAGTCGTGGCGCGCTTGTAGGGCCGGGTCTCCCGCCCCGTGAACACGTCCTTGAACTGCACCATTCCGGAATTGGTGAACAGCAGGGTCGGGTCGTTGGCGGGAACGAGCGAGGAGGCGCGAACGACCGTGTGGCCGTTGGCTTCGAAGAATTTCAGGAAACGCTCGCGGATCTCGGAGCTGCGCATGTGGCCAATGATACTGGGCGGAGTCCCCCAGAAACGCAGACGCCCTCGCCTCGATCCGAACGAGGGCGCCTCGGAAGGTGCCGGCTAACGGGCAGACCGTCAGGCCTCGTCGTGGCCCTTTCGGCACTCCGGAGGCGATCATCTCGATCATTTCCCATCTCCGCTGCTGATCAACAGCGATCCGGCGAAAAATGGTAGCAACCCGAGTAGCGCGAGTCCAATAAGAAGATAGGAAACTCTATGGACGACCTGAAGCAGCAGTTCGATCGTGCGGTTGCCGATTCGAAGAACCTGGCCGAGCGCCCGGACGGCGCGACGCTGCTCAAGCTCTATGCGCTGTTCAAGCAGTCCAGCAGCGGCGATGCGAGCGGTGAGCGCCCCGGCATCACGGATTTCGTTGCGCAAGCGAAATGGGACGCGTGGAACGGCCTTCGGGGCATCTCGAGCGAGGACGCTATGAAGCGCTACGTTGCCCTAGTGAACGAATTGAAGTAGCGTCGCGCAGTCCACGCCGAAGATGGGAGGCGCCCGGCGTTGCGCTCTCCGGTTTTCGACGGTGAACTTCCTGAGTCCAGGGTCTGCTATGGGTCCGAAAGCGGCCGGCCCAGTCGCCGGCTTCGACGGAGCCGTTCGGTCGGCGCGACAGAGAAGCAACGCCCGCGCAGCCCGGAGCGCTCAGCCGTGGCACACGGAAGCAAGCCAGCCGACCGCGGTGGACTGCCAGCCAGCGATGCGGGCCGCGTGAGCCAGGTCCGAGAGCGCGAACAGCAGCAGTACGACTCCGGCGGCAGGCTGCAAGCGCGCGCGTACGCCGCCGCGGAGCGCATCGCCGAGGCGTGAGGCAGCCGCTTCGAGCGCCGCCATGTTGGGCAGCGTTCCCAGGCCGAAAGCGAGCATCACGGCCGCCCCCTGGACAATACCGCCGGCCACCAGAGCAAGCGGCAGCGCCGCGTACACCATGCCGCACGGAATCCAGCCCCAGGCAAGGCCCGTGAGCAGTGCGCCGCCCGCGCTTCGGGGCGGAAACGTGCGCTGCGCGAGCGGCCGCAGAAGGCGCCACACCCCGGAGCCGACCGGCTCGAGACGGCGTAGCTTGCCAGTGCCGGCCAGCAGCGAAAACGCGATGCCGACCAGGACCGCTGCCGCCAGCAACAGCAGCGCCACCTGCAGCGGCAGCACCCGGCTCGCGAACAGGCCCGCGCCGAGCAGGCCAGCCACGGCTCCTGCCATCGAATAGCTCATGATGCGACCGGTGTTGTAGGCGAGCGCGAAGCGCACGCCGGGTGCGCGCTTCGGTGCGGCCGCATGCAGGGCCGCGACAAAACCGCCGCACATTCCGGCGCAGTGCAGCCCGCCCAGCAGCGCCAGCAGGAACGCGCTCGCCAGGCGCGCCTCGAACGCGGTCATTGCACCGGCTCCAGTAAGAACCGGGCCCGGTGAAAGCGGCCGCGGTGTTTCATCTCAGACGATCCTCGAATACGGCCGCCGGCGCCGGTCGTCGCGCAGATAGCGGTCGAAGATCATCGCGATCGCGCGGACCAGCAGCTTGCCGCGCGGTGTCACGGTGATCCAGTCGCTGGAATTCTCGACCAACCCCTCTTGTTCCAGCGGGGCGAGCTCGGCCAGTTCCTGGTGGAAATATTCGTCGAAACGCACCAGGTGGCCGGATTCGATCGACTCCTTAGAAACGGAAAAGTGGCACATCAAGGCCATGATCACCGCACGCCGGATCAGGTCGTCGGCGCCGAGAAGCACGCCGCGCCCGGTCGGAAGCCTGCCGGCGCGCAGCGGGTCGTAGTACTCGTCGAGCGCACGCGCGTTCTGCGAATAGGTCGGCCCGACCTTGCTGATGGCCGACACGCCCAGTCCGATCAGGTCGCAATCGGGCCGCGTGCTATAGCCCTGGAAGTTGCGATGGAGCCGCCCTTGGCGCTGCGCGCGCGCCAGCGAATCGCTCGACTTGGCGAAGTGATCCATGCCTACGTACTCGTAACCGCTCTCGGTCAGCCGGGTGATCGCCTGCATCATGATCGCGAGCTTGTCCTCAGACGACGGCAGCTCGGTCACCTCGATGCGGCGCTGTGGCTTGAAGCGCTCGGGCAGGTGCGCGTAGTGGTACAGGGCGATGCGGTCGGGCGCGATCTCGAGCACCTGGCCAAGCGTTCGGGCGAACGATGCGCCGCTCTGCTTCGGCAGGCCATAGATCAGGTCCAGGTTGATCGACTCGAAGCCGGCTTCGCGCGCGGCGTCGATCGTCGCGCGCGTCATCTCGAAGCTCTGGATTCGGTTCACAGCGCGCTGCACGTCCGGATCGAAATCCTGCACACCGACCGACAGGCGGTTGAAGCCGAGCGAAGCCAGCGCGCGAATCTTTTCGGGCGGAGCGGTGCGCGGGTCCACCTCAACACCGTACTCACCGCCCTGCTCCAACCGGAAGCGCTCGCCGATCATCGCGACCAGACGCTCGAGCTCCTCGTCGGACAGATACGTGGGCGAGCCCCCACCCAGGTGCAACTGCTCCACCGCCGGGCGCGGCTCCAGATAGCCGGCGACCAGGGTCACCTCGCGCTCGAGCCAGCCGAGGTACTCGACCGCCTTGCGGTGGTCGCGCGTGATCACCTTGTTGCAGGCGCAGTAGTAGCAGATCGTGTTGCAAAATGGGATGTGGACGTACAAGGACAGAGGCCGAGCCGGCATCACCGCGCGCGAACGCAGCCAGCCGGCGAACGCGACATCGTCGAACGCCTCGACAAAACGGTCCGCGGTCGGATACGACGTGTATCGCGGGCCAAGCCTATCGAAGCGGCGCAGCAGCGCTGGGTCGGGAAGCTCGACCAACGCGACGCGCTGTGCCTGCATCAAGGAAGTCCTTTCGCGCGCGAGCCCCGCCCCGGAGCCCGGAGGTCTCGACAGACCCTATGCATCGACGATGCTATGCTCCATCCACAGCGCTCGAGTTGACCGTCATCAAGAAGAGGAGCGGGGTCCGCCGCAAAGTCTGGAAACTCCGGACCGTCCGAACGGAAGCGCATTCGTGCCGGAAGCTGTCTTGCCCCCGTTGAACGCATCTCAACTGCGCGCAGCCTGCTCGACCTGCAACCTGCGCGAACTTTGCCTGCCGATGCAACTGTCGCCGTCGGATCTGGCGACGGTTGAGAAGCTGGTGGCCACTCGCCGCAAGGTTCCCCGCGGCGAAGCGCTGTACCGGGCTGGGGACGATTTCGATTCGTTGTATGCGCTGCGTCTGGGTTTCCTGAAGAGCACCGTGACGTCGACCGACGGCCGCGAGCAGGTCACCGGCTTCCACATGGCCGGGGAGCTGGTCGGACTGGACGGCATCAGCACGCAGAAACACCACTGCGACGCCGTGGCGCTGGAAAACACCGAGGTGTGCGTGATCCCGTACGAGCGGCTGGAACACATCGCGAGCGAGGTACCGGTGTTGCAGACGCACTTCCACAAAGTGATGAGCCGGGAAATCGTGCGCGAGCATGGCGTGATGCTGCTGCTGGGCAGCATGCACGCCGAAGAGCGGCTCGCAGCGTTCCTGCTGAACCTGTCGCAGCGGTTCGAGGCGCGCGGCTATTCGCGCACCGAGTTCGTGCTGCGGATGACGCGTGCCGAGATCGGCAGCTTCCTCGGATTGAAGCTGGAGACTGTCAGCCGGGCGCTCTCGCGCTTTGCCAACGACGGCCTGATCGAGGTCAATCAGAAACATCTGCGGATCGCCGATTCGGACGGACTGCGGGCGATCGTGTCGGGACAGACACTGCGCTAGCCCGTTGCGCGGCCTCCTGCTGCTGCAGCTTGCTGTTGATCTGCAGTCCGTGCTCGTAGTAGTCCTCGTCGATCACCGGGTCGGCATTCGCGATCGCCAGCCAGGCCGAGAGCAGGCTGCCGACCACGGCTGCAAACGGCCCCGCCATCAGGATCCACGGCCAGCGGTGCCGGTACCAGGGAAGCGGCTGCGAATTCGTCCCGTCTCCCTGCTCCGGCACCGCACGCCCCCGCTCCCCCTCACTCGCCACAGTCATCGCATACCTCCCTTGGCCCGCACCCGATTCAGCGGCGCAGCCCGAAAAACACCGTCTTTTCCCGCACCGCCACTGCAGCGTCGTCGGCCGCCTGCACCTGCAGCTCGATCCGGTTGGCGCCCGGCGGAACCGATGCTCCGGGCGCCTGCAGGCGCAACACGACCGTTTGCGTCTGCTCCGGGCCCACGTCGAAGCGCGGCGACGATGCGATCAGCAGGCCCGCCATGCCGGCAGCGCGCACGTCGTAGGAATGGGGCTGCTCGCTGGTGTTCATCACCTGCAACCGATAGACATTCTCGATGCGCTCGCCCTCGACCTCGCGTGCCAGCGCGCGGCGATCGCGGATCACGTCGACCTTCAATGGCACTCGCAGGGCGAGCGATACCCCGATCGCGGCAATGATCCCCCACACCACGACCGTGTACAGGACCACGCGCGGGCGGAACACGTGCGACAGCACATCGCGAGCCGGCTGCTTGCTGCTCAGCGCCCGCATCGTGGTGTAGCGGATCAGTCCGACCGGCAGTTCGTTCTTTCGCATCACGTAGTCGCACGCGTCGATGCACGCGGCGCAGCCGATGCATTCGTACTGCAGCCCCTTGCGGATGTCGATACCCGTGGGGCATACCTGCATGCAGAACCCGCAGTCGACGCAGTCGCCAAGGCCGCGGGAGCGCCGGTCGCGGCTGCGTCCGATCGCCCCGCGCGGCTCACCGCGCGCGTTGTCATACGTGATGATCAGGGTGTCGCGGTCGAACATCGCGCTCTGAAAGCGCGCGTACGGACACATGTACAAGCACACCTGCTCGCGCATCCAGCCGGCGTTGCCATAGGTGGCGAAACCGTAGAACAGGATCCAGAAGGTCTCCCACGGCCCGAGCTCCAAGTGGAGCGCCTCCGCAGCAAGCTCGCGGATCGGCGTGAAGAATCCCACGAACGTAAACCCGGTCCACAAGCCGACTGCGATCCACGCCGCGTGCTTGGCGCCCTTCAGCGCCACCTTGCGCGCCGTCCAGGCAGAGCGATCCAGCGCCATCCGCTTGGCGCGATCTCCCTCAATGCGACGCTCGATCCACATGAAGATTTCCGTGTACACGGTCTGCGGGCAGGCGTAGCCGCACCATAGCCGGCCGGCGACCGCGGTGAACAGGAACAACGACAGCGCGCTGATCACGAGCAGCCCGGTCAGGTAGATCACGTCCTGCGGCCACAGCACCAGTCCGAACAGGTAGAACTTGCGTTGAACCAGGTGGAACAGGACCGCCTGGCGGCCGTTCCAGGTGAACCATGGCCCCGCATAGAAGACGAACTGGGTGAGCCAGACGAATATCCAGCGCCAGCGCTGGAAGCGGCCGAGGGAGGCGCCGACCCGCGCACGCGGATAGATCTCGGGGCGCTTCTCGTACAGGCTGATAACGACCTCGGTCGGCGCCTGCGCGCCGCCCGCGCCGGCGCCGTCGCCCCTGTCGTGGGCGCGCCGCCTCGGCGCGTCAGTGCGCATCCGGCTTGGCCCCTGCCGCCGGGTGGCTGAACGAATACACGTAGGCAGCCGCCAGGTGGATCTGCGCCGGCGTCAGCACGTCCTTCCACGCCGGCATCACGCCATGGTGACCGTGCTGGATCGCGTCCACGACCGCGTCGACGCTGCTGCCGTAGCGCAGAACGGCAAGGGTGATGTTGGGCGCACCGATCTGCTGGTTGCCCTTACCTTCGGGGCCATGGCAGGCGGCACAGATGACGAACTTGGGCTGGCCGCGCGACGCGCGCGCGGCGTCGTGCGTCGAATGCGACAGCGACCGCACGTAGTTGGCAAGATCCTTCACGTCGTCATCGGATCCGACCACTGCAGCCAGGGGCGGCATCGTCGCCTCGCGCCCGCCGGTGATCGTGGTTTCGATCGCCTCCGGCGTCCCGCCCCAGATCTTCTCCTCGCGCGTCAGGTCCGGGAAGCCGTTGCCGCCACGCGCGTCCGAACCGTGACACTGCGAGCAGTTGTTCAGGAAGATGCGCTCGCCGATCTGGTGCGCGCGCGGATCGGCCGCAACGTCGACCAGGTCGCGATGCAGGAATGCGTCGAACATCGGGCCGAAGCGCGCATCGGCCGTCGCCACTTCGCTGCGGAATTGGCCGACCGAGGTCCACTTCAGAACGCCCTTGTAGCGTGTCCCCAGGCCAGGGAACAGCAACAGGTACGTGAGCCCGAACGCGACCGTCAGGTAGAACAGCACGACCCACCAGCGCGGCATCGGCTGCTGGTATTCGCGCAGATCCTCGTCCCACACATGATCGGTGGTCTGCGGACGGCCTTGCTCGTCGAGCTTCGCGCGGACCTTGCTGTGCATCTTCAGAAACACCGCGCAGCCGGCGATCGAGGTGATCGAGATGATCGCGACGAAGTAGTCCCACACACCGCTGGTGAAGTCGCTCATAAGTTCGCCCCATCGTCCTCGAACGGCAGTCGCTCGGCCGAATCGAATCCCGGGCGCGCCCGCTTGCTGCAGGCCCAGAACAGGATCGCCATGAAGACCACGAACGACAGCACCGTCCACACGATTTGAAATGTCGTCAGTTCCATCGGCGCGCCTTCCCTTCTGTGCCTGGTCTGCTCGTTTCTGCCTGGTGCTCCGCGCTGCAATTCCCAGTACTAGTCGCGCACGTTGCGCAGTTCGATCCCGAGGCCCTGCAGGTACGCGATCATGGCCTCGACCTCGGTATGGCCCCGAACCGCCTCCGGCGCCTTCGCAATCTCCTCATCGGTGTATGGAACACCGAGCGACCGCAGCACACGCATCCGGGTCTGGATGTCCGAATCGTCGAGCTGGGTGCGCTCCAGCCACGGATAGCGCGGCATGTTGGACTCGGGTACGACGTCGCGCGGGTTGTTGAAGTGGATGCGCAGCCATTCGTCCGAATAGCGCCCGCCCACGCGCGCCAGGTCCGGACCGGTGCGCTTGCTGCCCCATTGGAACGGATGGTCGTAGACGGATTCGCCCGCCACCGAGTAGTGCCCGTAGCGCAGCACCTCGGCGCGCAACGGTCGGATCATCTGCGAATGGCAGTTGTAGCAACCCTCCCGGATGTAGATGTCGCGGCCCATCAGGCGCAGCGGCGGATACGGCTTGATTCCGGCCACCGGCTCGGTGGTCTGGCGCTGGAAATACAGCGGAACGATTTCCACCAGGCCGCCGACCGCCACCACCAGCACGATCAGCACGATCAACAGCCAGGTATTGCGTTCGATGAAGTCGTGGTTCATGGCCGAGTCTCGTTCGGATGGTCAGGCATGCGCCAGCACGGCGGGGATCGGAACGTCGACCGCGCGCGCGCCGGTGATCGTCTTAAATGTGTTCCAGGCCATCAGCAACATGCCGCCCAGGTACAAAAGCCCCCCGGCGAAGCGGATCACGTAGAACGGATACGTCGCCTTCACGCTCTCGACAAAAGTGTTGGTCAGCGTGCCGTCATCGTTGATCGCGCGCCACATCAGGCCCTGCATCACGCCGGCGATCCACATCGACGAGATGTACAGCACGATGCCGATCGTGGCGATCCAGAAGTGCGTCGTCACCAGCCGCACCGAGTGCATCCGGGTCTCGCCGTACAGGCGCGGGATCATGTAATACATCGCGCCGATCGTGACCAGCCCCACCCAGCCGAGCGCACCCGAATGCACGTGGCCGATGGTCCAGTCGGTGT
>Ga0213878_10000536_pt1 | contig 14046 bp, 11 predicted proteins | sample VelepicoBEBS_R02_FD_161053 | JGI IMG/M metagenome (GOLD analysis project Ga0213878, IMG submission 161053) | Vellozia epidendroides bulk soil microbial communities from rupestrian grasslands, the National Park of Serra do Cipo, Brazil - BS_R02 | ecosystem: Environmental > Terrestrial > Soil >... | reverse complement strand
GTTCTGGTTAGGAAATGATAAAACCGCAAACGCGGCGAAACCGCATTGCCCAGGTTGTGCTCCTGGCGTTATCGCTTGGGTTGAGCGGTTGCGTCAACCTGCTGCTTCACCCCACCGCCACCAGCGACCGCGCTTTCATCGTTTATTGGCCGCCTCCAAAGGATGAGACGGGCTTACGCTTAGCGGTCAAAGATTTGATCGACCTGAAAGGGACAATCACCAGTGCTGGTTCTCAGTATTTGGCTAAGTCCGGACAACCGGCTCAATCGGATGCGGCCTGCCTGGCGTTGGCCCGGCAGCGAAATGTCATCATTGTGGGAAAGACCAACATGAGTGAGTTCGCGGTCGCGCCGTCCGGTTTCAATCAATACTACGGCATTCCCAAGAATCGACTGAGTCGAAAAGTAAAGCTGATTCCCGGTGGTTCATCGAGCGGTTCAGCCGTTGCGGTCCAAAGCGGCTTGGCCGATGTGGCTTTTGGAACGGATACGGCAGGTTCAGTGCGAGTTCCAGCAGCTTGTTGTGGCGTGGTGGGGTTAAAGACGACGCTTGGCCTTGTCCCGCTCGATGGGGTTTTTCCGATCGAACCGAAGTATCTCGACACGGTGGGCCCGATAGCGAGAGACATCGATCATGCTGTCCAGGGAATGGATCTGCTCGAAAGTGGCTTTGCCGACCGATATGCAAAGGCGGTCTCGAGCAGGCCATCCGGTCGCCAAATCAGAATCGGGCGCCTGTACTTGCCCGGAACTGATCATAGAATTGACCAAGCCATCGATGCTGCGCTGGCTGCGGCTCAATTTCAGGTGATTCCCTTGGGGGATTCTTTAAGGGCGGCGTGGGAGCAGGCAAAAAAAGACGGCAATACGTTAGCGGCAGCCGGCGCCTGGTTTCATGACCGGAAATATTTGGGCAAGCCAGGAGTGAGCGCCAAGACCGCGTCGATCCTCGCGCTGGGACAATACGAATATAACGTCAACTATCAGGGTGCGTTGAAAAGACGTCTGGCCTGGGAAGCGAAGCTCCAAAAAGTATTTGAGACCGTGGACTTCATTGCGGTGCCGACGCTTCAGACCTTGACACCTTCAAGTCCACCGCTAGGAAGCACTGCGGTCTTTGAAGCGCAAATGCTCAGTATTCAAAATACCACTCCCGTCAGTTTAGCCGGTAATCCGGCGTTGGCAGTCCCGATCCCGATCGAGGACCGAGCAGTTCCGCTGACCAGCCTCCAACTAATCGGTCCACGCTTAAGTGAAGCGGGACTCTTAAATGCGGGTCGATTGGTAGAGCTCAGTGTAAACAGTTCAATAGATAGGCCCCTAGTTACCAAATCGTCTAAGCCGTAGCATTCTTTTTATCGATGGAACGTAATAACCGGCGCGGCTCCGGAGCCCGATTGGCCTGGGGTGCAGCGCTACTTGTCTCAGTCCTCAGTGGCTGTGTAACTCCGTTCAACCATGACGCGAGCATTACTCGCAACGACGCGTTCATCGATTATTGGCCGGAGGTAAAAGACACGACAGACCTGCGGTTAGCAGTGAAAGATCTGATCGACCTCAAGGGCGTCGTTACCACGGCGGGATCTGAGTATTTCGAAAAAAACGGGCTGCCGGCTGTTAAAGACGCTGCTTGTATGGCGATCGCCCGAGAAAGGGGCGTTCTTGTGGTCGGTAAAACAAACCTGGACGAATTCGCCGTCGGCGTGACTGGAATGAACGAGTATTTCGGTATCCCAAAAAACCGGATGAGCAGGTTCCGGGATCTTATACCGGGTGGCTCTTCATCCGGGAGCGCGGTTGCGGTTCAGAGCGGTATGGCGGACGTCGCTTTTGGGACAGACACCGCGGGGTCTATCCGGGTTCCGGCGGCTTGCTGTGGTATCGTTGGATTAAAGACCACCCATGGTTTGATTTCGCTGCGAGGCGTATACCCGATAGAGCCGAAGCACATGGATACCGTTGGGCCGATGGGTAAAGACATTGATCACGTGGTTGAGGGGATGGGTCTCTTGGAAAGAGGCTTTCGAGAGCAATACGAGTCCGCTGTGGCCAACTCTTCCGGCAGAGAAATTCGGGTTGGGCGATTGTATGTGAGCGGTACCGATCCGAAAGTCGATCAAGCTATTGATGCAGCGCTCACCGCCGCGCATTTTAAGATCATTCCCTTGGGGAAGATGTTTAAGGCTAGCTGGGAACAGGCCGAGAAAGACGCTACCACTGTCGCTGAAGCCGGCGCCTGGCTTACTGACGGAAAATATCTTGGGAAATCGGAAGTCGGCGGAAAGGTCAAAGCAGCTATCGCCTTAGGCGAGATTGAGTACAACACGAACTACAAAAAGGCGCTGAGTAGACAGGCTGCGTGGCAGCGCGCGCTTCGCCAAACGTTTTCGTATGTGGATGTGATTGCTCTCCCGACGTTAAAGAAGTTACCTCCCAGCGTTCCAGTGGTTGGTGGTACGCCGATCTTTGAGGCGCTCGTTCTTGCTATGCAAAACACCGTGGCCGTCAATTTCGCTGGAAACCCTGCTCTGGCGATGCCGGTGCCAGTCGCAGACCGAGTTATCCCTGTCACCAGCCTTCAGTTAATCGGTCCACGCTTGAGTGAAGCCCGGCTGTTGAGCGCCGGCCGGCTGGTCGAACTCGCAAACCGATCCGCAGTGGAAAAAGCCATGGCGGAAAAGTCTGGTCATAGGTGGACCGACGCCCACCTAAAGTTGCGCGCGAAAATACGCGCGGCAATGAGGAGGGATTAAGGGCGCATCAAGTAAGCAGTAAGCAGTAAGCAGAGACCAATTTTGATTGGTTATTGACTTACTGCTTACTGCTCACTGTTTACGGCTTACTTGAACGACTTTTCATGATAATAGAGTCCCGCCATGGCGCGCCCCCTTACCCCGCTCACTCTTCTTCTCCTTCTCTTCGTATTCTGGTTTAGCGGGTGCACGATTCCGGAGCGGCGTACCGCTGGCGGCAGTCATCATCATGACTTCATCGTCTATTGGCCGGTCCCTGCGAAAGACAGCGAGCTATGTCTCGCAGTTAAAGACAACATCGATGTAAAGGGGGTAGTGACGACCGCCGGTTCGCAATATGTTGCCAGCACCAGCTTGCCCGCCGCCCACGATGCCGCCTGCCTGGCTATCGCTCGGGAGCGTCATATTCGCATCGTGGGAAAGACCAATCTGAGCGAGTTAACCCTGTCGCCGTCGGGTATCAACGATTACTACGGCACACCAAGGAACCCTTTCAGTAAACTGCACCAGATTATTCCTGGAGGATCGTCCAGTGGATCGGCGGCGTCAGTAGAAAGCGGTCTCGCGGATATTACCTTCGGCACCGATACCGCCGGTTCGATTCGAGTTCCTGCTGCTTGCTGCGGGATCGTGGGACTTAAAACGACTTACGGTTTGGTCTCTCTCAAGGGAGTGTTTCCTGTCGAGCCGAAACATCTGGATACGGTCGGTCCGATGGGTAAAGACGTCGCCCATGTTGTCCAAGGCATGGATCTCTTGGAGCAAGGTTTTGCTGCCCGATATGCGGCAGCGGTGAAGAACAAACCGGTGGGAAAACAAATCCGGATTGGCAGACTTTATCTGAGCGGTACCGATCCACGAATCGATAAGGCGGTCGATGACGCGTTGACCCGCGCGGGATTTCAGGTCGTCCCCTTGGATCAAGCCTTCAAAGCCAAGTGGGAGGCTGCGAAGAAGGACGGTAACACCGTGGCGGCGGCCGGCGCCTGGATGAGCGACCAAAAATACGGTTTTAAATGGGGGGTTCGTGCCAGAACCACGGCGGCAATCCTTCTTGGCAGAATCTTGTACCCAGGTGCGTACCGGAAGGCGCTGGAACGCCGCCCTGCGTGGCAACATGCTCTGCATGAGGAATTCAAGAAAGTAGACCTCATCGCTCTGCCAACCCTTCAGACAACACCGCCCGCGATTCCCTGGTTTGGTCGAATTGCTCTCTTAGAAGCACGGGTCCTGAATATTCAAAATACCGTCGCGGTAAATTTTGCGGGAAATCCAGCGCTAGCGGTACCGATCCCCCTCAGCCACGAGCATTTTCCGAAGACTAGTCTGCAGCTGATCGGTCCCCGGCTAAGTGAGGCGGAACTTCTGAATGCCGGACGGATAGTCGAGGCAAGCCGGTAGGGGTTAGCTTCCCTGAAGCTGTACCGGCTATCAATTTCTCACAGAAATGTAACTAACTTCAATGTTGCCGATATTTTTGTAACTGATACACTCATGCTGCTGCCAGCTGCGTTCCGGCCCTCCTTGGTCCTTACAAGCGTCCTGGTTTGTGAGAATTATGAATGCTGAATATTTGCGTCCGATCCCTGTCATCGTAGCATTGCTGTTTACTAGCGGTGCGCTGCGAGCTCAATCAGCCGATGCATTGATCGCTGAAGGAGATCTGTTCTACGCCAAGTTTCAAGCCACTGAGGCTCTCAAATATTATCTGCCGGCCGAAAAGCTCGAGCCCAACAACGTCCGTTTACTTTGCCATATATCCCGGGAATACCGGCACTTGATGATGGATGAGACGGACCGGACAAGCAAGGTTCGCCTCGGGGGTGAGGCGGTCGACTATGCGAAGCGAGCAGTCGCGCTCAGCCCAAAAGATCCGGACGCTCAACTCGCCGTGGCGATCAGCGTCGGAAAGCTGCAGCCTTTTGAAGGCTACCGGCAAAGGTTTGACTCGGTTCATGTCATAAAAGACGCGTGCGATAAAGCGACGGAGCTCGACCCGCAAAATGATTTGGGCTGGCACGTTTTAGGCCGTTGGTATCAAGGTCTGGCGGAAGTGGATCCATTTCATCGAGCGCTCGCCCAAGCGGTAGGCGGATTACCCTCGGCAACCTTTCAGGAGGCAGCCACCTGCTTTGAAAAAGCGATTCAGCTCAATCCTAACCGCCTAATGCATTATATCGCTCTCGGTACAGTCTACGTAGAGATGGGCCGAAAAGATGAAGGTCGCCACCTTATCGAAAAAGGCCTAGGGATGCAGAATACCGAAAAAGACGACGCGCAAGTCAAGCAAGACGGCGAGCAGGTGTTGGCTAAGCTGAAGTAAGCGCAGAGACGAAGAAAATCTCACGCAAAGACGCAAGGCCGCAAAGGTTCAGAGGAGCGTATACGACGCCGAGGCCGGTGAGACTGCTATAGCAGTTGTCCGTTTTCTTCTGCCAAGGTGACGTTCCCAATTCCTGGCCATCCACTCGCAAAAGTCGGAGCGTCGAGACGATTAACGACCCTTAGTTCGAATCTTTGCGCCTTTGCGTCTTTGCGTGAGGTTTTCGGTTCTCTTTTTGCGTTCTTTGCGCTTTTTCGCGGCTATTTCGGCTTTCCCTGGGGTGGCATCCAGGGTTGTGTCTCTCCAACGACCACCTGACCACTCGTCGCGGCTTCCGCTATCAGCTGGTCGAGATAGCAGTCGTGACACGCTTCCGCTACGCTGTAAGAGGGTTCGCCGGTCGCTAGGTAGGTTGCCATCCGAGACAGCGAAGTGGCAACCGCGATCTCATCGTCGTTCCAACGCATAGCCGGGTAAGGATTCGCGTACAGGACTTCTCCCCCGCCGCTAATACTCCGATGCGAATAACCCTCTAAATTGCCCGCATGCCCGGTATCCCGCCGGACTAGATCGAATTGAAACGGGGTATCAAAACGTCTTAGCAAACGGACGGTGGTTTGATTAATCTCGCCTTCTTCGCCTCGCACCATCAGCCGCGGGGATCGGATCCAGGAATGATATTGGTCTCCCGTAAAATCGAAAATCCCTAACCGGTCGCCGTAATCGAGCTGAGCAATTGTTCTGACCGATTCCACGATCTTCCTTTCGGTCGGTAACCGGTTCCGATGGGGACCCGCCACGATTCGCGAGGTGAAACGGCGAGCGACGATCTTCGGTAATCGCAGCCCGGTTTGCAGAAAATGTCGAAGCAAACTGACTCCGTGGTAACCGTGGGCAATCGAGACGTCTGCCTCGTGGATGGTTCCCAATTTACCGCTCTCAATCAGCGCCAGGCGAGCTGCGTGTAGCGGCTGAAAGATATACTGCTCCGCTACTTGGATCCGCGCTCCTGCCCGTTCTAGATCGACCACTCGATGAAGTTCCTTCAGATCCCGGCCAATTGGTGTTTCGGAGAGGATTGGTACACCTCGTTCTGATAAGACCTCCATCCATTCGAGGTTAGCGCCGGCTGAGACCGAAGTGACCACAAAGTCGGGACGTCTTTCCGCCAGTAATTCGTCCAAGGTCGAAAACGTTGGAGCCGCCCAGCGCCGGGCGAGCTCCGCCCGTTTGTCTGGGTTACGAGCAACTACGCCGGCTAAAGGAAATTGTTCCGGAAGGTCCCGCGCGATCCGTAAGAAAAATTCAGCACGCCAACCGCTACCAATGATTCCGAAAGAAAGGGGCATGGGACAGGAAACAAGGGGAGTTCAAGGAGTGCAAGGAGTTCGAGGAGTGCAAGGAGAGGAGTCGGGAGCCAGAATCCAGGAGCCAGGAGGCGTGGGGTTAGCCATACCACGTGACTGGAGGGGAGCCGCTTTATCGCGTGGCAGCACTATCGCTTTGCAGCCACCGAAAGACTTCGGGGTAGACAAGCGGCTCCCGAAAACGTCTCCTGATCTGCCATGTCCCATCGTATTCGGAGAGCGGTTTTTTCCGGGCGGCTGGTCAGATTTCTAAAAGCCGATTCCTACGATCAATCCAGGTTGTTTACTGCAAGCATTCCAGAGGCGACAGAAACAAACCGCGTCAGGGATAATTCGCGCGCGCCGCCTGTCTACCCCGAAGTCTTTCGGCGGCTGGCTCCTGGCTTCTGGCTCCTGACTCCTCTCCTCGAAGTCCCCTTCATTCCAACTTCCGTCCATCCCGTCCACCGCCGACGCCGGAATACAGTTTTCCCAGCTGCCACTCGGATGGCGGAGGCGGAACAAAAGAGGTGATAGGAAATCGCACCTGACATCGGTGCTGCCATGACAGAAATGCTGCCTCGCAGATCTCCAGCGCGGTTAGCGAGCTCTCGGGCAACCGGTAGTCCGGCGTTCCTGACCGGATCTGCTCAGCTAAGTTTTCTAAGTGCCGGCGATCCCTTCTAAACTTAAGCGGCCTCCGACGCCGCAGCCGATGACAGACGCTGTAAGAGGACGGGAATCCATTGGCAAAACAATCGAACCAGAGGTCGGATCGTCAATCTCCTGACAAAGATCGGAGCCGCTGCTTGAGCGCTTGCGCAGTGTGACGGCTCCGTAGGAGCCCAATATTTATAGCAACGGCAAGCTAAAAGGCGACCAGCTCCGCTAGGAGCGACATAGAACGTTGTTCCCGAGTCGATCTCGCTCCTCGGAGCTGGTTTCGCTTTTTTCCGGCGCAAGCTATAAAGATTTGACTCCTACGGAGTCGCTTTATCAACGGACCCTCCTCGAACTCCTTGAACTACTTTTAAGACCTAAAACCTTTGCTGCAGATCGTTATTTCGATACACTTCGATCAGCTCTTCCAGGAGTTTGATCACTTCTACCAAGTATTGGCCGCGTTGACTATCCGCCACTCGTTTCGGTTTAGGCCATTCGCGGACCACGGTGATACTCGGGATAATATCCGCTCCTTTGTTAATCGCCGCCTCTACGGATTCAAAGTGGTGGTGCTTGGCCAAAAATGTCCGGTGGGCTTCTAATACTAGCGTGAATCCGTGATCGCCATACGCCTCCGAAAACGCGCCATCGATGGTAATGGCTTTGCCGCTCTTTTTCAGAGGTGATTCTCCTCTTTCAACCTCGACTGGTACATGCCCGTTTACGATTAGGCCTTGTTCAACCGGTACACCGAACTCAGAAAGAACTTTGTCGCAGAACCACACTTCGTGGATCAGACGAAAGTACGGGTTCTTGGTTTCGACATGAGTCTTAAGGTTTTTAATCAAGTCCCGCTCCAACGTCGTGATCCGATCTTTCCCGAAAAGTGGCGAGGCCGGACCACTCCATAAGTACCAGAGCAAGTCCGGTTCTTCGTTCAGGGGGCCATCGAGCAGCCGGTAGACATAACGTTCGATGGCGTCAAACAACGCCCGTCCGGAATACGACGTACCGTTCATGCTCATCGGCAAGAATTCGCCGTTTTCGTCCACCGGAACGCAGCCGTGAAAAATAAGATGTTCCTGGCGTCTCAGATACATGGCCCCGTGTGAGACCATCCAGCGCACCTGGTCCCATAGCTTTTGGCTAGCCATGAATGATCGGCGTATTCGTTCCACGCAAAATTCTTCTTCGTGAGTCAGCTCGTAAGGATTTGCCGGATCAATAGTGGGAAAGTGAGTGTCAGAGAGCTGATAAGAAACGCCATCCACTTCGATTGTTCCGGCCTCATAATTTATCCGATGCAAAAGACGGCGGTGTTCCTGCCCCCACTCGGGGTGCCGGGCAATCATCTGTCCCTCCAACTTGAACTGCATAATTGCCGCAGCTTTCTGCATGCGAGCCATCATGCTTTTCTCGCGCAGACCCGTTCCCTTGGTTTCGAAGTTTTCGGCCGGATCATCCGCGTACATGGTACGAGCCAGGACCTCGAGTGGTTGCACAGGAATTCCGTAGCCCTCCTCTAACTGAGTGAGCCGCCGGTACCGTAGCGAAATCCGTAGTACCTGACAGATGAGCGCCCGATGCCCGAGGCATGCGCCCAGCCATTCCATATCGTGGTTGCCCCAGACGAAAGAAACGTTCGGCTGTTGCATGATATACTCCATCACGCGGTCACCTCTTGGACCACGATCCCAGGCGTCACCTCCGATAATCAGTTCGTCGATCGCTAAGTTGCGGATGACGCGACCGGTCAAATGGATCAGGTGCAGCACGCGTCCGCGACGAGTTAATTCATCGACAATCGCGTCTACATAGGACCGGTCCCGCTCCGTCGACGGCTCATGAAGTATCTCCCCCAGTAATTCGCGGTATTCGGCCGGGAAAACCCGCATAGAATGTTTGAGACTGCGGCGAGCAGCTAGCACGCGGACGATATGGAAAAGATCGTGCAGCATACGCGTCGCGTAATCTTTTCGTTCTTGTTGCGAAGTCAGAGTTTGCTCCAAACGGCCGATTACTTCCGCTGGATAGAAAACCAGGGTAAGAATCTCCTGAAACTGTTCGGGCGGCATCCGGTCCTTCAACAGCTGTTCGACCAACGGCCGCAATGTTCCCGATGCGTTATTAATCACATGGCGAAGTTTTTTATCTTCACCATGAATGTCGCTAATCACATGAATGGTGCCTCGCGGCAGCGTCAGTTCCGCCGAAAACCGCGCAATCTCAGCGATCGCCGAATCGATGTTAGGTATCTCGCGAGCTAACGGAGCCAACTTAGCCAGTTCTCTCTCTTGAAGCTCGCCCTGGTGCTTTTGGGGTTCCATAACGGGGGCTGCCCAATTCTACACGCGTTTACGCAGAGCGCGTTGCGAAAATCCGTGGGCGCTGCCTTCCCGCGGCGGCGTCGCGGCTGCGGGACTAGGCCCATGCGGGTCGAACCGTGGAGCGTTGCCTCGCTTGCGAGGCCGATGCGGTCGGAACCGCCTTGACGATCTCTTACGATCATGGAACCAACCGATCGTGTCCCAGATCACTAAGCGTCCGGAAGCAGAGGTCGTCGTCGACGCCGAAATAGTTCGTCGGTTGCTCAGAGCTCAGCATCCGGACCTTTCGAATTTGCCTCTCCAAGAAACCGCCGCCGGCTGGGATAACTTTATATTCCGACTAGGCGAAGGAATGTCGGTTCGACTCCCACGCCGCCTCGCGAGTGTCGCCATGCTAGAGCATGAACAACGCTGGCTGCCCGCAATAGCTCCCCAATTGCCCATACCGGTGCCGGCGCCTTTAAGAATAGGGAAACCGGGCGACCAGTATCCCTGGCCTTGGAGCATCGTCCCGTGGCTTTCCGGCGAAACCGCGGACCTCGCGCCTCTAAAGGCAGACCAGGCAAAACCCTTAGCGCGTTTTCTTCGTGCTCTCCACGTTGCTGCTCCGGCGGACGCGCCCAAAAATCCCTCAAGAGGCGTACCGCTTCAGCAAAGAGCAATCGCAGTACAGGAACGGATGCAGCGTCTCGCCCAGAAGACATCACTCGTAAGTTCGACCGTATTCAAAATCTGGGAATCAGCCTTAGAAGCTCCACCAGCCGAGCTCGCGACCTGGTTCCACGGCGACCTTCACCCGCAAAATGTTTTAGTCGAAGATGGCGAACTGACTGGAGTGATTGATTGGGCCGATATCGCAGCCGGAGACAGTGCCACCGATCTCGCCTCTATCTGGATGTTGCTCCCGACGGTAGCAGCACGCGAAACCGCGATCGCCGAGTACGGAACTGTATCGCCTGCGACCTGGTCGCGGGCGCTAGGTTGGGCAATTAATCTCGGTACTCTCCTTCTGGAGACCGGTTTATTGGATAACCCCAGACACGCCGCCATCGGCGAGCTTACCCTGCGGCGGATAACTGAAAGTCCGCATTAGCAACAACCGGGGTTAAGACAGAACAACCGCAGATGGACGCAGATTAACGCAGATAGGAACTGCGAATCGACGCGAATAAAAACGAATAACGGGAATCGAATTAAGATCTATTCCGTTTTTATTCGCGTACATTCGTTTTTATTCGCGGTTAGTCTCTTCATCTGCGTAAATCTGCGTCCATTTCACCCCGGAGAATTTCGGGGCTGCGGTTGTTGTTTTACTTTTCTGATGTTACGCCGCTTTCTCTAAGCTGTTATCCTGGCGACTGGATTCAACTTGCGATGCCAGTTCCTTCCTCACCATAGGCGCGACGCGGGTCCCCAGCAGTTCAATCGCATGCATCGCTTTTCGGTGGGGAATAACACCGCCATTGAGCAGGATGGTCATTCGGCTGATACAGCCAAGTACTTCGTTCTCGTATAGAATCTTTTCGGCTATTGACTCCGGATCACCAACCAGCAAAGCGTTGGTCGGCCCGCAGCTAGCATCGAATTGCGCCCGGCTGATCGGTGGCCATCCGCGTTCCTTACCAATCCTCCCAAAGATTTCCGCATAGGGCGGATAGAATTCGTCGGCAGCCTGTTTCTTAGTGTCTGCGACAAATCCGACCGAATGGACACTAACATCTAGACCGACGGGACGTGCCGTATCCGGTTTCTCGTTTTCTGTACGGTGGCCTGCCTTCGATCCAGCCTGTCGATAAAGGTCAATCAAAGGACGAAATCGGTGCGGTTCACCGCCAATGATCGCAACGGCCAGAGGTAATCCGAGCAAGCCCGCCCGTACAAACGACTTAGGTGTACCGCCCACTCCGACTCGGATCGGAAACGGATTTTGGATCGGGCGCGGATAGACGCCTCGCCCGGTCAGGGCTGCTCGATGTTTGCCGGACCAATTTACCAGGGTGTTCTCGCGGATCTTCAGCAGAAGCTCCAGTTTCTCGGAAAAAAGCGAGTCGTAGTCCTCAAGATCAAATCCAAAGAGTGGGTAGGACTCGATGAAGGAGCCGCGGCCCACAATGATCTCAGCACGGCCCTGAGAAATCAGGTCCAGAGTAGCAAACTGCTGAAACAGGCGCACCGGGTCCTCAGAGCTGAGGACGCTGACGGCGCTGGTCAATCCGATCCGCTTGGTGCGTGCGGCGGCAGCGGCCAGGATAACGGCGGGCGCAGAGGCAATAAACTCCGGGCGGTGATGCTCGCCGATGCCGAAGACATCAAGGCCGACCTGGTCCGCTAACTCGATCTCTTCGAGCAACTCACGGACGCGCTCAGCTCCATGGGAGACGCCGCGGTTGGAAGGGTCTAGACTGGTTTCAACAAAACTATCGATACCGATCTGCATGTAAGGGAAAAGTTAGTTTAGCGTACGATATACATTGATACAAAGTCTATTGATGTCAATATATATTTATGCCCAAAAATACTCGCGGCGTTCATATCTGGCTCGTTATGATGAAAGCGTTCCACGCGGTGCACGGTTACGCTGCCCGCAGCTTTCAGTGCCATGGGCTAGGGGACTCGGATTTTCGAGTTCTGGAAGCCCTGCTCCACAAAGGACCTTTACCGGTGAATACGATCGGTCCTAAGGTGTTTCTCACCCCGGGTTCGATCAGCATCGCCGTCGATCGCCTTTACGAAAAAGGCCTGGTAACCAGGATGGAGAGCGGAACCGATCGCAGAGTTCGGGTAGTCGACCTGACGCCGAAAGGCCGCGACCTCATCGCCGCGATCTTCAGCGTGCACGCGGACGACATGGAAAAACTGGCGGAAATCTTGAAGCCAACCGAACGCGTCCAACTCGTTAACGCGCTGAAAAAGCTGGGTAAACGCGCGGCGGAATTCGCCTCGCATAAATGCTCTCAATCGCCAAACTGGACCGGCTATGCAGGCGAAATCTCACGCCAAGCAAACGTCGCTACAACTCCGTCGGCCAGGACACCAAGACACAAAGTTAGGAGATAGGAGTCAGCTCACGGGGTTCGTGCGAACGCTCTAACGTTGTGGCCTACGCAGTTCTATAGAGGGCCGCCATCGAGCCGATCAACCTGGTATTGAGGCCTGACTTTTCGAGTCGATCCCTCGAAAATGAAAAGAGCCAGCAGGCAACCCCGCAATCTGTCGGGGCTGTCTACCGGCTCCTTCTGTTAAGCGAAACTACCGGGGTCTTAAGTGATCCAGGCCGGCTCTCTTACCGACTGTCGTAATCATCAAATTGATCGTTGCGCGATTAATCTGCGTTCGCTGTTCACTCACAAACAGGTAATCGTTATCGGGCGTCATCAGTGTGACAATCTGTAGACAGGTTTATAGGTTTCTTCTCCATCTATTTTGGTTTTCGCCGAGTTGCTCGAACGCCGCATACTATTCTGTATTTAATGCTGAGAACTACCCTTTCAATGCAGGAACAACAGGTGGATGTCCCCATCTGTTCCTCGGTAAACCACGTCCTGAGTGCCGAATATATAGCCAAACGGGTCGCCGGCGCTAGGAGGTGCACCAGCCAACTTGCTCAGATCGGCGTGTACCCATTGGGTATTGTTGATTGTGTATATCTGGTGGATGTCGTTATCAACTCCCCTGAAAGGAACGATCTGGCTGCTGCCCTGCAAATATTCAAATGGATCACCTCCACACAACGGAGCACTGGTCACCGCAGTCAAGTCGGTATGAACCCAATGGCCGTTGCTATTATAAAGGTGATGAATGTGTTGGTCCGTACCTGTGTAGTCTACAATTTGGTACCCTCCGGGTGAGAGGGATCCAAACGGATCACCTGCCGCGGCAGGTGCGTGAACTACCGCAGAAACATCCGCCTGTACCCATTGGGTATTGTTGATTGTGTATATCTGGTGGATGTCGTTATCAACTCCCCTGAAAGGAACGATCTGGCTGCTGCCCTGCAAATATTCAAATGGATCACCTCCAGACAACGGAGCACTGGTCACCGCAGTCAAGTCGGTATGAACCCAATGGCCGTTGCTATTATAAAGGTGATGAATGTGTTGGTCCGTACCTGTGTAGTCTACAATTTGGTTCCCTCCGGGTGAGAGGGATCCAAACGGATCACCTGCCGCGGTAGGCGCACCTGCCAAAAGGCTTAGATCCGAATCTGTCCAGTGAGCACCATTGTTGGATAACTGATGGATATGGTTGTCGGTTCCCCGATAAACCACTTGCTGTGTGCCCATGACATATCCGGACGGGTTGCCCACGGCTAAGGGTGCATTCGTCAAACCTGTTAAATCGACATGAGACCATGACCCCTGGTTGGCAATCGCAAACAGTTGGTGCACATGGTTGTCTTTGCCGCGATAAACCACAAACTCACTACCTGAAAAGACATATCCGGCAGGGTCTCCAGCGGCGGCAGGAGCAGTTGCCAGAGCACTGATATCGATATGGTGCCAGACCGGCGTTGGAGGATTCAAGCCGTAGGCGCAGACTTGTAATGAATCCGTCGCGACATAGACCTTGCCGTTAACAACAGTCGGCGGACAAAACTTCGCAAAGTTCCCGTAATCGTCACGGGAAGGGTTCTGT
>Ga0213878_10000535_pt1 | contig 14057 bp, 10 predicted proteins | sample VelepicoBEBS_R02_FD_161053 | JGI IMG/M metagenome (GOLD analysis project Ga0213878, IMG submission 161053) | Vellozia epidendroides bulk soil microbial communities from rupestrian grasslands, the National Park of Serra do Cipo, Brazil - BS_R02 | ecosystem: Environmental > Terrestrial > Soil >... | reverse complement strand
CGGAAATATTCGCGCAAGGGGCTTTGCGTCAGTTCCGTCAGGTACTCGGTCAACTCGGCCTTGGTGTTGCGCCAGGTGAAGTAGGTGTATGACTGGCTGAAGCCCAGCTTGGCCAGCCGGGCCATCATCTTGGGCCGGGTAAACGCTTCGGAAAGGAAGATCACATCCGGGTAATGCGCACGTACGTCGGCAATCATCCATTCCCAGAACGGCAGCGGCTTGGTGTGCGGGTTGTCGACACGGAAGATGCGCACGCCCTGGCCCGCCCAGAACATCACCACATCGCGCAGCGCCTGCCATAGCGCGTTGGCGGCGGGCGTGGTGGTGTAGAAGTCGACGTTGACGATGTCCTCATACTTCTTGGGCGGATTCTCGGCGTAGCGCAATGATCCGTCAGGACGCCGCGAGAACCATTCCGGATGACTTTTCAGCCAGGGATGGTCCAGCGAACACTGGATCGCGAAATCCAGTGCCAGTTCCAGGCCGTGCGCGGCTGCCGCATCGCGGAGTCGCCGGAAGTCTTCAAAGGTGCCGAGTTCCGGGTGTAGCGCGTCATGCCCGCCTTCCTCGCCGCCGATCGCATATGGGCTGCCCGGTTCGCCGGGCTCGCAGCGCAGGCTGTTGTTGCGACCTTTGCGATGAGTCTTGCCGATGGGATGGATTGGCGGAAAATAAAGGACGTCGAATCCCATCGCACGGATGGCGGGCAAGCGTGCGATGACGTCATCGAACGTGCCGTGCCGGTGTTCGCCGCCCTCCGAGCGCGGAAACAGTTCATACCAGCTTGCAAAGCGGCAGGCCAGCCGTTCGGCTTCCACTGGCATCGATGGCTCGTATCGCGAGAGGAAGGGCCGTCTTGAAGGATCTTGCAGTGCCGCCTGCATGGCAGCAGCGGTGCGCGCGGACAGCAGGATTTCCAGACGCATTTCATCGTTGCCGGTGGCAGCAGCAAGATTCCTTGCGATGGCGCCCAGTTCTCCCAGTTCGCCGTCGCGATGCGGCGCGCCGTTATCGGCTTCTGCCACACGAAACGCACTGGCCACGAGTCGCGCGCCTTCTTCGGTTTCCAATGTGACATCGACACCCGCCGCGCGCTTCTTGCTGATTTCATCGAGCCAGCTCGCGAAACCGTCGCGCCAGGCGGATACGGTGAATTCATGGCGCCCCAGCGCTACCAGTGGAAAGCTGCCCTGCCAGCGGTCATTGACCATCTGACGCATCGGCTCCTCATGCCATTCCTGCTCGTCCGGTGCGCGCCATAGTACGGCGGCGGCGAGCTGGTCGTGCCCATCCATCCAGATGTCGGCGCTGACCGTCACACGCTCGCCGATTACGCGTCGTACGGCGAAGCGCCCGGCGTCGCACGCGGGCTCCACGTGCTCGATGGCGATGCGCGGAGACTCCAGTGCAGCGGCTACGCTGCCAGGACCGGCGCGGTGGATGGCCCCAGGCGGCTCGCGCACGCCGTGCCCGGGGCGTTGGAGCGTTGCAGGTACGGCCCGGTAGAGGCGGATATCCGCCGCGTCGAGCGCGATTGAGTCCTGCGCGTCGAGCGTGGCATTGGCAGCGAGCGAGCCTCCGGGGCCGCCATCCGACGCTTCGAGCCGCGCCGCCGGATGCGGCAGGGCAGCCAGCACGCGATCAACGTCCAGTGAGCCGGGACGTTGCGCACTCGGATTGACCACTACGGTGAGGGCGGATTCCACGGATTCCAACGCCGGATTCGCCATTTCTGCGGCGTTGCCTTGCGCGGGGAGACGCGCCAGCACAGTGAGCTCGGCGTCCGGGCCGCTGGCCAGGCGCACCGAAAGCGCAGGTGCTGATCCACGCGCGGCAAGCCAGCGATTGGCTTCCAGCACTTCATGCGTGATGTCATAGGGCGTACCGTTCAGCGCGGGATTGCCAGCTATCGCAGCATCGCGCGTTGGCGCCGCCCCGGTTTCGAATCCTGCGGGCACCAGCATGCCATCACCAATGGCGGCCGCGGTCCACAGCGCCCGGCGCGCGGTCCTGGCATCCTGGCATCCTGGCGCTAGACAAGGAGTGGCCAGCACCCGTCCAAAGCGCCGCAGGCGGGCAATTTCCTCAGTGAGCCACTCGCTACGGAAGTCCCACCACGGCAGCGAGCAGAAGGCGCCGTCAAAGCGGGCCTGTGCAAGCTCATCGAGCTGGCCAGGGGTGAGGCCCGGGGTCCAGGCCAGCAGCAGCGGAGGGCCTCCAGGTTCGTCGAGAAATCCTTCACTGCTACCTAGTGCGTTTAGCAGTCTTGACCAGTAACGGCCAGGCACGCGCGCTGGCGCACGGAAGCAGAACCCGGCCGCTCCAGCCGTCTGCACATCCCGCAGCCGTGACACCCACCACTGGATCAGCGCTTGCGCAATCTCGGGTTCGTGCCAGCGTAGCCGCAGGCCAGGCAGGTGGTTATCGGTTTCGTGCGAGGCAAACGCGGGTGCCGCGTGATCGATCCAGTCTCCCTCGATATCAGCGCCAGCGGGGCATCGGTCGAGCGAGATATCCAACAGCGGTGTCAGTGAGTGGTGCATGCATGCCTGGTATAGCGCGGCGTGCGTTGCAATGACGTCACGGTTGGCCGGCACAGTGGCGAGGCCGCCACTCAGCAGAACGTGGTCGAATCCGAGTTCCGCGGCGTGCCGAAGTTCAGCGTTCAGGATATCGTTTGCCATCGGCGTCGGGGGCAGGTCAAGCTGGCAGATCTGCACGATGTTGTTCTCCTTCTTAAGCCGACAACAACACGCGCGGCGGTATGACCATCACGCGATACCGGGTCGCGCGACACCTGGCTAGAGACCGCGAGCGCACCTTGTTCATCATTTCTGGAGCGTGCCGTTCTTGTCGTGGATTAGCAGAGCTGCATGTTCGCGCTGCGCCAGAGCGCTGGCGGCAGCAATGGCCTCTTGCTGCGTGGCGTGGTGCGATTCGGCGTAGCGCGAGTCCTCATAGATGACGTCCCAGCCATCGCGATATGGCACGACGTGTAGGTTGATACCCATTTCCGTCTCCGGTTCATGCCGATTTACTGAGCGGTTCTCTCTTTAATTCTGGCGCGCGGCGCGATGGCGTCAATCAGCATCCCTCTGACACGCCAGGAGCAGCACGCTAGTCTTCCCGGGGGAGATATGTGGTTTCGTGCTCTTGCTTCGTCACATCAATTCGGCTTCTCCGATCCGAGCGTGGAGACGACAAGGGGAGGGCATCCTGCTCATCAGGTCGTCATCCAGAGCTTGCATGGAACCATTGAGGCATCGAGTCTCCACACGGAATAGGAAAGCGTCCTACATCGGACTGGGTCATTAGCGCCTACAACAAGAATACGTTTCACTCCGAAAGGAACGTCATGTCGACGTCTATCGTCAAGGTGCTTTGCACAAGCGACGGTCACTGGTCCGTCGATTCAAGCGGCATACGTACTGCGTACGCGTCTCGTGGCGCTGCAATCTCCGCAGCCGTTCATCGGGCGATCGAGGATGGGTCTTTCCTGATGATCTACGAGCGTGAAGCCGACGCGAGTGCGCCAATCGATTTTCGCGACGTTGAGCTTCCCATTGAGGTGTAGACCACCGCTTATCGCAGCGGAGAACACAATGTCAGGCGACATCCACGTTGTCCCTCACGAGAATGACTGGGCAATTGCAATCGAAGGAACCGGGACTCGCACGCGGTATCAATCCCTGGAAGCGGCTATTGCTGTCGCTACCCGGCTGGCGAAGCAGACGAGAGCGGAGTTGCTGATACACGGGCGTGACGGCCAGATCAGCGAGTACGATTCGCCTGGTCGCAGTTCCCTGTAACAACAGGGGATAGCGGAAGCACCACCGGTGACTCCCTTTCGCGCCCCCTTTTTTTTGCCGCGGCTTTCCGTGCCGCGGCGCTTTTTTTTTCCAGCAGCGCGTACCGGAGTTGTGCGCGATGCCCGACGATTTCGCGATAGACGAGGCACGCGATCTACCGGCGCAGAATGAAGATGATGGCCGCCAGAGCGTGCACGGCTTTAGTCGGCAACCGATCTGCAAATTTGTGTCCGAGGTAAGTGGCTGGCACGTTGGCAAGCATCATGCCCAGTGTTGTCCCGGCAACCACACCGAAGATTTCGTGGAAACGCGCGGCCAGTGCGACCGTCACGATTTGCGTTTTGTCTCCCATCTCCGCGAGAAAAAACGTCACTACGGTGGTGCCAAACACGCCCAGTTGGCCCTTGGCCGTGACGGCATCCGCATCGTCGAGCTTGTCGGGAATGAGATTGCCAGGCATATGCTGCGCACGCCATGTCGCCGGTAGGCGGACAAGTATGTTGACGTGCGCCTCCGGACATTGCGTCCAGAGCGGCTACTCCCCGAAGAGTGCGACGCTTATAGAAGCGCCGAGTCAGGCGACGCTTCATTTGGTATACCCCCCTACCCTATATGGTGCTAAACTCCTCGTCCGTATATGGGAGGCCAGGCATGAGTCACACGATTCGCGAAAAACAGAAGCTGCTCAACCGGGTACGCCGCATCAAGGGGCAAGTCGAGGCCATTGAACGAGCGCTCGAGGAAGAGCTTGGGTGCATGGATGTGCTGCAACAGATTACGAGTTGCCGGGGCGCAATGAATGGGCTGCTTGCCGTCGTGCTCGAGGACCACATCCGCACCCATCTGGTCGACGCGGAACCGGCTGGCGAGCACGGCAGCGGCACCGAGCAACTAATCGAAGTGGTGCACAGCTACTTCAAGTGAGAGAGACATGAGCGACTTTGAGGACACCGCCTTTGGCGCGGGACACGATCACATATTTCTGGGTGCGGCGCATGCGGAGAACGAACGCAGGACCTGGATGGTGATTGCGCTGTGCAGCGCGATGATGGTGGTAGAGATTGTCGGCGGGAGCCTCTTCGGCTCCCTGGCGCTTGTGGCTGATGGGTTGCACATGTCGACACACGCCGGTGCGATGCTGATCGCCGCTTTGGCGTACACCTATGCACGCAAGCATGCTAGCGATAGCCGCTTCGTTTTCGGAACCGGCAAGCTGGGAGATCTCGCGGGCTTCACCAGCGCCATCGTGCTGGCGATGATCGCGCTGCTGATTGGGTATGAAGCCGTGGCCCGCTTCCTCTCGCCTGTCCCCATCCACTTCGGTCAGGCGATTCCCATCGCCGTGGTCGGTCTGCTAGTCAATCTCGCCAGCGTCTGGCTGCTGAGCGGCGACCACCACGGCCACGGACATGGACACTCACATGGACATGGACACAGCCACGGCCATGGCGATGAACATGCTCACGAGGAAGAGGTGCATCGCATCGTCGGTGGCACGGGCGTGTTCGCCGTGTCGGTCTTCGAAGATGGCGTGCCGCCCGTCTTCCGCATCACGCCGGATACGGCTTCCTCGAACCTGACTGCCGATGCAGTTTCCATTACGACGGTTCGCCCCGACGGTACCCGCCAGACATTTGCTTTCGCCGATCGTGGGGGCTATCTGGAGTCGAAGGACGACATTCCCGAGCCGCATGCGTTCAGAGCCATTGTTCGCCTGCCAGATGGCGAACATCAAGTCGAGTTCGAAGAGCACGCGCACGATCACGATGATGCACAGGCTGCCGCGAGCCGCGACCACAACATCCGCTCGGCATACATTCACGTCATCGCAGACGCGGCCGTTTCCGTGCTCGCGATCATCGGCCTCCTGCTGGCCCGTGCGTTCGACTGGGTCTGGATGGACCCGCTCGCAGGCGTGATCGGCGCCCTGGTGATCGCGAACTGGTCGTGGGGCTTGATGCGCGATACAGGCGCCATTTTGCTCGACATGAATCTGGATAAGCGCATGGCCGAGAAAGTTCGACATCTCATCGAAGACAGCGGTGACACCGTGCTTGACCTCCATGTATGGCGCGTGGGTCCCGGGCACATGAGTGCGGTGGTGTCGGTCGCAACCAGCGAAGCACAACGCAGCCCGAGCTTCTATCGCGGGTCGCTCAAGCGCTTTAAGGGACTGTCACATGTGACGGTCGAAGTGAATCCGATGCGCGCTGTCGCCTGAGCGATGGGGAGCTTGCGAGGGACATGATCGTTCAGCAGTGGGAATCCGGCTAACTCTGAGGCAGCTAGAGGATTGCCATCGAACGTCCGCTCACCTGTTTTGTTCGGAACCTCGTGAAAACACCAGTCCAATTACACGCATTACTTCACGACGCCGGCAATACTGGCACGTTCTGCCCGGACCGCACAGAACTTGAACTCCGGAATCTTGCCGAAGGGGTCAAGTGCCGGATTCGTAAGCAAGTTTGCGGCCGCCTCCGCATAGCAGAATGGCATGAAGACCATGTTCTCTGGTACATCCCTGTCGGAGCGGACTTTGACTTCGACGGCGCCCCGGCGCGTCCACAAGCGGACAAGCTCGCCGGGCTTCAGTCTCAGACGGCGCATATCGTTTGGCGACATCAGGGCGATGGCTTCCGGCTCGATGTCATCGAGCACATTCGAACGGCGAGTCATCGAACCTGTATGCCAATGCTCGAGAATGCGACCTGTGGATAGCACCATCGGGTACTCGGGATCCGGGATTTCATCTGGTGGCCGGATGTGGGCCGGGACGATTTTTGCTCGACCGCTGGCCGTCGGGAACCCGTCAGTGAAAACGATGGCGTTGCCCGGCACTGCCGGTCCCTCCACCGGGTACGTCACCGCACCATCGCGCTCAAGGCGTTCCCATGTGATGTTTTTCAACGAGGGCATTACCTGCGTCATTTCCGCGAATACGTCGGCAGGTCCACGATAATTCCACTCGAGTCCCATACGCTTCGCAATCTCCTGAATGATCCAGAGATCCTGGCGCGCATCGCCCGGCGGCTCGATGACCTGGCGCGCTAGTTGTACGCGGCGATCTGTATTGGTAAAGCTACCAACCTTTTCGGCAAACGCGGAGGCCGGCAGGATCACGTCTGCATGAAACGCAGTCTCGGTTACAAACAGGTCCTGCACCACAAGGAACTGGAGCATTGCGAGAGCCTGTCGTGCGTGCTGCAGATCCGGGTCTGACATCGCCGGATTTTCTCCCTCGATGTACATACCGGTGATCGTGCCCGCATGAATGGCACCCATGATTTCCACCACGGTCAAGCCTGGCTTGGGATCGATCTCCTGCTGCCAGACATGCTCGAACGGTGCTCGCAGATCTGCCCGCCCAACGGGCTGGTAGTCTGGCAGGAACATCGGGATCAGCCCCGCATCGGATGCGCCCTGAACATTGTTCTGTCCCCGCAACGGATGCAGCCCTGTTCCCGGTCGTCCGATTTGCCCAGTGATTAGCGCCAGTGCAATCAGACATCGTGCATTGTCCGTGCCATGCACGTGTTGGCTGATGCCCATTCCCCAGAAGATGATCGAAGCCTTCGACTTGGCGTAGAGCCGCGCCACTTCTCGCAGGGACTCGGCCGGAACGCCGCAAATCGGCGCCATTGTCTCCGGCGAGAACGCAAGTATCCGTTCTTTCAGCGCCTCATAACCTTCGGTGTGGTCGGCAATGTACCGGTCGTCTGTCAGGTCCTCGGTGATGATCGTATAAAGCAGCGCATTAAGCAGCGCCACATCGCTCCCCGGTTTGAACGCCAGATGCATGTGTGCATGCCGCGACAGACTTTGCCGTCTCGGGTCAATCACGATCAGTTTGGCGCCCCGTCGTGCAGCGTTCTTGATAAACGTCGCCGCAACCGGGTGGTTCTCCGTTGGGTTGGCGCCGATAACGATGATGACTTCCGCATCGAGTGCCGCCTCGAACGGCGCAGACACCGCTCCGGAATTCAGTCCCTCCATCAATGCTGCGACCGACGACGCATGACACAGGCGCGTGCAGTGATCGACATTGTTCGATCCGAAGCCGGTGCGGACCAGCTTCTGGAACAGGTACGCCTCTTCGTTGGAACCTTTCGCCGATCCGAAGCCGGCCAGGGCCTTGACGCCTTGCGTATCGCGAATATTGGCGAGGCCACGCGCGGCAACGTCGAGCGCCTCCTCCCACGTTGCTGCGCGGAAGTGGGTATACGGGTTGGCGGGATCGACCTGATCGGTCCAGCCCTTTTTTGCGTTCGGCAAGCGGATCAGCGGCGTCATTAGCCGATGTGGGTGATGGATATAGTCGAATCCGAAGCGGCCTTTCACGCACAGCCGATTGTGGTTGGCCGGGCCGTCCTTGCCGTCCGCATACAGGATCCTGTTGTCCTTCACCTGGTACGTCACCTGACAGCCAACGCCGCAGAAAGGACACAAGGAATCGACCTGCCTGTCTGGGTAATTGACGCGCGTCTGATGCTCGTCCAGCAGGGCGGAGGGCATCAATGCACCGGTAGGGCAGGCCTGGACGCATTCGCCACAGGCGACACAGGTGGACTCTCCCATTGGGTCGTCAAAGTCGAAGACGACCTTCGCTCCATGACCTCTGTACGCCATGCCGATGACATCGTTTGCCTGGACTTCGCGGCAGCCGCGTACGCACAAGCCGCATTGGATGCAAGCATCAAGATTGACGCGCATGGCGGGGTGACTGGCATCTCCTTCCCAGCGTTTCGATCCCGGAAATCGGCTCGTGCCAACCCCCGTCTTGTCCGCCCATTGCCAGAACTTCGAGTCCGGATCGTGCGACGTGGCGCGCGCGGGTTGATCGGCGAGCAGCAGCTCCATCACCAGCTTGCGGGCAGACACCGCGCGTGCGCTTGCGGACTTCACTTTCATTCCGACGGCGGGTGTGCGCATGCAGGAAGCAGCCAGAACCCGCTCGCCCTCGATCTCGACCATACACGCGCGACAGTTGCCGTCCGCACGATAATCAGGTTCCGGCGAGTAACACAAATGCGGGATTTCAGTGCCGAGTCGTTTGGCGACCTGCCAGATCGTCTCACCGGGCGCCGCTTCAACCATCTTTCCGTCGAGTTCAAACTGGATGGTGTTCATTGCGCGCGCTCCCGGGCCGGAAACAGTTCAGGGAAATATTTGATAACGGTCGTTAGCGGATTCGAGGCCGTTTGCCCCAAGCCGCAAATGGACGCATCCCGCATCGCCTGGCTCAGTTCGCCCAGCAACTCCTGATCCCAGGCGTCTTCGGACATGAGTAGTGCCGCTTTCTGTGTACCTACCCGGCATGGGGTGCACTGGCCACAGCTTTCGTCTTCGAAGAACCGCATGAGATTGAGCGCGGCCTGCTTGATGTCATCCTGCTCGGAGAGAATGATTACCGCTGCGGAGCCGATGAAGCATCCGTACTTTTCCAGTGTGCCGAAATCGAGCGGAATATCGTCCATGGATGCAGGCAGGATGCCACCGGAGGCACCACCGGGAAGATACGCTCGGAAGGTGTGCCCGTCCGCCATGCCGCCGCAAAATTCCTCGATCAGTTCGCGAATGGTGAGGCCGGCGGGGGCCAGTTTGACCCCGGGATTCTTCACGCGTCCGGATACCGAATAGCTGCGCAGCCCCTGGCACTCATTGCGACCGTGGGCTTTCCACCAGTCGGCGCCTTTCTCAACAATATCGCGTATCCAGAACAGGGTCTCGACGTTGTTGATCAGCGTGGGGCGACCAAAGAGGCCAACCTGATAGGGGTATGGCGGTTTGTGGCGCGGATATCCCCGCTTGCCTTCAATGCTTTCCAGAAGCGATGATTCCTCACCGCAGATGTAGGCGCCCGCGCCGCGTCGAAGATGCAACACCGGACCGCCGGGTGGGAGCTTGTCGATTTCACGCGCGAGGATTTCACGCACCGCTGGGTACTCGTCCCGGATGTAGATGTACACCTCAGTAGCCTCGACGACATGGGCGCCTATCAGCGTGCCCTCGATGAAACGGTGAGGATCACGTTCCAGGTAGTAACGATCCTTGAAGGTCCCGGGTTCGCCCTCGTCGCCGTTGATCGCCATGAGGCGCGGGCCCTGGATGCTCAGAACCGAACGCCATTTGCGGCCGGTAGGAAAGCCTGCTCCGCCCAGGCCGCGCAAACTCGAATCGTCGAGCACTTTCAACAGGTCTTCTACCGCAAGCGCACCCGAACGCAGCCGGCTCAGCAACTGGTATCCACCTGCCGCTAGATACTCCTCATACTCGACATACTTTGGCAAGCGGACATGCGTGTCATTGCGCCTGGCGGCTTCCATCACGCCATGAACGTCCGCGTGATCGACGAAATTGTTGCCGACTTCAGCCACGGGAGCCGTGTCGCACCGTCCGACACACGGTGCGCGAACGATGCGAACGCCAGGTCCAGATGCGACTGGCAGTTCCTCCAGCAACTTCTCTGCACCAAGCATGGCGCAGGTGAGCGAGTCGCAGACGCGAATAGTCAGCGGGGGGATCGCCGGGTCACCCTCCTTGACGACGTCGAAGTGCGCGTAGAAGGTGGCTGTCTCGAACACCTCGGCGAGCGCCAGCTTCATCTCGTCAGCCAACGCTGCCAGGTGAGAGGCCGAAATCTGCTTGTACGTGTCTTGAATCAGATGCAGATGCTCGACAAGCAAATCCCGTCGCCGCGGCCTTTCGCCAAGCAATAGCGCGATGTCGTGAGCTGCCTGTGGATCTACCTCTCGACCTTTCGGCGTTGCCCTGGCTTTGCGTCCTCCGGCGCCAGGATGTTCGAAGAACCTGATCGTCTGCTCGTGCTGACTCATGTTCACGTCTCCGACCGTGTGCATGCGCTGCATGGGTTCCCGACAAGGTGGCTGCCGGACTCCCGGCGTCCTCGACGAGTTATGCGCGCTGCTCACAGATATGTGCTGGGTGACAACGTTCTGTCATCAGTGGGCGCCCGGAAACCAACGCGCTGCACGGTTGCGCCGTTATGTCTGTTCGACTATATCGAGCCGCGGCGAGATTCGTAAACAAGTAGTTTTGCGGCGAAGCGATCGGCTCCAGGCAATCCCGCTACATGGGTCGATTTCAGCCGTCGCGCGGTCAAGTATGCCTGATATGCCACTCCGGCCGACGGCGGTGTCGTCAGGGTTCCCCGTGCGGAGTCTGGGGCTCCGGGAAGTCTTGCGAGGTCTCGGCTTCCGTCTCCTCGACGCGCGCTTGCGTTGGTGCTGAATGACCGCGCTGCGGAATCGGGAAACCGGCAGCGAAAGTTGCCCACGCGAAACAAATGTAATGGTCTGTAAATGCTGCGCGCCGCAGCCCGCCTGGATGAATGAGGCGACATCTCGCTTTGGTACGATCGCGCTCTTTCCGCCAGTCGCCTGCCACCGTGAACCGCTACGTATTGTTGTTTCGTGAGTCTTGCACGCGGTGGCTCGTGCGCCTCCAACCCCCGGCCGCTGCCGCATGCGCGCAAGCCAGCATCGTTTTCCATAGCGGACTGCATCGCTTGCGACAGCCGACGCGGCGCGGCATCGTCCTGACACTCGCGGCATTGCCTGCGGTCATTCTGCTATGCATGCTTGCGCTTGTGCCTTTTACGCCGAGTATCGGCGACATTCGCAAAGCCCGTGTCGATCAGCCAGCGCTCATCGTGTCGGCAGATGGCAAGTTGCTTGATGAATTCAAACCGGTCAATCGCGAGTGGGTGTCGCTCAAGCAGATCTCGCCGTACATGGTGGATGCTCTGATCGCGACGGAAGACCGCCGTTTCTACGAGCATCACGGCATCGACTGGAGACGTACGATGTCGGCCGCGCTGCATACCTTCTCAGGCGATCGACAGGGCGGGTCGACGATCACTCAGCAACTCGCGCGCAATCTGTATCCAGACGGAATCGGACGCGCGCCGACTCTCACGCGCAAACTCAAGGAAGCGATCACCGCATTCAAGATCGAGGCGGTGTATAGCAAGGACCAGATCCTTGAGACATACCTGAACACGGTACCGTTCCTGTACAACGCATTCGGCGTCGAGATGGCAGCACGCACCTATTTTGGAAAATCTGCCGCCCAGCTCGACATGCTTGAGAGCGCGACGCTCATTGGCATGCTGAAGGCGAACAGCACCTACAACCCGGTTCTCAATCCGGAGCGTGCCTTGCAGCGGCGAAACACCGTGCTCGGGCAAATGAACAAGTATGGGACGCTCAAACCAGAGGATTACAACTGGTTGAAGCGACAACCGCTCCGCGTCGATTTCGAATTGCAGACCACGCCACCCGGCGCCGCGCCGCATTTCTCCGCACAATTGCGCAAATGGCTGATCGCATGGGCCGACCATAACGGCTACAACATCTATGCCGACGGTCTGGTCGTGCGCACCACCATCGATTCCCGCTTGCAGGCGATGGCGACGCAGGCCTTGGACTGGCAGACAAAGCAGTTGCAATGGATCGCGAGCGACGCATGGAACGAACGCACAGGCTGTTGGCCGGGAGGCGACCTGTTCCAGGCATTTATCCGACAGACGCCTGAGTACCGTGCCGCACGCGACGCTGGCCATTCGGATCAGGCAGCGCTCAGGAAGCTCGGTACGAACCCCACGTTCGTGCGTGCGTTGTGCCGGAGCAAGACGCAGGTCCAGGGGGGCTTTGTCGCAGTGGATCCGCGCAACGGAAATATCAAGGCATGGGTCGGCAGCCGAAATTTCAGCGAAGAGCCGTTTGACCACGTGCAGCAGGCCCGGCGCCAGCCGGGGTCAACCTTCAAGCCGTTCGTCTACGGCGCAGCCTTCGCAGATGGCGTACGGCCGAGCGATACGATTGTTGACCGGAACGTTACGATTCCGCTGAACGGGCAGGCAACTTGGCGGCCTACAGATGCGGAACCGCCCACCAACCGACCCATGACGTTGCGCGACGCGCTCGTGTACTCGCGCAACCGCGTTACGGCTCAGCTAATGCAAAGGGAAGGCCCGGAGAAGGTCGCAAGCCTGGCGCGTGCGATGGGCGTGCGCGAGAGCCCGCTCGACGCTGTGCCATCGCTCGCGCTAGGTACGAGCCCGGTCACGCTCAAGGAAATGGTTTCGGCGTATGGGACGATTGCAAACCGCGGTGCTTACATGGAGCCGCGCATGGTCACCCGCATCGAACGTCGCGATGGCACCGTGCTGGCCGAATTTCCAAGCGCACCGCCGGAACAGGCACTGACCGCGGGTGCAGCACAAACGCTCGTCGACGTCATGCGCGACGTCGTCAGCCGCGGCACCGGGGCAGACATCCGGCGGCGCTTCGGGATTCGTGCCGACGTGGCCGGCAAGACTGGCACTACGCAGGGCAACACGGATAGCTGGTTCATCCTGATTCATCCGCATCTGGTCGCGGGTGCGTGGGTGGGTTTTGACGATGGACGCGTGACGCTCGGCGACTACTGGGGCCAAGGTGCACATAGTGCGCTACCGATGGTGGGCGCGTTCTACGATATGGCGCTGCGCGCGCGAGTCATCGATCCAGACGCACGGCTCGGCCCCGAGGTCAGGCCGCCTCGCACATCCCATGCGAGACAGCATCGGCGATTCCTCTTCTGGAACTTCTGATATGTCGTTAGCCGACCTGACCGCAATGCGAGCGGTGGAACCGTAGCGGCTGCTGGGAGGGGGGCAGCGCCGCTGTGCACGACTGGGCTGCCCTCACGAGTCGTGCTTGTGCTTGTTGATGGACGTTACCGACTCAACATCGAGGTCGAAGAACGGACTGTCTGGTGGGGGCGGCGGCAGTCCTGCGCCCCAACTGGCAATGGCAAGCTTGATGTACTCGGCCATCTGATCGTCGGAGACGTCCTTGGGCTGGTCGATGGTGACGACATAGCGGTGATTGCTCATGATGGATTCCCCGGTCTACGCGGCATGGGCTCTGAGCAGCCATTCGGAGGTACCTGTTGAAAGCGCTGTCAGGTGTGCCGTTGGCTGCTTTGGCCTGCATGTCGGCTCAGTTCAGTATAGGCCTCGAGAGGCCCACACCTGTTGACCGAGGAATGCCTTCACAGGAAAGGCAGGAGGCAGTCCACAAGATCCCCAGGAAGACCGGGGCAACCTTTGACGTATTGCTGGTAGACGCGAAGAGGTAGATCAGTACGCCGTAAAACTCCAGGACTTGTTGATCGACACCCGTGGGGACCCTGGCAAATCCGCTGGAGAAATGGACGTCCGCTTTTTGGCCGAACTCGGAAGTG
>Ga0213878_10000534_pt1 | contig 14059 bp, 7 predicted proteins | sample VelepicoBEBS_R02_FD_161053 | JGI IMG/M metagenome (GOLD analysis project Ga0213878, IMG submission 161053) | Vellozia epidendroides bulk soil microbial communities from rupestrian grasslands, the National Park of Serra do Cipo, Brazil - BS_R02 | ecosystem: Environmental > Terrestrial > Soil >... | reverse complement strand
CAAGGGGTGTACAACGAAGAGGGTGACATCGTTTCAGAACTGTTTCCCAACGAGGCGCAGGCCCGGGTGGATGCGCTTGAAGCTGGCGGCGACTACCATTCCGGCACCGTTCGTTTCCTGCGCGGCGCGGTAAAAGCCTGTCGCAGCGGCGTGCGCCGTAGCCACCTGATAAGCTACCAGGAAAACGGCGCGCTGCTGCAGGAACTGTTCTCACGTGACGGCATCGGTACGCAAATCGTCATGGAGAGCGCCGAGCAGATCCGCCGCGCCAACATTAACGATATCGGCGGCATTCTTGAGCTGATCCGCCCGCTGGAGCAACAAGGCATTCTGGTGCGCCGCTCCCGCGAGCAGTTGGAAATGGAAATCGACAAATTCACCATTATCCAGCGCGATAACCTGACCATTGCCTGCGCCGCCCTCTATCCCTTCCCGGAAGAGAGCATCGGTGAAATGGCCTGCGTGGCGGTACATCCTGACTACCGCAGTTCGTCACGCGGTGAGGTGCTGTTACAGCGCATCGCCGTTCAGGCGAAACAGATGGGACTCAGCAAGCTGTTTGTCCTGACCACCCGCAGCATCCACTGGTTCCAGGAGCGGGGCTTTACGCCAGTTGAAGTCGACCTGCTGCCGGAAAGTAAAAAAGAGATGTACAACTATCAGCGTAAGTCCAAAGTGCTGATGGCCGATTTAACCTGATATCCCGCCGTTCCCCTCGGCTGCTGCGAGGGGAATCCTCATCCCATGCGGCCAAACAGCGCCGCCAGCCCGCTGCGGCGCTCGGTACGTACGGTGATAGCCTGCGCCAGCAGTTGTTCATCGGCGTACATCGACAACCGCGCTTTTGCACGGGTGATGGCGGTGTATACCAGCTCGCGCGTCACCAACGGCGTTGGCTGCGCAGGCAGTATCAGCGCCGCATGTTCAAATTCAGAGCCCTGGGACTTATGCACCGTCATCGACCACGCGGTGTCATGTTCCGGCAGGCGGCTCGGCTGAACGGACTTGATGCTGCCGTCCGGCATCGGGAACCATACCCGCAGCCCGTTACCGCGCTCGAGCGCCACGCCAATATCGCCATTGAATAATCCCAGCGCGCTGTCGTTGCGGGCGATCATCACCGGCCGCCCCTCATACCACGGCGAGTACCGAAGCATGGTGATATGCCGTTTTCGCGCCAGCAGTTGCTCAAACTGGGTATTGAGGCCGCTCACGCCATAAGGCCCTTCACGCAGGGCGCACAGCAACTGGTAGCGACCAAACGCCGCCAGAATCGCCTCCGGCTCCGCCTTCGCTTTCAGCAGCTGCAGGTAGTCGTCATAACCTGCCAGCGCGTCTTCAAGCATCGCCTCATACGCCTGCGCTGTGTGCAGGTCGTTAAGGGAGATATCGGCAAACCCGTGACGAAACGCGGCGCGCATCGCCGCGACCTTGCCGCTATTCACCGCTTTCGCCAGTTGGCCAATACCGGAGCTTTCGTCAAAGCGGTAGCTTTTTTGCAACAGGCACAGGCTGTCGCGAAGCAGGCCAGCCTGCTCGCCGTCCCCGACGGGCACGGGCGTTCCGGTCAGACGGCTGAGCTCCAGAGCGCGTTCCCGGGTATAGCCGTCGCTCACCCAGGCGCAGACGTCGCCCAGCACCGCGCCGGCTTCGACGGAGGCCAGTTGATCGCGATCGCCGAGAAAAATAACCCGAGCATGAGACGGCAGCGCGTCAATCAGCCGCGCCATCATCGGCAGGTCAATCATCGAGGCTTCATCGACCACCAGCACATCGAGGTGCAGCGGGTTACCGGCGTGATAGCGCATACGCTGGCTGCCGGGCTGGGCACCAAGCAGACGGTGCAGCGTGCCTGCCTCCGTCGGCAACAGCGCTTTTTGCTGTTCGTTGAGCGGCAGTTTGCGTAGCGCCGCGCCGAGCGACTCGGTCAGACGCGCCGCCGCTTTTCCGGTTGGCGCGGCAAGGCGGATACGGCATCGACGATCGCCGGAAAGACGAATCAGCGCCGCCAGCAGCCTGGCGACGGTGGTGGTCTTGCCCGTTCCCGGGCCGCCGGAAATCACCGAAATGCGCCGGGTCAGCGCCACCGCCGCCGCCACTTTTTGCCAGTCCACGTCCTGGCTTGCCGGAAACAGTTCCGCCAGCACCTGTGCAATTGTCGCCTCATCCGCCAGCGGCAGCGGCTGGGACTGATTGAAAAAGCGGGCGATCGCCTGTTCGTTATGCCACATACGGTTGAGATACAGGCGATCATCGTTGAGCACCATCGGGGCTGGCGTGTCGCCATTGCTTATCGCAGGCGACGCCTGTAGCTGGCGTCGCCGCTCGTCTTCATTTCCAGCCAGCGCAAACAGTTGTGGCCAGAACGCCTGCGATTTCGCGTTACCCCAGGCCTCGGGGTGCAGGCGCGACAACGGCAGGCACACGTGCCCTTCCCCGGCGTCATGGCTGAGCAGCGCGGCGGCCAGCATCACCGCCGGGCTGTCGTTTTGCGCGATTGTCAACGCAAACTGGACGTCGAGCGGGCGCAGTAGCTTAAGCTGTTGCGCCTCCATCAGCAGAGTTTCCAGCGCCATCACGCCACCTCCTCCTGTGTCTGTCCGGCAAACAGCGCGTCGAGACCGTCGACCAGCGCCTGCGAAGGACGGGTGGTAAAAATGCCCTGCCCGCTATCACTGCCGTCCATCCCCCGCAGGAACAGGTAGATGACGCCACCGAAATGACGTTCATAGTCATAGTCCGCCAGGCGGTGTCGCAGATAGCGGTGAAGCGCAAGGCTATAGAGCTGATACTGTAAATCGTAGCGGTGCGACTGCATCGCCTGCTCCATCGCCTGGCGAGTGTAGGCCTCATGGCTCTCACCCAGCCAGTTGGATTTGTAATCCAGCAGGTAGTAACGTCCGTCATGGCGGAATACCAGGTCGATAAAGCCCTTCAGCATGCCGCTGACCCGGCGGAAATCCAGCGGTGGGCAGCCTGCGGACAGCGAATCATGGCGGCGGATCAGCGCATCCAACTGCTGCGGCTCCAGCCGCGATTCAATGGGCAGATAAAATTCCATCTCCACCTGCTTGTCTTTGTTCGTCAGTTGGCTCAGCGAGACGCCTGCGTCAGTAAGCGGCGTGCGCAGGATACCGTTTAACCACTGCGTCAGCACCGGCGTCCACTGTCCGTCGAAGCCGTTACCCACAAGCGCTTCCTGCACCTTGTCAGCGGCAATCGGCAGAGTAAAGTCCAGCGTTTCAAACAGGCTGTGCAGAAAGGTGCCCGGAGAAGCGCCGCGCGGGAACTGATGCGGCGTCAGCACGGGTTCCTCTGCGACTTCCCCTACGCCTGCGGCGTCAACATCCAGCCGCGGCAGCAGATCCTGCGCCACGCTATGGCCTCGCTGCTGCAGGCCGGAATAGCTGGTCACCCGCCAGTCGTCGACGATGCGTCGTTGCATATCGCGCGCCTGCAGTTCCGGCAGCGCGTCCGCCAGCGCCTGCCAGCGCTCACCTTCCGGCAATTCCGGGATATGCAGGGCGATATGCTCGTTGCACAGCGCGCGCAGACACTGCTCCAGCCCGGCCGCGTCTTTCGGTTCGCCGTTTTGTACCAGCCTGCCCAACGCGCTCTGGTGCAGATCGGTCTCTGCGGCTTTATCGCTGCGTCGGGAACTGAGCGGCGCTACCCCTAAGCTGCAGTGCCAGATTGCGCGGGTCAGCGCCACATAGAGCAGGCGAAGATCCTCCGCCAGACGCTCAGCTTCCGCGAGTTCAAGGCTCTCCTTACCGTTGTGCAGATCGAGCACGGCGGCAAAAGAGTCCCTGTCGTGGTAGAACGCCTGTTCCTGTTTGCGGTAATGGGCAATAAACGGTAGCCAGACCAGCGAATACTCAAGGCCTTTGGATTTGTGGATAGTGACAATTTGCACCAGGTGCTTATCGCTTTCCAGACGCATCTGCTGGCTGGAAGCGCCATCATCCGGTCCGGCGATTTGCTGTACCAGCCAGCGCACGAGGGCATGTTCACTTTCAAGCTGCCCCGCCGCCTCCTGTAGCAGTTCGCTTAAGTGCAGAATATCGGTCAGGCGGCGCTCGCCGCCCTGGGTCGCCAGCAGATTTTCAGCAATGTGGCTGGCGCTCATCAGCGCGCGTAGCATTGCCATTACGCCTCGCTGCTGCCAAAGCTGGCGATAACCGGCAAACTCCTCAACAACGGCATCCCAGGCCGGTTCGTCACTGTTGAGCGCGTCGAGATCCCGGGCGGTGAGACCGAACATGGCGGTCGCCAGCGCACTGCGAAGCAGGCTCTCCCGCTCCGGCGCCAGCACCGCCTGCAGCACCCACAGCAACTCCTGCGCTTCCGGCGTTTCAAACACGCTGTCGCGGTTAGACAGGTAGACCGACGGGATCGCCAGCGCGTTGAGCGCATCGCGCACCAGCGAAGCCTCAAGACGGTTTCGTACCAGCACGGTAATATCCGACGCCTGCACCGGCCGCGAGGTGTTCCCCCGCCACAGCAGCGCCTCGTTGCGCTGCCCGGCGCTGAGCCAGTCGCGAATCTGCCCGGCGCACAACTGCGCCATAAAGTGCTGATAATCGCCCACGCCGACGCTGTTGCCCGGCATCAACCACAGGCTCATCGCGGGCTGGGTTTCACCCTGTAACTCAAAGCGTAAATCATGGTTTTTGGCGGCCGCGTTGACCGGCAAAAACGGAATTTCACGGAACATAAACGGGTTTTCGGACAGACCGAACAACGTATTGACGCTCTGTACCACGCCCGGCGCCGAACGCCAGTTGGTGTCCAGCGTGTAGTGAGCGGCAACGTCGCCCCTGGCGCGCATGTAGGTGAAAATATCGGCGCCGCGAAAGGCGTAAATGGCCTGCTTCGGATCGCCAATCAACAGCAGCGCCGTCTCCGACTGCTGGCGCCAGATGCGGTGGAAAATACGATACTGCTGCGGATCGGTGTCCTGGAATTCGTCGATCATCGCCACAGGAAAACGGCTGCGGATGGCGCTGGCTAGCGCGTCGCCATTTTCGCCCTGCAACGCCTTATCCAGACGGCTGAGCATATCGTCAAAGCCAAGCTCGCCGCGACGCTGTTTCTCGCGCGCCACCGCATCGCGAATTTCGACCATCGCCTGAGAAATGACCAGGTCGTTAAGCGACGGCGGCGCCGCCAGCAGCGCCTCAACGGCGTCAAACAGTGGATGGACGGGCGCTATGCCGCCCGCTTTGGTTCGCTCATACAAAAACGACTGCGAAAACTTCTCCAGCGCCTCCGGCAACTGATAACCGGTATTTTCATCACCGGCCCACTCGCTGATTTTTTCAACCCATTTACCCTGGTTGCCGCGATTGAACTTACGCCGGTCGATGTCCGAATTTTCAAGGATGGCGACAATGTCATCGACGCTCGCCTGCCACTGCTGTTTGAACGCCGCAATCTGCGCCATATTCTGCTGATGTCGAGACGCCAGCGTCTCCTGCGCCATAGGGGTTTTAAGCTGTGGAGCCTCGCCCTGCAAATAGCGATCGATAGCGCTGAGCAGCGCCTGCGGTCCCTTCCAGTTAGCGTGAATAATCTGCGCAATATCGCGCGGCAGCGGATAGCAATGCCGACGCCAGAAATCGGCGCAGGCCTGAAAGCGCAGTCGGGATTCATCCTCAATCAGTTGCTGTTCAAAAAGCATACCGGATTCAAAGGCGTTAAGGCTCAGCATGCGCTGACAAAAACCATGGATGGTAAAAACGGCGGCTTCATCCATCAGCCGTTCGGCCAGCAGCAACGTTTGCGCCGCCTGCTGTTTATCGGGGATTTCCGCCAGCAGGCTGGCGTAAAGCGGGTTGTCGGTGCTGTCGCGAAGGCAGGCTATCCGCAGTTCATGAATATTGCTGCGAATACGCCCGCGCAGCTCTTCGGTCGCCGCTTCGGTAAAGGTCACCACCAGCAGCTCTTCGACATTGACCTGGCGGGGAAAGGCGGCATCGCCGCCCAGGCCCAGCAACAGCCGCAGGTAGAGTGCGGCGATGGTATAGGTTTTTCCGGTGCCCGCAGAGGCTTCAATCAGGCGCTCGCCGGTTAGCGGCAAGCGCAGGGGATTTAAGGTCTCGGCGGTTTCGGTCATTCGTTCTCTCTCATCAGCGGCATGGATTGCTGCAACGCGCTGACGCTTTCCCAGACCTTCCAGCCCTGCGGGTGAACATACTCTGTTTTCCCGTTCTGGCTACCGGAGACCTGAGAGAGGATCGCCATGCCCTGCGGCTCCACCACCGTCTGATGGAAGAAATCGGCAAGCTTTTGCGGCGTCAGCAGTTTAATCTGAGCCACTACTTTATCACGTGAATCAAAGCGCATATTACCGCGATCGAAATCTTTGCTTAACTGCGAGGCCTCTTCACTGAGCGTTTGCGGCGGCTGCAACATTTGCGTAATGACCGCCTGCTGGATCTGCGCGAACTCCTCCGGCTTCATCGCCCGCAGCTTTGCTTCGGCCGTCGGGAAGAAGGCTTTAAAGCGCTCCCAAAGGTAACCCGGCTGCTTATTGCTGCTTTGCAGCAAGAAACCCATTCCCCACTGGCGTCCCACGCTCATCGGGAAGGCAAATACCGCGTAGCCAAGCTGCTCCTCCGTACGTAACTGAGTATAGAACCACGGCTGAACAATCTGCCCCAGCAGGCTGCTGGCGGCCAGACTGCTGTATTCGTCCACGTTCGGCGGCGCGAATACGGCGGCCAGCGCGGAATCGCTGGTGTTACCTGCCTTCTCAAAGATGACGGACTGCTTTTTATCCACCACCACGCTCTGATTGCGACACCACTGCGTACCATTGGCGCCGAGCTGTTTTTGCACCTGTCGCGCCAGCGAGGTCGACTGTTCGGCGGTCATATTCCCCACCACCAGAAACTCCGGCCGCGCCCCCGCTTTCAGCGTATCCCGCCACGCAAGCACATCATTGAGGGTAATGGACGGCAGAATCGCCCGGCGCTCCTCGCGTTGAAAATAGGGCACCTGCGACAACATCTGTACCGGCATGATCGCCTGATCGAACGCTTTGCCTTTATCGGCGGAGTCCAGCATCTGGGTATACCAGGACTTCGCCTGCGCCAGTTGCTCGTCCGTCGGCTGATAGCTGAAGTACCCTTGCAACAGCGCGTCGAACAGCTGCGGCAGACGCTGGGTATAACCGCTGGCGTTCACCATCAGGCCGTTATTCGCCCCGGTGGAGAAGCTGATGCCGCCCACTGCCGCCTGATTGCTGAGCTGGTCGAGCGCAATCCCGGCCAGGTAATCATTAAGCGCAAACAGCACCTGATTGCGCGCGCTGTCCATGGCATGAGGATTGCGCAGCACCATCGTGACGTCGGCTTTCGGCTCGCTGGCGAAATAGCGGCTGGGGGTATACACCACGCGCAGTTGTGGCTCATCGACAATAAGCTCAGGACGGTCAGGCACCTTATCCGCTTTAATCAGCGTGAAATCATCCGGGATATAGGGGTTCAGCGTCGGCAGTTGCAGCGCAATCGCACTGGCCTTCTGCTGCCAGTCGGCAAAGGTCTGCTCGCTTATTTTATCGACCTGATACGGCGCCTCGACAAAATAAGCCGTCTTGTTATGCGGCTCTTTCGGGCTGATGTACCAGATACGGGCGTTTTGCGGCGTCATCATCGCCAGACGTGCTTTCACCGCCTGCGCGTCATACTGGTCGGCAATATTCACCGCATCAAGGGTGTGCTCCACCGGCACGCGAATCATGGTATCCGCCAGCCATTCGACATAGTCCATATCGCGATTAATGGACGGATAGCGGAAATCAAGATCCAGCACGTGCGCCAACTCATCGAAATAACGCTTATCGATACCCTTTTCGCGCAGCAGGTTAAGGTAGCTGAAAATCGCCGCAACCACCTGGTCACGGTTCGCCAGACCTTTATCGGTCAGGGTTGCTGAGATGGCCAGCACACCGCTGTTGCCGTTGACCACCGGATCGGAGTCGGCGCGAATACCTTCCGCCAGCCCCTGCTTTTGCAGCCAGTCAGAGAGCGTACCCGGGCTGCGGTTGCCAATCATATAGGTCACCAGCTCATCGGTTTTGCTGCGAAACTGCGCGGTGTTGTTATCAATGCGAAACTCGACGCGTACCACCTTGCGCGGCAAAGCGGGCACATAGTGGATGAGGATGCCTTTCTGTGCATCGGTCACGACCGGTACGTCTATCTGCGGACGGGCGATATTCTTGTCCGGTACCCGCCCCCAGGTGCGTACCGCAATTTGCGCCAACTCAGGCAGCGGTTTATTGCTGTAGATAACCGCTTTCATCAGGTTGGCGGAATAGTACTTATCGCGGAAGGCGAGCAGGGAATCCAACACCGGGCTGCCGGGTTTGTCGCTCAGCGTGTCCAGGTTGCCCCCGGAGAAGCGGGACGCCGGGTGCGCAGGGTTAATGGTTTCCGCGCTCACCTGCGCCATACGCATACCGTCACGGCTGCGGGCCATCGTCAGCTCGGCATTTACGGCGTTGCGTTCGCGATCGGCATATTTTTTATCCAGCAGCGGCTCGGCTATCGCATCGGCAAGACGGTCTACCGCCCCTTCCAGCGCATCATTTTCCACTTCCAGATAAAACGCCGTACGGTAAGGCGCCGTGCTGGCATTATGGCTGCCGCCGTGCATCTTCAGGTATTCGGCCAGGCTGTCAGGCTGCGGGTACTTCTTTGAGCCCATCAGGGTCATATGCTCAAGATAGTGCGCAAGGCCAGGGTGGACGTCAGGATCCTCCAGCGACCCCACCGGTACGACCAGCGCCGACAGGGATTTTACGGCCTGAGCATCGGACACAAGCAATACCACCATGCCGTTATCAAGCGTAATAGCCTGATACTGACGCGGATCTTTCTCGCTTTTACGGATGGTTTCCTGAACCGGTTTCCATCCATCCTCTGCCTGACTTAAAGGTGCCCAAAGGGCAAAGATCGCTACGAAAACAAGATTTAACCAGGTGCTGCGGGGCATTCACGGACCTCATCATTAACAAACTTCTCTGCGTTCTGCGCCAGGCAGTACCGCTTTTGACACATCAGTCCGTGACAAGTTGCGCATCATAATGGAATCCCTTCATTTGCGCAATTTTTATACAACCATTATGGCTGATGGAAACGAAACACCGGCAGCAGGTACTTTTCCGTCTGCTCGGTAATCGCTTCATACGTCGCGGGTTCCAGGGTGCGCCACAGGCGCTGATACCAGATATCGGCCCCTTCGCCGCGTTTCATCATGTTGCCCTCATAGGCCTGCATGAATTTACTGCGCGCCTTTTGCAATGTCGCGTCATCCTTTAGCACGACATCATTTTCGGCATCGTAACAGGCTTTTAGCCATGCGCCGCCGCTTTCAGGCATAAATAACAGCGGCTGCGTCATTCCCTGCCGATAACCCGCGACCAGCTGCGACAGAGACTGCATCGCCTCGTCGGCAGACAGCGGCGGAAACCGCCATGCTTCATCTTTGCGCAGCAGCAGCCGGCTTTCGCCGTCCCCGCCGCTGGCGCAATAGACCAGATGCTCAAGCCACAGCTGCATGCCCTGCGACATGCTGATGAGCGACGGCCGCCAGCGCAGCAAACCATCCGACTGTACCTGTGACAACCAGCCGGTAATGTTGACGCCGTCACATTGCAAATCAATTTCCATACTCTGGGCAGGCTGGCGTAGCGAGACAACACGGTCCGCCAGCGCCTGCATCTCCTGGCACTGTTCATCCCAGGAGATATCGCCAAAGGCGCCGTAGGGCAGCTCGCCCGCCGCCCGGAAGCGGCGATGCATCACGTCGGCATCGCGCTGCTCCACCAGGGTATTCACCAATTGCTGGTTGAGCTGGTAGCGAGTTAGCCCTTCCAGCACGAACGGCTCCATATCGGGAATTTCGCTCTCTTCGAGACGGAAGTTCACCCGCAGGCGCATCTGGAAGAAGGCGCGTACCGGATGCTGCCAGAACCGCTGCAACTGCTCCAACGGCAGCGCTTCCAGCGGCTGCTCCGCCAGAGGCTGAATGAATGCGGCGTGAGCTTCCCCTTGCTGACTTGCCGCAGCCAGCCACTCGTGGGCAAAGCTTTGCACCTCCCCGCGACGGAAGTTAGCGGCATCGAACGGCATGCGAGTGTGCTGGTGCGTGATATGCGCTTTCACTCGCCGTTCGCTGTCATCACAGTTCAGTGACTCATCGCCGCGCAGGCGGTGGCTCTGGCCGATATAATCCACCAGTTCCTGCACCAGTACCGACGGGTAGCGTTCGCTGTTGTCCTGAATCGAGCGCCCAATATAGCTGATATAGAGCTTCTGCTCTGCGGACATCAGCGCTTCAAGGAACAGGTAGCGGTCGTCATCCCGGCGGCTGCGATCGCCGCGCACAGGCTTCTGACTCATAAGATCAAAGCCCAACGGCGACAGAGCCCGCGGATAAACGCCGTCATTCATGCCGAGCAGGCAGACCACCTTAAACGGGATTGAACGCATCGGCATCAGGGTACAAATATTGACCGGCCCGGCGAGAAAGCGCTGGCTGATCCGCTCCTGGTCAAGGCGCTGCCCCAGCTCGTCGCGCAGTAAGGAGAGCGGGACCGCATCGTGGTAGTGCGCCTCAACGCCCTGCTCGATAATCGCCTGCCACTGCTGCTCGATAAGCGCCAACGCGGCTTCGGTGTCCGGGTCTGGCAGGAAGAAATCGTTAAGCATTTCGCGGCACAGCGGCAGCCATTGCGCCAGCGTCCGCTCCTGAGTCAGCGCGTGGCGCCAGCGGTTAAGCTGCATTAAAAGCGACGCCAGATGCCCGACAAGCTCGGCAATCAGGCCGCTGGATTCGTCGTAGGGCAGCACCGATCGCCACTCGCCCTGCTGGCTTTCCATCGCGTAACCCAGCAGCATGCGCGTCAGGCCAAAACGCCAGGTATGCTGCCCCGTCGCAGGGAGATCCCACTCACGGACGTTGTCATCGTCCATGCCCCAACGAATGCCGGATTCATTCACCCACTGGCGCAGATAGCGCAGGCCGTCTTCGTCAATGCCAAAGCGCGCCGCCAGCACAGGGACATCCAGCAGCGCCAGCACATCCTCGCTGGTAAAGCGGCTATCGGGTAACGACAGCAGCGTAATGAACGCCTGCAGCGCCGGATGAGACTTCCGCGCCCGTCGGTCAGAGATGGCCCACGGCAGGTAGCGATCGCCCGACGTGCTGCCGAAAACGGCCTGGATAAAGGGGCTGTAGCTGTCGATGTCCGCCACCATCACGATGATATCGCGCGGCATCAGCGTAGGGTCGTCATCCAGCATGGCGAGCAGCCTGTCGTGCAGTACCTCCACCTCCCGCTGCGGGCTGTGGCACAGGTGTACCGTCAGACTGCGATCGTTCGGATCGAGCTCGCGCTTTGTGTCGCTACGGGCGAACTCTTCCGCGGTGCGCCCGGCGATGGCGCTGTTTTGCAGCTCCAGGATATCGTACTGGAGGTTGTGCAGCAGGTTATCAGGTTCGATATCCACAAATGCATCCAGTTCCTCATAGCGTTCCAGCCCGGCCAGCAAATAGAGATAGTCTCGCCCCAGCTTGCCCCAGGAGGCCAGCATCGGGTTGCCGACATCCTGCTCGCCGTCCTCGTTGAAAAGACCCGGCGCGCGGGCGCTATCGCGAAACAGCGGCAGTTCGCGATCATCGCGATGATGGCGGCGCTGACGCGCCCGCAACTTCGCCAGGAAGGCAGGATCTTTAATATCCCCCCAGTAATAACGGCAAGGGTTGGTAAATAACACAAAGACATCGATATGTTTACCCAGCGCCTGCAGCGCCTGAAGGTAGACCGGCGGCAGCGCGGAAATCCCGCAGATAAATACCCGCGGCGGCAGCCCGGCTGGCGGCTGTTCGCTGTTTTCCAGCGCGGCGATAAAGCGTTGATAGAGATTGGCGCGGTGCCATAGCGGCTGCCCCAGCGCTGCGGTCTGTTCAACCAGCGCCTTCCACAACGGCGCCTGCCACGCCTGAGCCGCATCCAGCCCGTCAATACGCTCATCGTTTTCCCAGCGGGTGAGCCACTCGGGGCGGTAAACCAGGTACTGGTCGTAGAGATCGGCTACGCGAGAGGCCATCTGAAACAGCTTGCGCTTGTCGCTGTCGTCGTGCAGATAGTGGCGCAACGGGGCAAAGGCTTCGTCTTCAAGCATCAATGGCAGCAGGGTCATCAGCTTCCAGCTCATGCTCTGTTTGTTAAAGGCACTCTCTTTTGGGATGTCCGGCAGCACGCGGACAAACATGTCCCAGATAAAGCTCGCCGGTAGCGGGAATGCGATATTGGCGGCAATACCGAATCGCTTTGACAGCGTCATCTGCAGCCATTGCGCCATACCGGTGCTTTGCACCAGCACCATCTCAGGTTCAAAAGGGTCGTCGAGCCTCTTCTGCTCAACAATGAACTCCATCAATGCTTCCAGCACATCCAGACGGTTGGAGTGGTAGACCCGTAACATAGTGGCTCCTGAGGCGACGCGTTAATCTTCGTGAATTCTCGGGCAATGCAGCCGTGACATTTGCCCCTGCCTGCCGGTGGGCGTGGCGATGGTCACCGTGATGCTGACACAACTTTGCCGGCTTGTCTGCATACGGGTTTGCCTCCAGCCTGCTGGCAACGCGTCAACCTGCGGCAATGTTTGTTCGCTGGCATAGCGCCACAGTTGCCGGTACTGCTGCAATTCAGCCGCGCCGACAGCGAGGTTTTTCTGGTAGCCTGCCAGCGCGCTCACCACCATGACCAGCAGCATGAGGCTCAGTAACACCTCCGGCAGGCTGAAGCCTTGTTCGTGCTTCAGGGAAGCTGACACTGTGCCTCCTCGCGCCGGGGGCAAAAGTCGCTCCAGCCATGAGCGTCGAAATGTACCCTGCCATTTTGCACGTTTCCCGACCACCAGCGTAACTGCTCGCCGCTCCCGGCCATCAACAGCGCGGCATCATCGGTAAAAAGGCGCAGGCACAGCCGCCCGGGTAACGCGGCGGCCTGGCGACACTGCTCCGGCGCCAGACCGTCCCACGTCTGCATTCGTCCCCATTCCAGCAGGGAGTCCGCACTTGCGCCATCGCGCAGCGCCTTTACTTCAAGCCCGGCAAGGGAGAGTTGCGCCTGATGCTGGTGGCTGAGCCCCTGCAGCGTCAGGCTGCCCAATGCCAGCAGCAGCAGAACCATCAGCAATGATGAGACGCCGCGCTGGCGATTCACAGATTATGCCCTGTCACGTGATAGCGCGCTTCTGCCCTCATATCGCCCCGCGCCGCAGGCCTGGCGGCGAGCATGACGGAAAGCACGGGCGGATAACCCGAAACATTATGCCGCTCTACGCTAAACGCATCGACGGTGATGGTTTGCGGATCGGTCATCTTTTCCCAGCCTTTGCCGCTGCAACTTAGCGCGCCGCGCAGCGTTTCCAGCACGCCGTTTTGCAGCCGAAAACCGGTCACCTCCGCCATTGATGCCGGGGTTTCCTCCCACATGCCGTTCGCATTGGCGTCCCAGCGGATCAGCACGCACTGCGTTTCCAGATGCAACGCTTCTCCCTGACACGTTCCCCGGCAGTAGCCCGCGCGCTGCAGTTGGCCTGATACCGCCTGCAGGCGCTGCCAGAGCTCTTCCTCCAGCGCCTGCCGCTGAGTCTGCCTGGCGATCGCCATCTGCAGCGCGGGCAAAAAACGACACGCCCCCATCAGCAGCACACTGCTTATAGCCATCGCAATCAGTACCTCCAGTAATGAAAAACCCTGTTCGCCTACGGACATGTATTGTCTCCTGCTATTTCACATACACGTACGCGCCCCCAACCGGAGACAATCACGGTCCAGCTTCCGGCCGGGCTTTGCAGCAGGATATGGCCGGGCCAGGCTGTATTTCGCAGACCATAAAACCCGAGCGTCGGGGTCATTTCCACCACGGCGACCTCCGGCCACCACGGGCGCAGTACAAAGGTATCTGACGGGCAGCCCTCCACGTCTTGTGACGTTGCCACCAGGCACCAGGTATTCGCCTGTTGCTGTAACCGCA
>Ga0213878_10000533_pt1 | contig 14064 bp, 9 predicted proteins | sample VelepicoBEBS_R02_FD_161053 | JGI IMG/M metagenome (GOLD analysis project Ga0213878, IMG submission 161053) | Vellozia epidendroides bulk soil microbial communities from rupestrian grasslands, the National Park of Serra do Cipo, Brazil - BS_R02 | ecosystem: Environmental > Terrestrial > Soil >... | reverse complement strand
AGGCCGCCCAACCTCCCCCCCCCCCACAACCACACAACAACCGAAAGGAATCCAAAATGACGACATTTCGAGCACGAGTTATCTCGGCAACGCCGGCAGTACCGAACTACATTCTCGCCTGGCGCGTAGGCGGTGAGGGACTGGGAGGCACGTCCTTCCAGGGAACGCTCATCGCGAGTCCAGGACAACCGGCCGGAACGTTCTCGGCACCAGTCACGACGGATAGTGTATTTGGAACGTCTCCAACCTTCGGCACGTTTGTCGTGGAAATTCCGGGCAAGTCGGTCACGTATCCCTCAACATGCGTCGTTGAGTTCGAATTCACATACGCCGACGGAACCGTCTCGACGTTTCAACAAACGTCGCCGCTCGGCGCGACGGTGGGAATCGCATTCGCGAACGGTCGATTCGAAGGACTGAGCACGTACGTGCAAGCGCGGCACGACGCACTCGTCGCCTCGGTGCCGACGTCGACTCCTCCGACCAGGCTGTCCGTCGCGGGGCATCTACTCGGATTCGGTAGCGGGCTAAAGGGCGCTGCCGGTTACGGCATTCGACACAACGACCCAGGCATCTGTGCCCTCGAGGCTGACGTACTTCGACGACTCGGAGTCAACGGCGTCGCACAAGACCAGACCGGCTTCAACGCTTCGGGCATCGCGAATCAGTTTCAGAGCATCTTTCTCGGTCCTCCTGGGGCCGGCGCGCCGACGGATATCATCTCGACGCAGCTCGGTCTCGGCATCGGTCCTGTCATCTGCCCGTTCGATCCTCGTGCCGTACCGTCGATGAACGCATATATCACGCAGAACGACCTGCCGACTTTGAAGGCCGCCGGTACGAAGGAGGTTTGGTCCCAGATTGGTGATGAGCTGCACCTTCTAGGACAAAAGCACATCGAGACCTGCCGATACTGCGCGACGGAGTTTCCCAAATATGTCGCCGTGAACAACGGACCGACCACCGCGCAAATCTACCCACTGACGTTCGACAGCAACGGCAATGTTATGGGGCGGCCTCTAGCGCAGGCGGACCGGCTGAACTTCTACTGGACAATCAGGTATGCCCAGCATGTCACCGCGGCGTACTTCAAGATCGCGCACGACCTGCTCACGTCTCTCGGCTACCCCTTGTTCACGATGCAACAACCAAACCCGACATGGGGTCCAGAGTCTCTCGACTGGGCAGAGTTCTTCCGCTCCGGCTCGACCGACTGCACGGTGTTCGAGACGTCGAACCTCGACGCTCGCATGTGGCCCTGGGACGGCTACTGCGCGGACATCATGCACGGCTTTGGTCTGAAGCCGTTGACGCTAGTCAAACCGGACCGAGGAGGTTTTGAGCAGCGGTCTCTCGCGCAAGTCGCACGCGGCATCACCAGATTCCACTGGTATACCTACGGCCCTGACTACGCGAAGGGCGATAGCTACTCCAGCTCACCGACTACACTGGCCGCCGTTGCCGGCATGGCCAACTTTCTCGGCGCGACCGAGCACCTCTTTGATAGCGTTACGCCCATTCCTACCGACGTCGCTCTGCTCTATCCTAGGTCGTCCGAGACTTGGGACTGGGCGAACAACGACCCGATTCACATTGAGGATACGCGGTGGATTTGGAGTGCGCTCAAGCATGCACAGATTCCTGTCGACATCATCAACGAGGACTCGGACTTCTCGAAGTACAAAGTCATCTACGTCACTGGACAGCAGATGCGCACCGACGCCGTAGGTCGACTCCTCACCTGGTGCGGCAACGGCGGAACTCTCTGGCTCGGTCCTGGCGCAATGACGACCGATGAGTCGGACTCCCCTTTACAAAGCGTCACGCAGCCATCGCTGGAGCGCTGGTGTCCGGTTGTTGCTTCGACTGCCGGAGGTCCTGTTCCATTCGCCGACCCACAGGCCATTACACGTCCGATGGTTAACGTTCTCGGAGGGCACGGCGTCGAGTCTGGACTCTTCCTTCCGGTCGTAGGCCGATACGCAACAACGGCTGACCTAGAGGACGAGGTGCTCGCCTCCTTCATTGATGGTCACCCGGCGATGACGTGGTCCCACTTCGGTAAGGGCCGCATCTACGAGCTTGCCTTCTATGCCGGTCTGCAGTACTCGAACGGTGTTCGAGCAAGCTCGTACGATACGCGAGTGAATCTTGACCCGATGATTCGCTCAATGATTTCCTGCGCCGCGCTGTCCCGCAACGTCTCGCAACCGGTCATCTCAAGTGACCCGTGCGTCGAAGCCGTCGCGCTTCGACGAGGTCAGGGGTTTACGGTCGCACTGATGAACTGGAACTTTGCGCCGAAGCCCGTAACCGGGCGATGGTTGTCAACTCCAGTACAGGATCTGACCGTCATGCTGCCAGGCATGCCCTCAACGTGTGTGTCAATGCAGTTTGGCCCTCTCACCATCACGCGTGTCGGCAACTCCTCGACGGTGACCCTGCCTCGCATTGACTCCGTCGATGTTCTTGATGTGGGGTAGCCACTTGCCCGAGTGAGGCTTTACTGCTACGTTCAGTCTATGACGAAACCAGACATGACTGCTTTGAACTGGCGCATCTGGCAGATGTGTCAGTCTGAGATTTGCAGAGTAGCCGTACATTATCTGCATCTAGGCACAGGTATGTGCTTGGCGCTGCAGGATACGGTAGCTTATGAGTCGAGCGGCAGGGTCGAACAACGTTGGAGCATTACATACAGCCTTGCTGAAATGCTTGGTGAACACAACGGCTTTCACGGATATAGCACGACTCTTCCTGACCCGCTCAAGTCTCCTGTTGCGGCAAAGAGGGCGCGAGAGAGAACGTTGCTACGCTACGCCAAGATGTGCGAGCGCCGGGCGTCGAGGAGGTATGCGTGAAGCCGCTAGTGCCCGGCGCGATACTTCGCCGTTCTCAGCAGCCCCGTCAGTGTATCGAACGTCGGAATTCTCGATACTAAGGCAAGCTCTGAGAGATATTTAATGTGCTCTGCTTCCGGCGGATATCCAAGCAGACACTTCTGCGGTCGTCGCGCCGACCAATAACCGAATTCAACATTCGTCGTCAGACCGGGCATATTGTTCATCTCGCGTGGAATCCAGAATGCGATAACAGTCGCACGCTCTAGCGCGTCACGCTCCCAATAGAACTGCTCATCCCACTTCGCTGAATCCCAGGCTGTCGGCTCTTCGAACTCAGGAACGAGTACATCACCGTCCCAATCCTTGAGCAGCTCGAGTGCCTGCGTGCGCCAGGAGGGCTGCAGGGGACACTTGCGGCGTCGGGCCGGCAAGGAAGATTGACGGCAGAACTGTAGGCAGTGGTGTCTGCGCGTAAATGGCGGTCATACACGCAAATGTTGCACGAGTCGTGCCATGTGTCGATAGACGAGGATGCCGGGCGCTACCAATCCTGTGAGATTTCAAACGCGAAGTCGCCGAAGAGGCCGGCGAGGAGAGTAGGGCCGTCGGTGAACGAGAGTAGGTAGGTCGCACTCATCGTGACGGCCGAGATGTGCCCATAGGCTGTATAGGGTTTATGTTCTTAAGGACGGACTTCCTCGAGCATCGTTACGTCGATGCCGCTCTCGGGTCGAGTATCGTGCTCGTCCTCTCGATGCCCCGTCGAGTGCCGACTACCTATAGGGTTATCGAGACCGGATCCCTAACAACCTGAAATCATTTACCTTCCAACACTGGAGACCGACCCTCCAATCAAACTTCTAATGATCCCGTGTGCATACCAGGATTTACCGTACTTCCAGCATTTTCGAACATACGATGTCTGGAATTCGAAGGGTGAGATGGCCGCCCAGGGCGGTCTGCCTTCCAGATCGATCCGACCTAAGGTGCCAAGACACTTCTGGCCTCACTATTGCAAACGACGCCGAACCGAGTTCGCAAGTAGCCCAAACTACTGAGGAAGCCTCCCTAGGGCTCTTCTACCCCGGAAATCCTGGAAGACGGTAAATCGACACCGTGTAGAACAGAATTATTAATAATAATAATAATATATGTATATGAGCCCAGCTTCCAGCCTTTTATCGCTACAAGGAAACCATAATAAGGTAAGTACCATTAAGTGAAACCCTTACAGGGTACGCCCACGATGGTAGTTGGCACGGTTTGTGCGAAGGGCCAGACAATGTCGAGCGCAGGACGAGTTCTCATCGGCCAGGTCGGACGCGATGAGGGTATCTACGCGGCTCGGCCGTCGGTGCTCGGCAACCCATTCACGCTCGATGAGATGTCACGTGAGGAGTGCATCGAGGAGTATCGCCGACACCTCGAGACCGCAATGGGAGCTCAGTCGTCTCCACTGCGCCGCGCCGTAGAGGGCCTGGCTCGTCGTGTGGCGGCCGGGGAGACTGTGGTCCTCCTCTGCTATTGTTCAGGCAAGGCGTGCCATCTGGAGGTCCTGCGCGAGACCATAGAGCGCCGTGCCTCTCTGGTCGAGTCGTTGAGAGAGCGAGCCCCGCTGCCGACTGAGGTCCTCGTCAGCGCATTGCAGGACCCCGTGGCTCCGCCGAGTGGGGCACTGCTCAAGGCTGAACCGGTCGTCATCCCACATGGAACGAGCAACACCGACGAATGATGGCACGGTTCGTGCTACGTCGCAGAGAATGCCTACGACTGTGTGGCGGAAGTGCCCATCGTGTGATACTGGGTGCAGCTCAATCACGAACTACCGTGGCGGCCTGAGCGAGGTTGCCTGTCCGTGCGGTTTCAAGATCGTCTCTGATGACGGTAGGGGTTACTTTAGCCCTGTCGCTTGGGAGATGCTTACGCAGACGTCGTCGGCCGTCGAGAGCGAACATGCTCGATGAGTCAGACGTTCCTCTGGACTTCGTCGATGTACCCAAGCCGAAGAACAAGGGCGGCTGGGTGAACAGTAAGAAGGAGCGGGTCCAGCACAAGAAGCTGCTTGCGCACCTACATCGTCAGGAAAAGAAGTGGCGCAAGGTCGTGCTCGAGAAGGTCCGAACTTACACACCGGACGAGGTCCTCGAGTTCGCCCGAGCTCGCGGTCTTGGAGTGGCACCGAGCGTGCTAGCGAAGACGCGAGGTCGTTAATGAAGGATGCCGTCATTGTAGTTGTGAAAGACGGACTTACCGTCTTCGGCTGTGACATCTCACTAAATCACGGTGCCGTAGTTGTACTGGAGGCCTCGCTAAAACAGGAGCCGGCAAAACCTCAAATTCAAGCGATGCGCTTCTTCACGGACAAGAAGAAGTACTCGAAGGCCGATGGCGGAACTCATCTCGAGTTGTCGAAGGGCCTCGACCACGACCAGAAGACGATGTCGCGTCTGGCCAAGGTTCAGGCTTGGTACGCCGCACTCCTACGTGAGTTCCTTCCCGACATTATAGGTGTTGAGGGCTATGCTTTTTCGAGGGCGAATCAGGCTCATCAGCTCGGCGAGGTCGGGGGCATGGTTCGACTCACGACATTTAACGACGGTAGGTCATTGCGCATTCACGATCCAGCAACGCTGAAGCTCTTCGCGACCGGTAAGGGTAATGCAACGAAGGATGAAGTTCGAGACGCCGTCCACGATGATTGGAATTACTTCTGGACCACCTTCAATCTGCAGCAGGAGGATTACGAACCTCGAGTCCTTGAAGACTTTGCCGACGCCTACACGCTTGCACAGATGGTCGTCGTCGAGGCCCGACTTCGCTGCGGCTCAACCACGCTGAGCCAGCTTGAGCCGCACCAGATTCGAGCCTTCAATCGTGTCACGAAGGTCAATCCGGTCAACCTGCTCGTACGAGAGTGGACGTAAGGGCAACAGACGATCGCAGTCCGCTCGGCATGCATCTTGCACAGTCACAAATCGTGACCAGCAAGATGCATGCGACGACGTATCAACCATTCACCTCGCTCACCGGCGACGTCAAACGTAGGGTAAAGGACCTATCACTCGGGCCTCTGACTCGCATCGTGGGTGAGGAGGGAGCGTACAAGAGCGCCATCGCCATCGCCGTCAAGCTCGCACTGACAGGTGAGTATGACGCGGTCGGCAAGCTGCCCTCCGAGCTACTCACACTCGCGGCAGACCAAAGTCTTGGTATTGAGGTCACGCTGTCCGGCCCGAGTGGCGATGCCGAGTGGAGACTCCCCGTCGACCCCGATACCGGTAAAGCCAAGCGACCGGACAGGCCCGTCTTCAGTGGCGCCATCGCATCACTAACCGAGGACGAGCGCTACTGCATCGTGCCTACGGATGCCGTGCGCGACCTGTTAAAGAACGCGAAGGGAGAGCGCAAGGCTCGAGAGGCGTTTCTGCGTCGATTCGGTGGTAGCATTCGTGAGCTGTCCACGCCGGATGTGCTCGACGAGCAGGAACACGAGGCATGGACCAAGGCCGTAGGTGATTGCAAGTCGCGTCTCACCGGTGGCGGAGAGGAGCACTCGGCCGACTCGCTACTCGCCATGCTCAGTGAGTCATTCCGAGCGCTCGCCTCGGCAAAACAGAAAGAGCTGAAGCCGCTCGACCTGCTCTTGAAGGAGAAGCAAAAGACACTGACTAGGCTCGAGATGCAGGATGGGCTAACGCCAGAGCTTCTGCCGGAGAAGGAGCGTCAGCTCCAGCTCGCCAAGAACTTTGAGGAGGCGCAGCTCGACCACGCAGAGCTAGCGAAGGTCAACGAGGCGCTACGAGCGATCCAGACTGAGATCGACGCCGACGTTGCTGATGAGGCGACCCGGACTACGGCGCATACCACACGACTCTCAGCCATCGATCGGGGGCGCGAGGAGGCCGAGGTCGAGCGTGTGAAGGCGTTCGATGCTGTGCTCACCGCGACCAAGAAGCTCGCATTCGACGAGCTGAACGAGCAGGCATACCGGCGGGCCCTCGACAAGGGCGAGAATAAGTGCCCATACTGCCCGACCAAGTTTGGCGAGTCGTCGTCGTTGCTGCGCGATACGCACAAGGCGTTCGGTGACCGGCTCGTCAAGAGTACCTTCGCGCTCGAGTCGGCGAAGACCGCTCTAGCCGTCGCCGAGGCGAACAAGAAGGAGCGCGACGTCGAGCGAGCAGACTGCGTCCAAGCGTTTCAGCAGGAGACTTGGAAGCGAACTACGACGCAGGACGACCTACGCCGCCGTCTGGTAGAGGCGAGCTCTCGGCAGAAAACACTCACGACGAAGCTGGTCGCGGCGCCCAAGGTTGCCCCGAAGTTGACGGTCGCGACGCTTACGAAGGAGGTGCAAGACCTCAAGTCGTTCGTCGAAGCGAAGTCAGCGCTATCCAAGGACGGCGGGCGACTGCGCAAGCTGCAGAAGGAACAAGACCTTTACAAGAAGCTCGGCGAGACTGCCATTGAGCTGCAGAAGACTGTCATGCTGCGCGTGTCGAAGCGAGCCTCCGAGGAGGTCACACAGGGCATGCTCGGCGGTCGTCGGGCAATGCTCGACCCAGAATCGTGCGAGTGGGTCGTCGTCGGGCAGGACGGTGAGGCCCACACCTGGGGTGCGATGTGTGGCACCGAACGAACGTCGCTACGACTCGCCCTAGTCGCCGCGTGGACTCGAGGCTCACCGCTCCGAGTGCCCATCTTCGACGACGAAGACATGGTGGGCCTCTCCCGCAAGGGTCTTCGAGACTTCTACGATGTCTGCGAGGCCCTCCAAGTCCGTGGTGACTTCACGCAGGTCATAATCGTCTCGAACCGTCCAGACGAGACCCCGTCCTCGTCGAACTGGCTGACCATCCTGTGCGAGCCCCGAGCGACGATAGACCTTCCAACCTCAACGCCTGTCGCTCCCGTTGCGCTACCGACAACCAGGCCGGTCGTCATGTCGATGCAACGGGAGGCCGGCCACGAGACCTATCGTCCAGAAGCGCCCGTTCTCGACTCTGAAGTCTGACACACCTATCCTGTCGTCGCCGACCCTACGTCACTGGGCACTATGCCTTACGTGACGACTCCAACCTCTCAATCTTCCTCAACTGCCTCAGCTGCTGCGCCCATCGCGCCGGCCTCACCACCGACAAAGACTACCGGCATGGTCAAGACCGCCCTCGACTCTGAGGCTGCGACCTACTGGGAGCAGTACTACATCGACAGCGGCTACGGCAAGGCATGGACGAAGGAGATTCCGATGAGGATTCAAGCGTCCTTCGCCGGTCGCTCTGCTAGTTTGGCCGGTGCATCCGGCAAGACTGCTGCAGCGACACCAGTCCCGACGAGCATTCGACCGCTCTCGACCGTCATCACGGATGCGGGCGTGCACCTCGAGGGCATTGCTGTCTTCGAGACAGGGAAAACCCGTACTGCTCAGGCGTTCGTCGTCGACTTCGACCATGATGGTCAGGTCAAGGCATTCGACGCCGTGAAGGTTCGCTAGCCTGAGTCGTCCTCGCCACGCCAACGCCTTTCTGTCAGTCGCTACGCCTACCAATACAGAGCAACCATGAGAACGAAGGACCTACTGTCACATCTCTACGGACCGGAGGCGGCCGACGGCTTTCATTCGCGTCTGGCCGACATCGCCGGAAGACTAGTTGAGGAGAACGAGGAGAGAGAGTCTCGACGAATGGCCGAGGCTGACCTTCGAGACGCCCTCGCCGGTCAGGGTCCAATGCTGGACACGCTTCAGCGAGCTCTGGTCGCAGAGCAGCGAGAGTCGTTGACGGATAGTCGCCTCCCCGCGGTGCTGACATTCGACGCCTACTGCATCATCAAGGACGCCTCGAAGGAATCTCCCGACGACCGTGGTCTGAAGCAGGCGTCGCATGCACTCTACGACCGATGGAATCAGGACCCGCTCGGGTATATGACCGTCGGCGAGCTCGTCTCCTATAGAGACCACTTCCTCGACATGTTCCCGAAGTCGGCCGCCAAGCGTGTGTTCGACGTAAGTATCCCCGAGGTTGGATTTCAAACGCTGACCGACCTCCCCCTCCTGACTCGTATCGCCTCCGAGGTCGTCGACCAGGAGAGCTACGAGCGAGCCGTCGAGGCAAATGGTCTCGATGGAGACCGACCCGAATGCTGGCGGGCCCGAGCCTACATCAAGGGAATTGCCAACCTTGCCGAGTCTGCCGACCGATTCGAGCTTCGTCAGCCGACGCTGCGTGAGGCGAGCGAACGAGCACTACTCCATGTAGCCCAAGAGCTAGGTGGGCATGAATCGCCAGAGAAGCTCGACGGCACGGAAGGTATGCCCGAGTCGATGCACGCGCCGGGCGAGGAAGAGCTTCCGCACAACGAATACTCCGAGGAGATGGCGAGCATAGAGTCTCCTATCACCGGAGAAGAGCTCGTCGTCGAGCTCGGCGTGCGCGATGAGCAGCGCGTCGATGGGATGGAACCGGACGAGCATGAAGGCAAGTCACCTGCCTCAGCCCCTCTGCCTGGTATGTTCGAGAATCGTGCTCAGCTTGAAGAGCGTGAGCATGAAATGACCGAAGGACCTGGTGGCGAGATGGGCGACGAGATGATGGTTGAAGAGCGGGCCGAGGCTCGTGAGACCGTTACCACCATCGTCGACCCGACCTCGGGGCAGGAGCTCCAGCTGACGCTGTCAGTCATCGAGGATGAAGAGGAAGTCGAGGAGGAACCTGGCTTCGAGCGTGGCAAGTCTCTTGAGACACCTATGCTAAACGAGATGGACGAATTGGGCGGTGGACACATGGAGCGTGAAAGCTCGAGTCGTCAGGCCAAGGCTCCTCCGGGTCGTGAAAAGCAGGTCAAAGAGCTCAAGAAGAAGCCTGGGGTCGATAATCCATTTGCGGTAGCCTGGTCTAGCTACGATAAGAGCCACGGCAAGAAGCCGAAGAGCAAATCGAAGAAGGCTGTGCGACTTTCCAAGGACGACGTTCGAAATATCTGTGCCGGTATGGGTGTGACTCCTGCGTTCATTGAGTCGAAGCTTCTGAACGGTGATGAAGTCGCCGCTGGGGCATACGCCATTCGCATTGGCGCGAACGATTCCGTCGAACTTCGACGACTTCTGCAAACGGACAGCACGAAGAATGCTCGAGTCGTACGCTCTGCCTCGCTGGCCGAGTTTGATGGCGTCGTAGAAGATTTCATGGCGCTTACCGCAGCGCAGTTTGCTCCACAAGGCTTCGAGACCGGCACCACCACGACTGCTGCAGCGGCTACTACCGCGACTGCAGCTGCATCGCCACAGCGTACTGCTGCAACGGCAAAGACGGCCGACTATCTGCTCACGACCGACGTGCCGCAAGGCGCTGCCATCAATGCCAAGCGCATGATGCATCAGGTATGGGAAGTCTCGGCCGGCGCGCAGGGAGAGATGCTCGACGATGGTCGGCTCTCCATCGTGGTCCGAGAGGCGCAGGAGCGAGACATCAATCGCATCGCTCGCGTGCTAACCGACGTCTTCGGCATCTCGAATATCGAGACGCAGAAGCTTCGCACGGCGAACTATTCTCCCTACGTTGGTGCATCACCCATTGAACGACGTCCGGCCGGAGCTCCCTCGGCACCGATGTCCGTAATGTCGCAAAGGCCGGCGACCGGAACCGGCGCGCAGCACGAGTTCATCAAGCATCACACCGACCCGATGCGCCAGGCCGAATCTGAGCACGCCGGCATGCATGGATGCGCGATGTGCGCGTCGATGGACGAGGGCGAATACTGCCCCGACCACAAGCACATGAAGGCGTACGCTCAGCTCGAAGAGGGCGTAGACGAATCGATGGACGAGCTTCCGCCGCCTCCGCAAGAGGTGGGAGACGAGCTCGGCGGCTCAATGCCTCCCGAAATGGGAGGCCCGATGGGTGCGATGCCAGGCGCTCCGATGGGTGCCCCGATGGGCGGTCCTCTTGGCGCACCGATGTCTGGAATGGGCGGCCCGATCGATCTGCCGGACATTGGTGGACAACCGGACGCCTCGCAGATTCCGCTCGACATTGGGTCTGGGCATCTTCAACCCGAGGATGATGAGGCTGTTCGCGCCGCGATGATGCACTTCCGCAACATGGGCATGCTGCCCCTCGAGGCCGTGGACAAGTTCACGAACGCATACAGCGCTCTACTCGACAAGTATGGCGACGAGAAATCGCCACAGCGAGCCCTCGCCGAAGCCGCGATCATCCGCGCTATGGCCGAAGCATTCGGCAAGCCGGCAATCGTACCGGCGAGTGGTAAGTCTGGCAGGAATGCCAGCGTAGCAGTCACGGCCCGCGAGACACCTTCCTACGGTTCCGGTGGAGGTTCTGGCTCTGGCTCTGGCGGTGGTGGCAGTGAAGGCAAAGGGAAGAAGTGCAGCAGGAAAGGCTGCACTAATCCAGCAAAGTCGGATTCCAAACTCTGCAAGTCGTGCTACGCTCAGATGGAGTCGGAAGAACGGGACGAGATGAACGGGTCTCTTCGTGACAAGAAGGCAGACATGCCGTCGCCAGGCCACATCTCGCCGCAGCATCCAGGCAAGGTGACCGTCTCGAAGCAGTGGCCTAAGGGCGACGCCGTCGAGAACGTTCACACGCCTCCGACGCAGCCAGGCTCGATGCAGGGAACGTACTCGGATACGAACATGACTGGACACGGCAATCCGACCGACCATTCTTGGGGTGGTGACCATAAGCCAGACGGACCACAGACGGGCTCGCAAACGAAGAACAAGGGCACGTCGTACACGGACACGAACCTCTCCGTCGGCACTGATGGCAATGAGGAACGAACGTTTGGGCACGAGCGAGAGGACAAGACTCCTCACCTCGTCACGGCCGGCGCCGATGACACTAGCGCTAGCGCCATCCCGAACGACCTCATCGTACGGTTCGATTCCGAGCTCGGCGACTTTCATCTGTTCAAGGGGCATAGTCGCCTAAGCATCCACGCCTCCCTGAACGAGGCTCTAGCATCGGCCGAACGACGCAAGCTTGGCACCGAGCTCAAGATTCTCGTAGAAAATGAGGACGGCGTCCTCGAGGAAATCTAGCTCGACGACACGACGGAAGCGACGCTAGGCGAGACGAACTTCATGCAATTCAGCGACAGCAAATATCTCGAGCGAGCCTTCGCGACGTCGAAGGTCAATCCGATCCAGCGAGTCAACGGAGACATTCTCTCCAGCCTTCGCGGCGTCGGTGATGCCAAGCGACGTGCGGCCCAAGCTCTTCTGCCGGATGCCGAGGGCAACTATGAACCGGTTACGTTCCAGCATCCTGAGAATGGACGTCGAATGTACGGCTGGCTCGTCGCGGTCGACTCGAACGGTGACGCTCGAGTTGAGGTCGGCGACGGCGAGTTCGCCGTCGTTCCTCCATCGGAGATTCGCCGGCTAGGCCAGAAGGAAGACCGGGCGAAGATTCAGGCTCAGCTTCGACGCGCTATCGGGCAGGTCTCCACGGACGGTCTCGGCATTCGTGCGGACATCCACGAGGTCAGCTCGCCGAGCTCGCTCGGAGATGACGAGACGCTCAAACTACTCACGCTCTCATATGCCGCGACTCTCGGTGCTCCTACTGAGGAGGAAGTCTCGGCCTACGTGCAGCGGTTCTATCCGAACGCGAGCATCGTCGAGGCGGACGGCTCTATGCCAGGTCGTATCGGCGTGGCGATTCGTTCATTTGAGGAAGACCGCACCGCCGAAGTCTCGGTTGATGCCGAGATGGGTGCAGCGCATGGAGGCGAGGTCGAGGAAGTTCTCGATCCGTCCGATGTTGTTGACTCAAGCGCAAAACCCCTCTCCGACCCTGATGCAAAGTCCCATCGCGATGCATCAACCGCAATCGACGATACATCAACCGCAATAGACTATGCCGCGCCAACGATGTTTCAGCGAGATGCCATCTTCGGCATAGGCAACAAGAAAACGCCGAACGTCTCGGCCGGCGACGTTGCAAAGACGCTCGCGCAGAATCGCAATGAAGGCTTCATCGAGCAGGCCATGAAGGTATTCATGGATAATGGCGGCGGCCGTGCCTTCGTACGTTCGCAGGGCAGCCTCTCGCTTCCGCAGGTCCTCGCTATGGCCATGCCCATCGTGAAGCGTGCCGACCCGAAACTGTGGAATCAACTCGCAGCGTACACGATGAAGTCGATGGCAGGTCAGCCGGCACCGGCGCAGGAACAACCGGAGCAGCCGTTCGGTATGGCCGGTCCGCAGATGCAGCAGGTTATGAAGCCTGCACAGACGACACCCTCTGGTGTTGCCGTACCTGATGTACAGGAGCTCGCGAACCAGCAAATGCAGGAACATGAGCAGATGGAGTCGGGCGAGGTTCCGTCTCCAACCGCACCCGCGTCGCCGGCCGGAATGGCGCCTGGCAACAACGTCGGTCAGAAACCTGACCCGTACAATCTCAGCGCCTCTCCTCCTGGCGGAACAGGACCTCTCACAGGTCCGGCAGCTACACCGTACCAAGACCCGTACGCGAATACAGGCTATGCACAGGGTGTGACCTCTCCCGAGGGTGTTAACGTTGGAGGGGCGGCAGGCATGAAACAGGGAACGAGCAAACGTGCGGCTGTGTTCGATAACGCACAACCGCCGAGCGAGAAGCGCGTCGAGCAGGGCTATAGCCATCTCACCTCGCAGGGTCTCCCACCGTCGATGACTGAAATCTTCAACACGATGAAGGTGCATCGGTTCGCTCGGCGCGGTGACTACGTCATGGCACGAGTGGAGTGGGAACCAGACTGCATGCACGGCCGAACAGCGCACGCCGTCATGAACACGGTCAAGACGTTCGTCGTCGCCAAGTGCGGCGCGATGCGACAGGGAGCGAACTTCGGCATCATGGGCAAGGTCTATGTTCTCAAGCTCGACCAGGCCAAAGGTGTCGCCGAAGTTCAGTTCGCCTCCGAGTTCCCAGGTCCGTCCGCAACCGAGGTTGTTGAGCGGTAGCGCCGGCACATGGACCGATGTCGATGGCTAGGTCCGTCAGTGCGCGTCCTTCCTATGGAACGTCTATTCCTTCTAAATCGGCACTACACCGACGTCGAGCTCGGGCTGAACAGACCTGTCTCCTGTAGAGCCACGACGCTACGTCGGGACCGAACACGCCCGACGCCGATTCACATCAAGGCCGGTAGTCACGTAAACGTGTGCGAACTTCTCGGAGTCTCCAAAGACGAGGCTCGACGCGTGGTGGAA